>Ga0182021_10000906_pt1 | contig 33611 bp, 32 predicted proteins | sample 612E3MmetaG_FD_120493 | JGI IMG/M metagenome (GOLD analysis project Ga0182021, IMG submission 120493) | Permafrost microbial communities from Stordalen Mire, Sweden - 612E3M metaG (Illumina Assembly) | ecosystem: Environmental > Terrestrial > Soil > Wetlands > Permafrost | place: Sweden... | reverse complement strand
TTGATCTTTTTTACACGTCATCGTTCAAAGCTTCAACGCCGGGTAAAATTTTTCCTTCTAGGAATTCTAAAGAGGCACCGCCGCCTGTTGAAACATGGGAAACCTTATCATCCAATCCCGCTTTTTTTATAGCAGCAGCAGAATCACCTCCGCCAATAACTGTTATAGCTCCTTTTGCAGTTGCTTCTGCTAAAGCTGCAGCAATTGTATCTGTTCCTTTCGCAAAATTATCAAACTCAAATACTCCCATTGGTCCATTCCATATAACGGTTTTACTTTTAAGAATTACATTTTTGAATTCTTCAATTGTTTTAGGACCGATATCCAAGCCCATTTTATCGGCCGGAATTTTATCAGCATCAACAATAGATGATGGTGATTCATTCTTAAATTCAGCTGCAACAACATTATCTTTTGGCAAAATAACTTTTGCCTTTGATGTTTTGAATTTCACTAACATTTCTTTTGCGAGTTCTACTTTTTCAGCTTCAAGTAATGATGTTCCGATTTCATATCCCATCGCTTTGTAAAAAGTGTAAGCCATTCCGCCGCCAATTAGAAGATTATCAACTTTTGGCAAAAGATTTTCGATCACATCAATCTTACCGGATATTTTTGAACCGCCAAGAATTGCAGTAAACGGACGAAGCGGATTAGAAATTGCTTCACCTAAATAATCAAGTTCTTTCTGCATCAAATATCCCGAAGCGCAAACTTTGATAAACTTTGTTACTCCTTCAGTTGATGCATGTGCTCTGTGTGCGCTTCCGAAAGCATCATTAATATAAACATCGCCAAGTTCAGCCAACTGCTTTGCAAATGCAGGATCGTTCTTTTCTTCTTCAGGATGAAATCGTAAATTTTCAAGAAGAAGAACATCCCCATTCGCTAATGAATTGACTATTGCCTTAACTTGTTCACCTATACAATCCGATGCAAACTTTACGTCTTTATCTAGCAATTGACCAAGACGTACTGCAACAGGTTTTAAACTATATTTTGGATTTGGTCCGCCTTTCGGTCTTCCAAGGTGACTCATCAAAATACACCGCCCACCGTCGGAAATTATTTTCTTTATTGTTGGCAACGCGGATGTAATTCTAATATCATCTGTGATTTGAAGGTTTTCATCTAACGGAACGTTAAAATCAACACGCACAAGTACGCGTTTACCTTTCAAATTAACTTTGTCAATACTTAATTTTTTCATTTTTATTCCTCCGTTCAAAATCATAAACTAAAAAAAAGACGCAGCCAAAACTTTGGTCTGCGTCTTGGCTAAGAATATTCTGCCTAATCACTTAATCATCTTTAACAAAAGATCAACAACACGGCATGAATAACCCCATTCGTTATCATACCATGTAACAATTTTAAAAAATCTTTTTTCACCTTTCAGATTGTTCTGCATAGTTGCAAGCGAATCGTAGATAGATGATCTTTCATCGTGAATAAAATCTGACGATACAACTTCCTCATTGCAAAATCCCAAGATACCTTTTAAATAACTTTCAGAAGCTTTTTTCATCAACGAATTAATTTCTTCGATTGATGTTTCTTTTTCACTACGGAAAGTAAGATCAACAACAGAAACATCTGCAGTCGGAACACGGAAAGACATTCCGGTTAATTTACCTTTCGTTTGTGGTAAAACTTCGCCAACTGCTTTTGCCGCACCAGTAGAAGAAGGAATAATATTGATCGCTGCTGCACGTCCGCCTCTCCAATCTTTTTTAGACGGCCCATCTACAGTCTTTTGTGTTGCCGTGTAAGAGTGTATCGTCGTCATCAAACCGCTTTCAATTCCGATCCCTTCTTTTAATAAAACATAAACGACAGGGGCTAAACAGTTTGTTGTACAAGATGCATTAGAAACAATTGTATGTTTTACAGGATCATATTCATTATCATTAACTCCCATAACTAATGTTTTTACATCACCTTTTCCGGGAGCCGATATAAGAACTTTCTTTGCACCTGCGGCTAAATGCCCTTTTGCTTTTTCTGAATCTGTAAATAATCCGGTTGATTCAATTACCAATTCTACGCCAATTTCTTTCCACGGTAATTGAGACGGGTCCTTTTGCGCCAATATACATTTGATCTTATTGCCATTAACAACCAAAACATCATCTACTTCTAGAGATGGTGAACTTTTTTCACTTCCTACTGTACCTCTAAATTTTCCTTGAACGGAATCATATTTTAATTGGTAAGCAAAATATTTTGCATCCGTGCTGACATCAACAACAGCTACAACATCAACTTCTTTTCCCAAATGACCTTTATCAGCCAAAACGTTGATGATTTGTCTTCCAATCCTGCCAAATCCGTTAATACCTACTTTAACTGTCATTTTTTTTTCCTCGCAACATATTTGAATGAATATTATGCTTAAATATATACATTCATAAAAGAAGATTCAATTTCATAGGGTTTAGAAATTATCTTTTCTTTAATGATTGTTGATTTGATTTGAAAAAATTATCTTGCGTGTGCAAGTGTAAAAATTTATCTACAAAAGATAAAGTAATTAGCAATCGAGGTGTTAAATGTCTTCGTCAGAATTTTTATCATATGTACCAATTTTTTCTGAACTTCCGCCAGATACTCTAACAATGATCGAGAAGATTGGAACAAAAAAGATGTATAAAAAGAATGATGTTGTACTTATGGAAGAAGGAGCAGATACAGCACTTTTCGTAATTGTAAACGGAAAAGTAAAAGTTGCCCGCTCTAGCAACGACGGGCGCGAAGTAATTTTGACTATACTTTCCGAAAGCGACTTCTTTGGAGAAATGGCAATTCTTGACGGACTAACCCGTTCCGCAACTGTTACTGCAATCGAAGAATCTGAATTATTCTTGATCCAGCGTAATGATTTTTTAAATCTACTCCGTGAATTTCCTGAGATATCTATTTCTTTGCTGCAAGAACTAACAAAAAGACTTCGAACAGCCGATGCTAAAATCAAAGCACTCTCCTTAAAAGACGCCGAAGGAAAAGTTGCGACTGTAATTTTACAATTAGCAGATGATATTGGTAAAATAAAACATGGAAAAGTTGAGATTGAAAAACTTCCCCTTCAACAGGATTTAGCAAATATGGCCGGAACATCGCGGGAAACCATATCAAGAACTTTACATTCATTTGCTAAAAAAGGATTGATAGAATTAGACGGATCAAAACTATCTATACTTGATTACGAAAAATTCAAAGAAAAGTTTATTTAATATGCCTGTAAAGATTGATCTTCAGACTCATACAAATCTTTCCGATCGTGCTCTATCGCCGATTGAACTTGTTCAAAAAGCATATGAACGCGGTTTGGATATTATTAGTATAACTGACCATGATAGTGTCAATGGGATTAAAGAAGCTACAGCTTACGCTAGGAAATTAGGAATTGATGTTGTAACAGGATTAGAAATAAGTACTGACCTAGATGATAAAGAGATTCATCTTTTAGCATACTTTATTGATATTGATCATGAAGAATTACAAAAGTATCTCAGTTTTTTCCGAGATGAGCGTATCCACCGTGCAAAAAGAATTGTACAGAAATTAAGAAACCTTGGTTTATCAATTAAGCTTGATGATGTTTTAGACCGTGCAAAAAATTCTGCTGTCGGGAGACCTCACATTGCATACACTATGGTTGATCTTGGTTTAATCCAAAATTATCAACAAGCATTTGAAAAATATATTGGAGATAACGGACCCGGGTACGAACGAAAGATTCATGTTTCACCTCAAAGTGCTTTAAAACTTATAAGCGATGCCGGTGGACTTTCATTCATCGCACATCCGGGATATATGAAAGAAAATCTTTTGCTCAGTCTAATTAAAGCTGGCGTTGATGGTATAGAATGTATTCATCCAAGTCATAGTGAAAACCAGGTACAATTTTACCGCGGGATTGTAAATCAATACTGTTTACTTGAATCCGGAGGTTCAGATTTTCATGGCGGCAAAAAAGCTGATGATGAAAACTTAGGCAAGTTCTTCATAGGCCACAATCAACTTGAAGCAATGAGAAAAATGCTTCGTAAAAACAGTGCGTAAATTAACATTTCAAACAAGAGCCTGCATGATTTAATTTTCTACTTTTTGTTCACTCTGAAAATACTAAATTTGTTTTGCGTCTTTTACATCATTAACTAAATCATAAGAGGAATTAATGCGAGCTATCAAAGTTTGCTTGGTTATTATTTCATTTACCTATTCAATAAATGCACAAACAATCGGTACTTGGAAAATTTATTCCGACATGAAAAATGTATCGGCAGTCGCATTTTCATCAGATAATATATGGGCAGCTACAAGTGGAGGCGTCTTTGAATTCAATACTTCTGATACTTCATATTCTATAATGACTAAAGCTGATGGTCTCAATAGCCAAGCCCTAACTTCAGTAGCTGTTGATAATGAAAATAAGATTTGGTTCGGATCACAAGAAGGATATATAAATGTATTTGATCCAAGTGATAATTCTATAAAAAGAATAGTCGACATTTTTAATTCCGATAAGAACAAAAAACAAATCAATGATTTATTTGTTAAAGGCGACACGGTTTTTGTTTCTACTGATTTCGGACTTTTATTGATAAATGCTAAAACACTTTCGATATATGATTCGTTCTTAAAACTCGGCAATTTTGCAACAGAAACAAAAATATTAAGCTCGTATAAATCTAATCTTATTTATGCTTGTACTGAAAGTGGTGTTGCTGTTCAAAAAGTAGGAGCACAAAATTTATCCGCACCTGAATCATGGGATACATATCAATTAGGAACGAGAAGCGGAGGTTTACCTGTACAATCAGTAAGTCGAATTTTAGAATTCAACGGTCAGGTTTTATTAGGAACATCTAAAGGAATTTATCGTTTTGTTAACGGCACATGGCAGTCTTACGCTCTTCAAGATTCTACAATTAATGATATGAAAGTGATCGGAAATAATCTTTATCTAATTTACAATCATCAGTTAATCCAATTCACAAACGGTCAAGCGTCAGTGATTTATCAAAATAATGATGTTATATTTCACACACTAACCGGTTCCGTAGAACAAGGGATTTATATATCAACAGATAGCGGATTAATTCAATTAAAAAACAATAAATTAAAATTTCGATACCCCAACGGACCGCAGAATAATTCATTTGTAAATCTCTCTGTAGATCCAATAGGAAATTTGTGGGTTGCTACCGGAAAAGACAACGGAGGTTCTGGCTTTTTTAAATTTGACGGAAATCAATGGACCGTTTTTAATCAAGCTAATTATCCGCAAATACCATCTAACGCTTATTATAATGTTTATGCTGGCCCTGATACAGCTGTTTATTTAGCAAATTGGGGAACAGGCGTTGCAGTTTTTAAGAATAATAATTTTGAGTTTTTTTCAAAAAATAATAGCTCTATTTCTGGTTTTGTAAAGGATACAAACTTTGTTCCTATATCTGATATTAAAACCGACTCTAAAGGAAATATGTGGGTTCTTGTTGATGAAACAGCAACAAGAAATCCGTTAAGTGTTTATACTAAACAAAAACAGTGGTACAGTTATTCATTTACAAATCCATACATTGGCTCCGATCCCACAGAAAAAATGGTTATAGATCAATTTGATACTAAATGGTTTGTAATCAGCGGCGGTAATCGTGGATTATATTACCTCAATGAGAATAAAACATTCACTAACTCCAGCGATGATAAGCAAGGACGCATTGACGGACTGCTCAGTGATCTTATTTCATATCTTGCTGTAGACCGTAAAGGTTTTTTATGGATTGGAACAAATGTCGGTGTGAATGTTATTACAGATCCCTCGAATCCAAAAGTTACTAGCAATTTAGGATTAGCTCTTAGAAATCAGACAGTTACTTGCATCGCGATTGATCCGCTTGACAATAAATGGTTTGGTACTAAGCAAGGTGTCTTTGTTTTATCCTCAGACGGAATACAAGTAATGAATCAATATAATTCTAAAAACAGTCCTTTACCTAATGATGATATTAAAAGTATTGCAGTTGATGCGAAGAACGGAATTGTATATATCGGGACCGACAATGGTTTAGCAGCTTTACAAACATCATCAATTCAACCTTTGCAAAGTTTTAATCAGTTACTGGTTTATCCCAATCCATTCATTCCAGGCGATAATAATGTTACATCTCTAACTATTGACGGATTGATCAGGAACGGCAGTATTAAAATTCTAAGTATCAGTGGTAATTTAATTAGAGAAATCCAAACACCAGGCGGCAAGATCGCCTTTTGGGATGGAAAAGATTTATATGGAAATCTTGTCCCTACAGGTATTTATATAATTGTCGCTTATGATGAAGAAGCTAATAATGTAACAACTTCTAAAGTAGCTGTCATTAGGAAATAAATTTTCCCAAGTTTCTTCTTGAATTTTGATGTTGGATAAAAATGATTGATATTAAAAATCTTTCGATTCAGTTTACCGGTGATAATCTTTTTGAGAATGTAAACCTCAAGATTACAAAACATGATAAGATTGCACTCGTCGGTTCCAATGGAACAGGCAAATCTACTTTCTTAAAACTTCTTAATGGTATCGAAATACCCGAATCCGGTTTTATCACAAAACAAAAAGGTATTACAATCGGATACCTTCCTCAAGATCTAATTGCATTTAAGAGATTTACACTTTTTGAAGAAGTTAAATCCGCTATTCCAAATATTAGATCTCTCGAAGAACGTGAAGAAGAAATTATAGACGGCTTAAATCAACCAGATCTTTTAGATGAAGATAGAGAAGAGTTATTGGAGGAACTGGGAGAAATTCATCATAAAAAGGAAGAGATTGATTTTTATTCGACTGATTCTAAAATAGAAAAAGTTCTTGAAGGACTTGGATTTAGAGAACAAGATTTTCCACGTAAGACAGATGAATTTTCCGGCGGCTGGCAAATGCGTATTCAGCTTGCTCAGATACTTCTTGCTGAAAATGATTTAATCCTTCTTGATGAACCAACAAATCACTTAGATATTGATACACTCACTTGGCTTGAAGAATTTCTTCAAGAATTCAAAGGTGCATTAATCGTTGTATCGCACGATAGACATTTTGTAAATTCAGTTACCAACAAAACTCTTGAGGTATTTGAAAAACAGATCAATTTTTTCCCGGGTAATTACGGTGCTTATTTAATATTTAAAGATGAGCGGGAAATTCAATTACGAGCTCAGCAGAAGACTCAAGAGAAGAAAATAAAGGATGTAGAAAAGTTTATCGAACGGTTCAGATATAAATCTACTAAAGCCAAACAAGTCCAGAGTAGAATTAAGCAGTTGGAAAAATTAGATTCGATTTCGATTTCTGAAGAAGAAAAACGAATTGACATTAAATTTCCAGAGCCGCCAAAAAGCGGCGTTCTTCCCGTTGAGCTTAAAAATGTTTCTTTAACTTACGGAAATCTTCAAGTATTGCAAGGAGTGAATCTTCAAATAGAACGTGGTGATAAGATTGCTATCGTTGGGCCGAACGGCGCTGGAAAAACTACTCTTGCAAAGATTATCGGCAGGAAATTAAAAACTACCGGCGGAGAATTAACTTATGGACACAATACTTTGGTCTCGTACTACGAACAGGAAGTAGCCGATGCTCTCAATCCGGAATATGATCTCATTGATACACTGGAAGAATCAAACGATAAATTAAGTATCGGTCAATTACGGTCTATTCTCGGGTCATTTCTTTTTTCGGGTGATGATGTATTCAAGAAGATCAAAGTTCTTTCTGGAGGGGAAAAGAGCCGCGTAGCATTAGCGAATTTATTATTAACTAAATGTAATCTGATCATTCTTGATGAACCGACCAACCATCTTGATTTTTCATCAAAAGAAATTTTACAGCGCGCACTTATTGATTTTAGCGGTACACTTATCATAGTATCTCATGATATCGATTTTCTAAATCCAATTACTACAAAGGTTCTTGAGATTCGTAATAAGCAGGTAAAATTATTCGTCGGCGGTATAGAATATTATCTTCAAAAGAGAAAAGAGATTGCTGATTCTGAACATGTTCAGATATTAAACGACGGACAGAAAGCGAACAGAAAAGATCAGAAGAGAGCTGAAGCTGAATTGCGGCAGCAGAAATTTTCATTAACTAAAGAGATAAAAGCAAAACTATCCGAATGTGAGAAAAAGATTAATAACTTTGAATCTGAGAAGAAAAGACTCGAAGCAGAATTGACCGACCAAAATATCTTTAGTAATCCCCAGCTTGCTAAAGAAAAAAATCTTGAGTATCAAAACATTAAATTGCAACTGGAACCGGAATACAATCTTTGGACTGAATTAAGTCATCAGATAGAAAAGATAGAAAATAATTTTACAGTCTAATTTATTTTAAGAACTCTTCTGCTAATGCTACACCTCCGTAAAGCGCCGCATCATCACCAAGTTTAGTCTCAAATATTTTTACATTTTTACCCGGCTCGGTAAGTACAGATTCTTTAAATGCCTTTTTGATTTTGGGAATCATAAAATCATGCATTGCTTCAATTACTCCGCCTCCTAATACAATAGTATCAATATTTAATAATGTAGTAACGCTGCCTAGAATCGTTCCGATAGTAACTGCCGCCCTTCCAACGTATTTAGTCGCGAGAGGATCTTCTTTTAATACAGCATCGGATAGAACTTTGCTCTTAAGCTGCTTCTTGGGAGATTTATAATCCCTTAGAATACTTTTTTTACCTTTGTTCAATCCTCTTCTAATATCTCTAACAATTGCTGTTCTGCTTGCTGTTAATTCAAATGTGAGCCGATTAAATGAAGTAGCCAATTCACCTTTGGGTTCTACAAGCATATGTCCGATCTCTCCGGCAAAAAAAGACGAACCCCGGTATAACTTCCCATCAAAAAAAAGAGCGCCTCCTATTCCAGTTCCTATAAATACAACTAAAATATTTTTTACATCAATACTTAATTCAAATTTTTTAATACCAAGTCCGGCAAGATTTACATCGTTTTCAATCAAAACCGGAATAGAGATTTTTTTCTCTAATGCTTTTTTAATATTATAATTTTTGATACCAAGATTAGGTGCACTACCAATTTCACCGCTAAAAGGATTAACAGTACCGGGGACACCCATGCATACAGCTTTTATATTACTTTCTTTCAAATTATTTTCTTTTAAAATTTGCTCTACCGAAGCGGCAACAGATTCAACTAAATATTCCGCCCCTTTTCCTGTTTCAGTTGGTATTTTTACTCTTGATACTATCTGATTCTGAGAATCAATTAGGGCTGATAATATTTTAGTACCCCCTAAATCAACCGAAATAAGGAACTGAGAAGCCATAAAATCTCCAATTATTCCTAATTATTTGTTATCGAACTAAAAAATGAAAGAAAATATTTATAAATTCACGTTGTGATTGAAGATATTCTGGTAAAAGAATAAAGAAAATCTATTTCTAAAGCAAGATAACAAGTTTTTATTAATCAAAGGAGAAGTAATGTTTATAAATTTTTCTGATATACCCGCTCATCAAAATCTTTTTCTTGACTATTTGGATGAATTTGAAAATGTAGCGAGATTCTACGGGAAAAATTTTAGAGCAACAGATCAATATCTTCCATTCTTTAAACAACTAAGCGAAAAGGATAGACCTAATCGCCTAAGGATATCGGAAATTCTTAAATCTCAGTATCAGAATCAGAAAGTTTCCAAACAAACAGAACAAAACATTCAAGCACTCACTTCTGAAAAAACTATTGCAGTGCTTACCGGACAGCAGCTTGGCATTTTAGGCGGACCGCTTTATACAATTTATAAATCAATTACTGCAATAAAACTTTGTAACCATCTAAAAGAAAATTATGAAGGTTTTAATTTTGTCCCGATATTCTGGCTTGAAGGAGATGATCATGATTATGATGAGGTAAGAAATTTTTCAATCTTAAATAACGAGAACCAAATATTAAACTTAAAATATGATGATGGTCAGCTTGATGAAGTTAATCGCGGTTCAATTGGCGGACTGAAGTTCGGCCAAAATATAAAAAATGTATTAAACGAATTGACCGGAAGTTTACGTGAGACAGAATTTAAAGCATCTTTGTTAGATCTCGTTAAATCCATTTATCAGCCGGATAGAACATTTCTAGAAACATTCAGGGAATTAATGATCCGTTTGTTTGATGAATACGGATTAATAGTATTTAACCCGCTGGATCCGGCCATAAGAAAATTATTAACTCCTGTCTTTGCAAAAGAGATAACTGAATTTGGAGAACATACCGGATATATTGTAGAACGTAGTGCGGAATTGGAAGAAGTTTATCACGCACAAGTTAAAGTTAAACCGATAAATTTATTTTACATCGAGGAAAAAGAACGATTATCCATTGAACCTACAGATACCGGAGAATATCGGCTTAAAGGTAAACGCAAAAAATTTGCTAAGGATGAATTGCTTTTGCAATTGGAGAACTCACCAGAAAAATTTAGCCCTAATGTTTTACTGCGCCCTATTTGTCAGGATTATCTCTTCCCGACAGCTTTTTATATTGGAGGACCCGGTGAAATAAGTTACTTTGCTCAAGTTTCTCCGCTTTACAAAATTTATAATATTGATGAACCATTTATTTATCCGCGTTCTTCCGCAACAATTGTTGAAAAAGGCGTGCAAACTATTTTAGATAAGAATAATCTTAGCTACATAGATATTTTTTCTGAAGAAGAAGAATTAATTCAGAAGATATTAGCTGAAACATCGGAAATAAATCTCGAATCACTTTTTCTAAATTCTCAAGAAGAAATAAATTCTTCTATAAACCATATCGCAGATAAATTATTCTCGATTGATAAAACTCTGTCTGATCTAACTTCAAAATCGAAACAAAGAATTGAAGAAACAATTAATTTCTTGAAAACAAAAGCCATTGAAGCTGAAAAGCGGAAATATGAATCAACGATCAGACAAATAAGCAAGGTTAGAAATGTATTGTATCCAAATAATAACTTACAAGAGCGTGAGCTGAATTGGATCTATTTTGCTAATAAGTACGGCATGGATATTATTAAGTGGGTTTATAACGAGCTGGCTATCAATAAATTTGAACATCAAATATTGGAGTTGTAGCTCAGACCCCTAATCTGTGCGATGAATTGCGGATTAGAAACACCAACGCATTCAAAATCATTTACAACTCCGCCGTTTTTCATTAACATACTTAGAACACCAAAAGCCATTGCAATACGGTGGTCGCCGTAACTTTCAAACTTAGTTTCCTCATTAGAAACAGTACCGCTCAATTCAAAACCATCTTCAAATTCATTAACTGTTAATCCAGTTTTTCTAAAGTTTGTGCAGAGTGATTTAATCCGGTCAGACTCTTTTACTCTAAGCTCTTTGGCATCATTAATTCTGAAATTTCCTTCTGCAAATATTCCTGCAATCGAAAGGATCGGTATCTCGTCAATTATATTTGGAATAATTGTTTTAGGCATTGAAACATTTTTTAACATGCTTGAATAAACCCATACGTCGCCGACTTTCTCACCTCTTTCTTCCCTCTCATTTTTAATTTCAATCTTTCCTCCCATTTTCTGAAGTATAAATATTATTCCGGTTCTCGTTTCGTTCAAGGAAACATTTCTAATAATTATTTCCGAATCTTTTGTAACCAATGCTAGAACCATAAAAAAAGCCGCACTTGATATATCCGAAGGAACTGTTATCTCGAAAGGTTTGGGATAATTATGTTTTGATGCGTAAATCTTTGTCCCTTCATTTGTAATTTCTGTTTTAATTTTCAAAAGTTTTTCTGTGTGATTTCTTGTCGGAGTTTGTTCGATAAAAACAGATTCTTCATCAAGATGAATAGCACACAAGATCATTGCGCTCTTAACTTGAGCGCTTGCAACTTGTAATTGATAGTTAACCGATTTTATTGCTGACGGCTTGATTATTACCGGTAGAGTTCCTTTTTCGTTTGCAGATATATCAGCGCCCATTAATTTTAACGGCTCAACAATTCTTTTCATCGGTCTTTGCGAAAGCGATTCATCTCCTGTTATAACTGATTCGAAATTCTGTGCAGATAATATTCCACTTATCAAACGGGCAGTGGTTCCTGAATTACCCGCGTACAACTCCGATTTAGGATTTGAAAATCCCTTAAATCCTTTTCCAATTACTTTTATTTGATCACCGGTGATCTCATATTTACAGCCGAGTTTTTCAAAACAATTTATTGTAGAACGTACGTCATCCGAACCAGAACAATTGCGAATTACCGAAATCCCGTCCGCCATCGCCGCAAACATAACAGTCCTGTGAGAAATTGATTTATCTCCGCGTAAAAATAATTCACCTTTAATACTATTAATGTTTTCAAATTTTTGAATCACTTCTCACACCATTTATCAATTAACTGATCTAGTTCTTCTTTTGGGAGTTCGCTTTTTTTATACATTCCTTTTAAAACTCTTTGCCGCTGAGCCTCATATAAAGTTACAGCCGCGGCGACTGAAACATTTAAGCTTTGTATCATACCGAGCATCGGTATATAAAAAGTTTCATCGGATAATTTTTCCGCTTCCGGTGAGACACCACGTTTTTCATTACCAAATACTAATGCTACTTTTTTAGTTAGATCAATATCGTAAATATTTTTTGCTTTCTTATTAAGCATGCTTGCATAAATCTTGAAACCTTGCTTTCTGAGATCATCGTAACAAAGTTTGGTGTTGTCATACTTATCAACTTCAATCCATTTATTGGCAGATGAGGAAGAAGTTTTGCTGATTCGCGGGAATGATTCAAACGTATAAAGTAAACTTATTTTAGGAACACCAACTGCATCACTAGTTCGAAATATTGCGCTGACATTGTGGGGATCGTGGATATTCTCCATAACTACACGTAGTGAGAATTGTCTAGCTGAAATTGTTTCTATGATTTTTTGTAAACGTTCGTCTGTCTTAAACTTTCTCATCACTTATCAAAAACAAGTTTATAAACAGTTAGGGGATGCTCTTTGCGTGCTCTATCAATAATCATCTTTTGATTCGAGGAACTCTGTAAATAATATTTTAACAGTTCAACTGTTTTATTAATTGCCTCCTCTTCACTATGCGCCCAGCTTTCACATCCTTTAATTGAAGGGACTTCTGCAGTAAATCCATCGTCTGTTTGTATTACGTTAAGATCTAGAACCAACTGAAAATCCTTTTCGTTTTTATAGCCACGAGCTTTAGCTCGTGGATTGTATTTTAACCTCCCCCTTTGTCCCTCTCCTTAGTAAGGAGGGGGAATTGAAGGGGTGTAATTTCATTTCCCCGACTTAAAAGTCGGGGCTATATTATAAATCTTTTCGGAAGGGACAGATTTATTGGATTTATACTATCAATTAATATCCTGCACCTTTTGAAGCTGAGCCGCCAACTATTTTTACACTTGCACTTGCACCAATTCTATCAGCTCCGCTCGCGATCATCAACTTAGCATCTTCCGTAGTTCTAATTCCACCGCTTGCTTTTACACCAACAGTAGAACCAACTACATACTTCATCAGTGCAACATCGCCTGCAGTTGCGCCACCTTTGCTAAATCCGGTTGATGTTTTCACAAAATCCGCTTTTGCTTCTTTAGCTAAAATGCAAGCTTTAATTTTTTCTTCGTCGGTAAGAATTGCTGATTCAATAATCACTTTACAAATAGCACCGAACTTTTTTGCAGCAAGTACAACTTGATTGATATCGTTAAATACATATTGGTTCTCGCCTTGCTTAAGCATCCCGATATTAATTACCATATCAATTTCTTGGGCGCCGTTTTTAAGAGCCTGCTCTGCTTCAAAGCGTTTTGTTTCGGTTGTTGTTGCCCCTAACGGAAATCCAATAACAGTGCAGACTTTTACTTTAGATCCGCTTAACAAATCTTTACACATCGGAACGTAAGAAGGGTTGATGCATACAGAAGCAAAATTATAAGTCCTTGCTTCTTCACAAAGTATTTTTATTTCTTTAGGAGTAGCTTCCGGTTTCAATAAGGTATGATCAATCATCCGTGCAACTTCTTGATCAATATGTTCACCGACTCCAATGCTTGCGGCTATTCTTTCCGCGCCATTGCTGATAATATTTTTTACTGCCGTCGGTTGATCAATTACATTACGTTCCCAGCCGGCACATGTTCCTCCCTCACAGTAAAAATCTTGAAGAGATTTTTCTATGAAGACTTGCGAGACAACTTTTTCGATTAAATTACTCATCATTTATGTCAACTTTTGTTTTGTAATCTTAATGTATGCAAGAAAAGTATTTTGAAGCAACATAGCAATAGTCATTGGTCCAACTCCGCCCGGTACTGGCGTTATAAAAGATGCTTTTTTCGAAACATTTTCGAAATCAACATCCCCAACAATCTTGTAACCTTTGGGTAATGAAGAATCCTCAACGCGGTTGATTCCGACATCAATAACCGCAACGCCGTCTTTCACCATATCCGAAGTAATAAAATTAGGTTTACCAATTGCGGCTATTAATATATCGGCATCTTTCGTAAACCGTTTTAGATCTTGTGATGCGGAATGACAAACCGTAACTATAGCATTAGCACCGTCTTTTTTCTGCAGCAGCATATTAGCAATTGGTTTACCTACAATATTACTTCTTCCAACTACAACTACGTGCTTGCCGTTTGTTTCAATTTTGTATCGCTTGATAAGTTCTAGTATTCCGTTTGGCGTGCAAGGATAAAATGTATCTTTACCGATTACAAGTCTTCCAACACTGATGGGGTGAAATCCATCAACATCTTTTTTGGGTAAAATTCTTTCGATCACTTTATCTTCATTAATATGTTTTGGCAGAGGAAGCTGAACAAGTATTCCGTGATAATCATCGTTAGTGTTATAATGATCTATTAATTCAAGAAGATGCTCTTCGGTTGTTTCGGTAGGAAGTCTTTCAATTTTGGAGAGCATTCCTATTTCGTTGCATGCTTTGCTTTTTGAAGTAACATAAGATTGAGAAGCCGGATTATCTCCTACAATAATTGTAACCAAACCCGGGACTCTTAAGTTTAGAGATTTGAGCCAGGTAACTTTTTCTTTTAGCTCTGCTCGAATTTCTAACGCAATTATTTTACCGTCAATAATTGTTGCCATGGTTTGTCATTCTGATCCCGTCTGCTGAGCGAAGTCGAAGCAGCGGGAGAAGAATCTCTTAATTAACAATTTTATCAAATTCCGGAAGAAATATTCTTTCAATCTCCACTGTCTTTCCGGTCGTTGAATCTACTTTTAGAAATAATCCTGTAAGATGAACATTATCCGTTGCCGTCTGATATTTCTGCGGTGTTTGATATAAGAACCTGTTGATCGCAGCATCTATCTTCATTCCAATTACAGAATCGTAAGGACCGGTCATTCCGCAATCTGTTATAAAACCGGTTCCGTTCGGGAAAATTCTTTCATCTGCTGTTTGAACGTGAGTGTGCGTTCCTATGACGGCAGATACTTTTCCATCAAGAAAATATGCAAGCGCAATTTTTTCAGCAGTTGCTTCAGCATGTATATCAACAATAATTACTTTTGTTTCTTGTTTTAATTTTGCGATTACCCATTCAGCCGTTCTAAAAGGACAATCAATTGCAGCCATATAAGCACGGCCTTGTAAATTTAGAACTGCTACTTTACCCATATTGCTTTCAAAAATATAATATCCGTTTCCGTGAGTTCCCTTTGGATAGTTTTGCGGACGGAGAACCCGCGCATCTTTCTTCAGATATTCTTGCGATTGAAATTTATCCCATGTATGATTACCGCCTGTTATAACATTTACACCAAGTCCGAAAAGTATGTTAGCTTCTTTCTCTGTACAACCTTTGCCGTCGGAAGCATTTTCACCGTTAGCAATAGTAACATCTACTTTGTATTTTTTTTGAAGTCCGGGAAGATACATTTGCACAATATTAAGTCCGGGTTCGCCAACAATATCGCCTATGAAAAGTATGTTGATTGTCATTTCATCTCTTTCTTTGATTCAAATATATCTAAAAACGAGGGAATACGAAAAGACGGACTCTAGCTGAAGGATTTCTTCGCCGAATACTATCCAGCTATTTGTTTTTGTTTATAATATCCTTCCCCCATAATGACTTATACGATCATTGTTTTTTAAATTCTGTGAACGGTGCGCGCCAGGTAACCGATGAGTTAAACAGTTTATGCTTATAGCTGATCACTTCCAGTCTTTCAGGAATTACTTTGATGAGTATTAGATATTTCCAATCTGGAAAAGCTTGATCCCAATATTCTCTTTTTCTTTTAAGCTTCTCAGCCATATCATCTACCAGCACAGCTTTACCTATTATTGTTACATAACCTTCGGTTGCAGCGTGGTTTGCATAGTAAAGAGTTACATTCGGATTTTTTTTAATCTCATCATACTTTCTTGTATGACTGTTGGTCGCCATCCAAACGCTCATATCTTCTTCCGGTGGAAAAGGATTCATCGTTCTAACATTCGCAGTTCCGGATGAATCTATTGTTATTAACGCGCAATACTTAAGGTTACTTATCATTTCTCTTGCGGCACTGATCACGGAATCCCGTTCGACCGTTTCTTTCTCCTGGGCTTTAATCTCTAAACTCGTTACAATAATAAATAGAAATGCCGGGAAACAAAATAACTTTAACAATAATTTGTGATTGATTTTCATTACTACCTCCTGTTCCGGATATTATTTGTAATTCTTTCTATATTAATTTATAATTATTGATACACCTCTTCAATCCCATTCTAGAATTGTTCATCCCGGAATTAATTCGAAGTAATTTAACTTGTACATCGGGTTATTAAACAATGATAGTCTTATTATTTGGAATATACATATCAAATCTTTTCATGGATTTTTTATGTGTTTAGACGGCGTGATTCTTCATTTGTTTTTTAGCCGGTCAAGAAATGGTTCTTGACCACAGTAGAATTGGGAATAGAAGTGCCGTTCTGATGCTGGATTATTATTTAAAGTAATTCACGGATTCACCGTTTTAATATGAATTGATTAAATTTGTTTTACTTAAATCAATGATCGAATGGAAGAAAATAAATTAACAGAAATCCCTTTTGAAGAAGCCGAGTATTCTGTTTTCGATTTTGAAACTACAGGCACTTCTGCTCACCACGATAAAGTTATCGAGATCGGGATCGTCAAAATTAAAAAGGGAAAAATTGTTGATACTTTTTCTTCATTCATCAATCCGGGAAGACCTGTTCCATTTTATATCACACAAATAACCGGAATTACAACAACCGATGTTCAAGATGCGCCTTATTTTGATGAGGTTTATCCGCAAATTAAAGAGTTCGTCGGTGATACAATATTAACTGCTCATAACCTCAATTTTGATTATTCATTTCTAAAACATGAATGCTTAAACCATGAACTAGAAGTTCTATCAAACTTATCTATCTGCACATTGCGCCTTGCAAGAAGAATGTATCCGCAATTTCCTAGTAAATCGCTTGGCAACCTTGTTAAGCAATTAAAGATAAGACATAGAGATGTTCATCGCGGACTTGGCGATGCAACGGCAACTGCTAAGATTTTATTAAGGATGTTTAAGCAGCTTCGTGAGGAACATGATATAGACACTGTTCCAGACTTAATTGGTTTTCAAAAACATTCTTCTTCCACTGAACCGTATCGAATTATAAAGAAAAAACTTCTTGATGATGTAGTGAATATTCCCGGTGATCCCGGTGTTTATTTCTTTAAAAATGCTAAAGAAGAAATAATTTATATCGGCAAAGCCAAGGTGCTAAAAGAAAGATTGCGAAATTATTTTATGAGCACTGCAATGCGGAAATCAAAAGAGATAGTCCGCAAAGCTTCCGGATTGGGTTACCAAACTACCAACACTGAACTGACTGCACTTTTGGCAGAAGCCGAGCTGATCAAAAAGCATTTGCCCAAGCAGAATAAAATGCTTAAGAAATATCCTAGGAGTTATTTTATAAAAATTCTTTTTACTCATAATTTTCCTTCCGTTGAAGTTTCATCCACCATAAATTTTGACGGCAATAATTATTTTGGTCCATATCCTAACCGAGATACTGCTAACTCGCTGAAAGAAATTATTGATAAAACTTTTCTGCTGCGTGAGTGTTCCGACAAGGAATTTAATAAGAAACACAGATGCTACCTTGCAGATATCGACCGCTGTTACGCGCCGTGCACTGAATCTGATGTTAAACCACAATATGTTGAAGAACTTGAGCGCGTTAATGATTTCTTATGCGGGAATAATCAATCGGCTGTTGATCGTTTGCTGAACAGAATGAAAGAACTGAGCTCTAAACAAAAATATGAAGAAGCCGGACAGATCAGAGATGTAGTAAATTCAATATTGAATCAATTAAACAAATCATCAATTCTTGCAGAGCCTATCAATAAAGCAAATGTATTGATAGAGATTCTTGGTTCAAGAAAAAATGATTACATGCTTTTACTTGATGGAAAAATGTATTTAAAGAATCACATACTCAATGAGAAAGACATGTTTGATGATATATTAAATGAGTTTTTCGCTGGCGATATTCAGTTGATTAAAGAACTAACTGAGAAAGATTTGGAAAGCTTGCGGATAGCTTTAAGCTGGCTGGTAAGGAACCGGAATAGAATTAGAGTTCATTACTTGAAGGATTATCAGTCCGTTGAACAACTTGGACCAAATTTAATATTTAACAAGTAGATTGAGAATTAACAATTAAGTAATAAAAGCTGAAATAATTATTTCGATACAGTCATCAGCAACAAATATTATTTAGCATCCGCTTTTACAAATTTATAATAAAGTTTTTTGTTGCTAAGAATATTTACTGCTGCTGCAAATTGATTATCCATCTTTAACGATTCTTTAATTCTGCCCTGTCTTCCGTCAATTCTTGCGGCTAACTCTTCACGGATCAGAAATAATATATCGTTTTTGTATTTTTCGATCTCGTTTGAGTGGTTAGCATCAATTTGATTTTTTGTTCTATCAAGTTCTTCAAGAAATTTTTGATCAAGATTTTCTTCTGTAACTGCTGTCTTTAATTGATCAATCAGTCTTTCTGCACGTGATACAAAATCAAAATTTTGGCTATGAAGATAATTTGTAAATTCGTTTAGCAGCATATCAGAAGAATATTTTTTGAAATCACGGTTCTGATTATTACTAAAAAAATTGGTCGCAAACCGGAAGAACATACCGTCGGCAAGTAATTTTTGAACAAGACCGGAACTTGAAGCATTAACAACAACAGTATCGGGCATAATTCCGCCGGCAGAATATACTTTTCTCAAATGATCAGTCATGTATTCATTTTTTATAAGATTCATCCCTTTTTCGAACACTTTGTTCTTCTCGGAATAGCTGACTTTCTGAATAGATCTTCCGCTCGGTGTATAATAACGGGCTGTCGTAATCTTTAGTGACGTATTATATGATAATGGGATAATTGTTTGGACCAATCCCTTTCCGTAAGAGTTTGTTCCAACTAGCACTGCTCTATCGTGATCTTGGATAGCTCCTGCAACAATTTCGGAAGCTGATGCAGATCCTTCATCAATAAGAAGAGCCATCTTAATATCACCGGCAATTGGTTCTTCAACTGAAGAATAATTTTTCGTACTTAAACTATCGCGACCTTTAACTGTAACGATCGTCTCGCCCTTTTTCAAAAACTTTTCGCAAACATCAATTGCGGCATCAAGCAATCCGCCAGGATTACCGCGCAGATCAAGAACAACAGAACCAATTTCTTTTTGGGATTTAAGTTCCAGTAATGCTTTTTTAATTTCTTCACCGGCAGCACGTGAAAATCCGCTTAACTTCAAATATGCATTATTACTTCCTTCAGGAACAAATCCGTAATAAGTAAGATTTTTTATTTCTATCTCTTCCCGTACTAAATTGAAAATTATCTCATCATCAACGCCCTCTCTTTTAACAGCAATACTAACTGTTGAACCGACATCTCCTTTTAAGAACTCGCTTAGATTTTCATAATTATCTTTTGTAACGGAAACATTATTAATCTTCATGATAATATCACCGACCCTCATACCTTGTCTTTGAGCTGAGAATCCTTCAATCAAATCAACAATTGTAATGCTTTCATTTCTGAGACCAACCGTTGCACCGATTCCGCCGTACTTGCCTTTGGTAATGATCTCAATATCTTTCTGACCATTTGCATCCAAGAAATTTGTGTAAGGATCAAGCGATGTTAACATTCCGTTAATGCCGGAAAGCATGAACTCTTCCGGATTTAATTGATCAACATAATTTATTGTTACTTCTTTGTAGACTCTTCCGAAGATATCTATGCTTTTATTAATTTGGAAATAGATATCATTATCGCGGGTTAAAAAGCCTGAGAATAAAATTATCATAGTAATGAGTAATAATATCTTACTTCTTAACTTCATAATGTTTCCTTTCTAATCCTCAAATTTCTTTATTTCGTTAATAATAATCTTGTGGATCTCTTCTATTGACAGCTCGCCATTTATTGTCTTGAACCGTTTTTCTTTTTTTGCGATGTAGTGATATCCGTCCCGAACACGTCTATAAAAATCTATTTTAGAAAGTTCTATACGGTCTAACTCCATCTGTTTTACTTTAGATTTTCTTTTTATCACTTCATCAATAGAAATATCCAAGAAGAAAGTTAAATCGGGAACTGCTTCCCCGATAACAAATTGCTGCAGTTCCTCTACGAATTCAAGATTAATTTTTCTGCCAAATGCTTGATAAGCAATTGAAGAATCGTGAAAGCGGTCGGAGATTACATAATAATTTTCTTTTAATGCAGGAAGAATAACTTGATGAACAAGCTGTGATCTGCTTGCGGAAAATAATATCAGTTCGGTTTCTATTGACATTTCAGAATTTTTTTTATCAAGAAGAATATCACGGATCTTTTCTGAAATTGGTGTTCCGCCGGGTTCACGAATAATTTTTACTTTACTGCCTTTATCAATTAGATAATTCTCAAGAAGCTGCACCTGAGTTGATTTACCGCAAAAGTCGAGTCCTTCAAAAGTTATAAACATTTTTTAGTATTGTTTGATTATATATTCTAGTTTTTTAGGTTGTGTTATTGTTAGAGTTGTGAATTGCGGACATTCTATAATGGGTTCTATTGTTTTTCCGTTTTCTTTAAGTGCCATCCAGAAATCAACATAAACTTTTATGCTATCGTTAGTAAGTCCCCCAAGTTTATTTATCCCCCCGTGTAAAACAACATTTATTTTAGCCGGATAAAGAATTAGTTCTTTATTTTGTGGAACATTTCTTGTCTCAATTAAAATTGACTCAAAAGTTTTATCAACAATCTTCTGCACTTCGAATTCGAGAGAACATTCTGTATTAGGAATTGTTATTCCATCCGGAATATCTAATGGCAAATTGAGTTTTACATTATCACTTATATCAGTGAACTCACGGAATTCTGTTCTTATAGTATCAATTTTTTGAATAAGGTTTGCCGGACCTGAAATTTCAACAGATTCAGGATTGATTTTAACTTTCGACGCTAGACCAAAACCCGGTTTAAAATCTATTTTCAAATTTTGTACAACCGGTACACGTTTAGAACCGATCTTTTCAATTTCATATTCAATCTGTGCAGGTGCAATTTCCAAAACTTGAAATGACGCTGCTAACCATGAATTACCATCAATAAAATTGCTTAAATCGCTTTTATAATTACCGGTTCTTCTATGAACAGAAATATTAAATTCATTATCTCCCACAAGACTTAATTTAGCTAACGCCCATCCTTTTCCTCTTACTTGCAGATAAACATTATCTACGGAAGTTGATCCAACCGAATAATTTTTAGGCAGGTCCGTAAATTTAACCGGCACTTCAATTGTTGTGATATATACTTCAGATAGAGCAACGGATATCCAAAGCCCAATTGAGAAAATTGCTATAACCGATATAGTGATGACTTTTTTCTTCATACTTAAATATAAAAAAAATCCCGCTCAGCGGGATTAATCTTTAATCATTTTATTATTGAGAATTAGCGAATCTTCTCGAAATGCTCGATCAGTTCATCTCTATTAGCTCTCGAGATTTCTCTCCCTTTTATAGGAAAATCATCAAAGCTTCTTGCTAAATGACGAAGCTCATGAACATTCAATTCTGAAAGCTGTTCGTTAGAAGGAATTTCTCCGGAAGTTAATCGCTTCTCACCTTCAACTTTTCCAATTTCTTGTAGGGCTTCTTTACGAAGTGAATCCAAACGTGAGGGTGTCTGTGATTCTGATTTCACTAATCTTGGTCTGCCTCTTCTTTTAAGCGGTAAAGTGGAAGTCTCTTCTTTTACAGTTTTATCAAAGAGAGATTCCTCTTCAATTTCTTCCTCGATTTTTTCTTCTAAAATTTCTTTAACAACAGTTTTTTCCTTAACCGGTTTTTCTTTTTTAACAATTTCTTCCGGTTCAATTTCGGTAGCTATAGATGGAAAATAAATGAGGTCTGTGATTTGATCATCCGGACGTGGAATTACATGTGCAGAAACTAATTGACCAACTCTTTGAGCCGCTGCGGCACCGGCATCAACTGCAGATTTGACAGCCGCGGTTTCGCCTATAATTTTTACAGTAACTAAAGCAGCAGTAATTTTTTCTTTGCTGACTAATTTTACATTAGCGGCTTTTAACATAGCATCGGCGGCTTCAATAGCGCCGATCAAGCCCTTAGTTTCAATAAGACCTAGAGCAAATTGCATATAATTTTATTTTGCGCGTTTAGGCAAAATCAATTCAACATCACTATGCGGACGTGGAATGACATGGACTGAAACCAATTCTCCAACTCTCTGAGCTGCGGCTGCGCCTGCATCTGTTGCAGCTTTAACTGCTCCAACATCGCCTCTCACAAGAACAGTTACATAACCGCCGCCGATAGTTTCTTTTCCAATCAGTTCTACTTTTGCTGCTTTAACCATAGCATCGGCAGCTTCAATTGCACCGACCAAACCTTTGGTTTCAATCATTCCGAGTGCGTCAAGTGTCATAGATGTGCTCCCTTTTGGTTTTATTACTAATCCAAAATAATTTATAATGTTAAAAATGTCAATTTATTAATCACTTTACAAACAGTTTTACCCTTATTTTTTAGCCGTGTTTAAGTAGTCTTCTAAGATCACTGCTGCTGCATTTTTATCCAATAACGATTTATCGCGTCTCTTTTTCTTAGAACTGACAGATTGAATTATCCTTTCACGTGCGATCGAAGATGAATATCTCTCATCAATCAATTCAACAGGCAAACCAATTTTATTTTCTAATTCCGTTTTGAATTTTAATACTGATAGAGAACTTGTTGATTCATCACCGCTTTCTTTTAACGGATAACCCAGAATTATTTTTACGATATGATATTCATCTATAATTTTTTTTAACTGAACTATAAATTTTGGATCATTTGGAAGTGTTATTAACGGGTAAGCAAAAATGCTAAGCGGATCAGTAATAGCAAGACCGATTCTTTTAGTACCATGATCAATTGCAAGTATTCGTTCTTCGTTCAATATTTATCCGTTTTTATTGATTCTCAGCGTCAAATCTTTCAACTGTAAAAATTCCGCGATTCTTTTTTAAACGTTCTATCAGTTTGTTAAGGTGTTCCAAATCTTTTACATAAACCGTAATCGTTCCCTTAAACATTGAATCATTTGTTGTAATGTTTACCGATTTAATATTTGTGTTTTGATAAGCAGTAATACTGTTTGATATGTCTTTTAAGATTCCCGGAACATCATCTCCTCTAATACTTAAACCTGCTACGAAGAAAGCTCCGTTTGATTTGGGCCAATTAACCGGCACCAACCGTTCTTCATTTGTTTTGATCATTTTTATTAAGTTCTTGCAATCCTTACGATGGATTTTAATTCCTTCTCCAATCGTAACGTAACCGATCACCTGATCACCCGGAATAGGATTGCAGCATTTTGCATAACTGTAAGCAAAACCTTTTGCATCACCTTCAACAACAATTCCGCCTGCTGTATCGCGTGCAATGTTTGCAAATTTATCAAACGCAACTTCTGTGGTTTCTTTTTCATCAGTTTCTACATTTGGATTCAGTATCTCATCCAAATTAACTTTGTCTTGAGCAACCGCTCTAAAAAATTGCCTGTTGTTATCGAACTTAAGTTTACGGACAAGTTTTGTAAGATCGTCCGCTGTAAAAGAGAGTTTTAATTTCTTGAGTTTTTTATCCCAAATTTCTTTACCCGAATCAAGAAGTTTCTCTTCTTCTTTGTTTAAATATTTGCGGATGTTATTCTTTGCCTTGTGTGTCTGAACGAACTGCAGCCAGCTTTTATTCGGATGCTGATTTTTTGAAGTAATGATCTCAATCTGATCGCCGCTATGAATTACCGTATCAAGCGGAACGATTTTACCATTTACTTTTGCCCCGATACATCTAGAACCAACATTGCTGTGGATCTCAAATGCAAAATCAACCGGGGTTGAGTTTAAGGGCAATCTTCTTAAATCACCTTTCGGTGTAAAGATGTATATTTCATCTTGATAAAGATTCAGCTTAAAACTTGCAAGAATTTCTTTTGTTGCTTCATCTTTGGATGCATTTTCAAAAATATCACGTATCCAGCTTACCCATTCTTCAAGATCTTTATCATTAGCTGTTGTGTTGTTCTCTTTGTATCTCCAATGAGCCGCTACACCCCGCTCAGCGATCTCATGCATCTTCCGAGTTCTGATCTGCACTTCAACTAATTTTCCATCAGGACCAATTACCGTTGTATGTATGGATTGATAATTATTTTTCTTCGGGATAGAGATAAAATCTTTGAACCGGTCTGCGATCGGTTTGTATAATTGGTTGATAATTCCAAGCACATAATAACATTCATTCGGATCATCGCTATCCAAAATAATTCTGATGGCAAGAAGATCATATATATCTTCGAACGGACGGTTTTGGATTATCATTTTTCTGTAAACACTGTAGAGATGTTTTGGTCTTCCGCCAAGTTCATATTTAATAAAATGTTCGTTCAGTTTTTCAGTAATCGGTTTTGAGAATCGCGATATAAATGATTCTCTCTCTTTGCGTGTATTTTTTATTTTGGTTGCAATATCATCATAAGCTTCTTTGTTGAGATATTTGAACGCGAGGTCTTCCATTTCCCATTTCAAAATTCCCAGACCGAAACGGTGAGCGAACGGCGCATAAATTTCTAAAGTCTCTTTTGCAATTCTTCTCTGCTTCTGAGGATGAACAAACTCAAGCGTGCGCATGTTGTGAAGACGATCTGCAAACTTTACAAGAATTACGCGCACATCTTTTACCATCGAAAGAAGCATCTTGCGGTAATTTTCTGCCTGCGTAATTTCCTGACCTTTGAACACTCCACCTATTTTAGTAACGCCGTCAACTATTTCCGAAACTTCTTTACTAAATTCTTTAGCGATAAAATCCAGACTTATATCGCTGTCTTCAACAACATCGTGAAGAAGCGCGCTTACAACAGAAATATCGTCGAGAGGAATTTCGCGGGCAACTATCATTGCTACTTCGTACGGATGATTGAAATACGGTTCACCCGATGCACGGAAATCATTCTTATGCGACTCAAAGCTCAACTGAAAAGCTTTTTTGATAAGCGCTTCATTAACGGAAGGAAGATTCTTTTTGCAGACCTTTAAAAGATCTTCCAGCATCCGTTGGTGTTTTATGCTGATTGTCAGTTCCATTTATCTTTTCCAACCTCCCCCTGTGTCCCCCTCCTTAACTAAGGAGGGGGAGTTAGAGGGGGTGGTCTTTACGTTAACAAAATCTATAGCGTTCCAAAATTTCTATCACCCGCGTCGCCAAGTCCCGGAAGAATATAGCCGACAGAATTCAATTGTCTATCCAACGCTGCAGTATAAATGGCAATATCGGGATGTTCGCTGTTCATCTTTTGAACTCCTTCCGGCGCTGCAATCAGACAAGCAAGGATACATTGCTTAGCGCCTTTTTGTTTCAGCGAATTGAATGATGCAACTGCGCTTCCGCCCGTTGCAAGCATCGGATCAAGTACAATCGTGATTGATTCATCTAAATTTTTTGGTGTCTTGTAATAATAGTCAATCGGCTGTAAAGTTTTTTCATCGCGCTGTAAACCGATATGCCCAACCTTAGCATCGGGAATCATTTCAAGGAAAGAACTTACCATACTTAATCCGGCACGCAATACGGGAACAAGAATAACTTGTTTGGAAAATTTATATCCTTTGGTTTTTTCAAGCGGAGTTTGAACTTCAAATTCCGTTAGTTCGAACGACTTGCTGATCTCGATTGCGATCGAATGAGAAACACGGTCTAATGCAAGTCGGAATCCGTTCGGATCAGTTTCTTTATCACGAAGAATTGTTACATCTCGTCTTACAAGTGGATTATCAACAACAATTATTTTTTTCATTTAGCACTCTCTATTTTTCTTCCAAGAACGGATAAAAGATTTACGAACGGAGAAACCGGCGGTGTGTAATTATAATTTATTTTTGCCAGTTCCACTGCTTTAATTTTGTTCGATATAAACGATGCAATCAGATCTCCATTGCCAACCGCTTCTCTATTCCCTAAAAAGTTTGCGCCGAGAATCAGTTTACTGTTTTTATCAAAGATGATCTTACCAAATACATTCTCCGAGCCGGGCATAACTTTTACAAGATTTGGAATTACGGCATGAACTTCCCCGGTATTGTGAAAATATTTTTTCGCTTCAACAGAATTCAAACCAACGGACACTAAAGTCTTTCCGAAAATCTTTACTGCAATATTTTTTACGAACGGCTGTACTTGCGAATTACCGCCCGCGGCATTCTCACCTGCAATGTGTCCTGTCTGCTGAGCGATTGTAGCAAGCGGAATATAATCCGGTTTGCTTGTTAATCGGTTAATTACTTCTATGCAATCACCCGTTGCGTAAATGTTTGGATCATTCGTTTTCAATCTTTGGTCAACTGTAATTCCGCCAAACTTACCAATGCCAAGTTTTGATGTAACGGCAAGTGTGTTGTTCGGTTCAAATCCAATCGAGATAAGAACAAGATCATACTCAAGAGTTCTTCCTTGTAATTTCAGACTTATGAATTTCTGTCCGTCATGTTTTATTCTATAATCTTTTGCGTCGCCAATAAACTCAATATTATTCTGCTCAAGAAGATCGAGAACCAAATTACGTGTTTCATCTTCAAGTCCCGGCATTGGAAGATTTTCTTTTTCTAAAATTGTTACCGAGTAACCAAGAGTTTTAAGCGCATCCGCTGTTTCAAGACCGATATATCCCGCACCGATAACAAGAACATTGCGGACAGTATTCCGCTCTAAATAATTTTTGATATTAATTAGATCGCGAACGGATTTGAGAGTAAAAACATTTGAAAGATTATCCGGCAGCGACGGAATTGATCTTGCATTTGAGCCTGTGCATAAGATTAGCTTATCGTACAGTTGTTCAAATTTATTTCCGTCTTTAAGATTTTTTATGGTAAGAATTTTTTTATTGCGGTCTATCTTTTCAACAAAATGAGATGTGAGAACCTTAACGCCTTTTTCTTTTTCAAAGGAATCTGCGCTGAAGAAAACTATATCTTCATAATTTTTAATTTCGCCGGAAAAAACATACGGAAGCTCGCACGTGCCGGTGGAAATAAACTCGCCCGCTTCGATCATCAGAACGTTTGCATCGGGAGCGGTGCGTTTAGCTTTTGCCGCCGCCGCCGGTCCCGCGGCATTGCCTCCGATTACTATAATATTTTTCTGCACATTTTGCTGATACATAGTTCTTATGCGAATTATCTCTGATAAATATAATTAATTTAGAATTCACTCACCTGACCTCACCCCTAGCCCCTGTCCTTGTTAAGGAGGGGGGAATTTTTGAGTCCCTCTCCTTTTTTTAAGGAGAGGGTGGCCCGGAGGGACGGGTGAGGTCAAGAAAATGTTTGACAACAATTCTCTTTTACGCTAAGTTGAGTTAGTACCAAATCAATTCTTTAATCGGGGTACTTTGTTTTGATTATTGAACAAAGAAAATAGATTTCTGCAAAAGTTAATAGGTTAAAAAGCCGATTGTGCAAAGGATGATAGATATGCACACCCTATTTTTAAAAAATAAGAACTTAGATTGTTTTACAATAAATTGGAACGTAGATATGCAACTGCATGCATATCTACGTTCCTTAACTAATAATTTCATGCAGTATAAGTAATAGTTATACGTTTAGAAGGTTGTAAATTTATTATGAAATATTTAGTAATGGTAATATGGTTTCTATTCATCAAATTTAATTATGCTCAAAAATTTGAGATTGCTAATCCCAATGGTAATGAAGTCTTCACATCGTCAACGCATCAATACGTTTATATTAAAAATGGAATTTTGCAATATTACAATCTTTACTTAAGTTCAGATGATGGCAAATCGTGGCAGAACATAGGTAAGTTTATCTATCCTAAATACGACGATGGCGAATATATTGCTTTGGAATGGGTAACACCGGCTATTGTATCGGATAGTTGTTTAATAAAATTAGAACGAGCAAACGATATAACAAGTTACGATATAAGCGATAATATTTTCTCCATTGTGAATGGACCTGTACAAAAAGAATTTAATTTTCCTTTAGAAGTTGGGAATAAATGGTTTTTTAAAAGTCGACCTAACTACATAGCTACAATATTAACAGTTTCAAAAGACACTCTAATGGATGACGGTAAAAAATATTATGTGATAGATGAGTTTAGTAGATCAAGTAATCCGCAAATGCCAGTTGATACTACCTGGAATAAAAATATCAATTATAGATTATTACGAAAGGAAGGCACAATTATTTACCAATATCCTGATAGAGTAATTCTTAATTGCAACTGGACTGAGAATACTGGGTCACCTGATTTCCCTTACATCCAAGTTAAATATGCGCCAATATTTGGACAATTTTATTTAACATATTATTTAATCATAATGCCTGAATTGGAATGGATATCATATTCAGACGGAATTGGTTTTAATGATTTACATGTACTTGCATGGAGTGATTGGACTCAAAGTTCTAGAACTCTTGCTGGCTACATTATTGACGGAAAGTCTCATGGAGTAATTACTGATGTTGCTAAGAATGATAATGAATTACCAAATAAATTTATACTAAATCAGAATTATCCTAATCCATTCAATCCAGTTACAAAAATAAAATATTCGCTTCCAAAGAGTGTCCAAGTCATAATAAAAGTTTATGATATTCTTGGTAAGGAAATATCTACTTTAATCGATAAGTATGTTACTGCTGGAGAATACGAGGTTGAATTTAATGCAAGCAAATTACCAAGCGGAGTATATTTTTATAATATGACTGCTGAAACTACAAGCATTACAAGGAAATTATTATTGATGAAATAAACGTATAACAAGTTCTTCAAGCCGCCCGCTTTAAACGTTGTGGCATTTGTGCAGTTAAAAAGTAGCGCGGTAAAAGTTAGTTGCTCTTTGAATGTAGTTAGCAAAATGAATTATTAAATACATTATTGGCGTTGGCTTTTCAAAGTTGTATAGCTGTTATGGGCGGCGCTTTAGTTGTAACGTCGTTAGGTAGCAAAAAGTATGAAGAATTTCATTTTAGCATTAATGATTGTTTTCATCTGTTCAAAAGTAGAAGGACAATTTCTTAAACTTGGTTTTAGAGTTGAACCGGCATTGTTTTTAATGAATGAAAACCAAAATTCATCTACCGGCTTTTCTCCGTACAATATTTATTTGACAAGTATTATTCAACCAACTAAATGGTTAAATATAGAACTACGACCGGGATATTTAATTGGCACTTCAGATTATGGAGGTTTTGAAGTAGGCGTTTTCACAAGAATTATATTCCCATTACCGGAAATTTATTTGATTGCAGGGTTGAACAATCATTCAAATTTTTTTGATAGTGCTCATAACGGTGGCGGAGGATATATCAAGAATATACTGTACAAAGGAATTGGAATTGGTTATCAGAAAGATTCTAAACTTAGTATTGACTTAATATATTATTGGACAGATGATAAAGTATTTGCATACATTAATAATATCACTTCAATTGGAAGATATAAAGTTGATACCGAAATGAATGGCATTTTGAAAATTGGATTTAGTCTTGCATGGGATATTTTATGAATTGCTACCTAACCTGCAACTCAAAACCGACTGCTGTAGCCAGTCGTGTTGTTTGTAAAATAGTTTTGTGTTTAAAAAGAATTAAGAAGTAATTAAATAACATAATCAGTAAAACAATTTATTGGCGGCGTAACCCTTTTGGCAGCGGTTTAGTTGCCACGTCGTTATAAAGCTTGATGAAAGAATTTAAACATAGTAACCCAGATTATTGTGATCCACCTGGTGCTTTCAGAGATATTCTGGCGCATCCGTTTGATAAGATTAATAAATCAATTGAAAAGGTTGTCTTTAAAGAACACAGATTTGCATTCTTCTATTGGGTTAGATGGTATAGAGAACTTCTTAAGAAAGGTCGCGTTATTAATCCACCACTTTTAGTTACAATAGATTATCATCGTGATCTGGCGTCAAGTGAAAGTGAGAAAGAGGAATTGAATGATATAGATAAATATAACTTAGCAGAATTGGTTCAGTTTTGTTGGACTAGAATGAATCCAATGAATGATGGACATATTCTTTCCGCTGCCTATCTAAATATTATTGGCGATATTGTTTTATTAAATAGGTAAGAAGGATTTGATGATAAAGTAAAAAATTTCAAGGATAAGTTTGGTAATAAACACAAGATATATGAATTCAATGATGCTGATAAGTTTGAAAAATATCTTATAGGAAGGAACGATGATGCGGTATTCTTTGACATTGATTTGGACTATTTCATAGTAAGCGAAGGGAATTTTTTACATCGAGAAAGTTGGGAAATGATGGATGAAAAAGGTATTCGAGAAATCATAAATCTTGATAGGCCATATATGAAATGGATTCTTGAAAGAATTGAAGGATATACTATTGCTACTGAACCCGATTATTGTGGTAGTATTTATAAAAGTTGTAAAATATTAACAATCATTGAAGATCAATTATTTACCGTTGATGGTGAATGGAAAATATAATCGCTTTATAACCCGCGTCTCAACCCGACCGCTTCTTCGAACCGGTCGTAGTGAAAGATTATTGGGTTGGGTTTTTCAAAGTTAGTTGTTCTTAGAAGTGTGATTGCAATACAAAACTGACCCGCCATTAAGATTGGCGGGCAGGTTTTAAAAATAAAGTTGCGTTGATAATTGCTGCATTGTTGTTTTGGGCGGCGGCTTAAAAACAACGCCGTCGTTAGGGCTTTGAATGATTGTTTATCTAAAATGTATGGATGCTATATATGAAGGGAATCAATATGATACTGCTTGGTGCAATCTTTTTGTATTCTATATCATGCAATGAGAAAGCATTAGAATCAGTCATTGACCCTAATATCGAATTTTCCGGTTATTCAACAACATGTTTACACAACGGAAAAATTTCGAAAATTACAGATTCATTCACATACAATTTTTCTGATAGTCTCATTATTGATTATTTGATGCTTAGAGGTTGTAATTCTGGTTATCCTTTTAAGCCTGGATACAGTCTTTTCAATGATACTCTTACTTTGATAATAAGAGATACTATTCCCAATCCTGATAATGTTAATTGTATATGCAACTACAATATTCATTTTTCATTTTTAAATTTGCCAAAAGATCATTACTATCTAAACCTTATTAGTTCATGGATAAAAGGCACCTACCATAATGATATTAGCGACACGGTTAATTTCGGGACATTTACTTTTACTACAATTACTAATACTAAATATCTTGGAGAAATATATCGTAATACTAAAAAGCCCTAACCCGCGCTTCAACAACGACCGCTTCTTCGAATCGGTCGATTGGTTTTGTTGGGTTTAGTTTTCAAAGTAAGTTGTTCTTAAAAGTGTGATTTGTAAAAAAACTGATTATAAAAATAAAGTTGCGTTGAAAATGTTCGCATTGCTTTTCTTGGCGGCGGGCTAAACGCAACGACGTTAGGCATTAGTAATCAAAAACAAACTAATAGAAGGATGACAAAAATGTTACTGGATATAAAGGAATTATCAGATCATATGTTTTGGGCAGACTCTAAAGTTTGGTCTGAAGTAATGAAAATAAGTCAACATAATAAAATTCAGCATATCTTTGACTTACTATTTCATCTCCATACAGTTCAGCATGCATATTTGTGTATCTGGAATAATCAACCGCTAAATAATTTGGGTAAAAATGAATTTAAGAATTTATCTGAACTTTCAGATTGGGGAAAAGATTTTCACAGAAAATATAAAGTATTTATAGATAGTTTAGATGACGAAAGAATGAATAATGTTGTTAGCATTCCATGGACTGAATATTTGGAGAAAAAAATAGGAAAGCCACCAGAAGCATCGAGTTTAATTCAAACAATCTACCAAGTAGTAATGCATAGCACTTATCATAGAGGACAAATAAATACAAAAATTAGAGAGCTTGGCGGCGAACCTCCACTAACAGATTTCATCTACTGGATTTGGTTGAATAAACCTAATGCAGACTTTACTATAGATTAAAGTTTAGTGTCATTATATCCGGTTGTTAGTTATTATTATGTAGCGATCTACATAAATTCAATGATGCCTAACATGCAACTCAAAGCGACTGCTGTAGCTGGTCGAGTTGTTAGTAGAATAACTTGATTGTGAAAGAAAATATTGTTGTAAATAAATAACATAACCAGTAAAACATAATATTGGCATCATAAACCTTTTGGCAGCGGTTTAGTTGCCACGCCGTTATTCTACTATCTTTAATTTACTTTAGCGATATGAATTTTGAATAATAATATAAAAATTCTATTTTGTTTCTAGGAAATGAAGGTATTAATAAATGCTTTTTGAAAAGGAAGCTAATTCATTCTGTATCGACCTATTCAAACAACTCCAAATTACATTCCTCATAAATCATTATAGCTGCTGCTCAGAAAATATAATTCAAAAAATAAATAAGGCGGTTGAACATTCCGTAAATCGTCTGACAGAATAAAACAAATAACTAAAAGGAGAATAAGACTATGGAATGGTATCTAAAAGTTGTAAGAGATAACTATACAAACTTCAAAGGGCGAGCAAGGCGGAAAGAATATTGGATGTTTGTATTGTTTAATATCATCTTTGCTATTGTTGCAGCTATTCTTGATAATATTTTGGGCACAACGTTTAAAATTAGTAGTGGATATTCTGAAGTAAGTATGCCTTACGGCTGGATATATTTAATTTATGCTTTGGCTATAATTATACCCGGTCTTGCGGTTCTCGTTAGAAGACTACACGATGTTGGAAAGAGTGGCGGATGGATATTTATTGTATTAATTCCGCTTATTGGTGCTATATGGCTATTAGTGCTTGTATGCACAGAGGGAAATAGTGGTGATAATATATACGGACCATCACCCAAAGCTGTGCAAAAAATTTAGTTAA
>Ga0182021_10000905_pt1 | contig 33623 bp, 32 predicted proteins | sample 612E3MmetaG_FD_120493 | JGI IMG/M metagenome (GOLD analysis project Ga0182021, IMG submission 120493) | Permafrost microbial communities from Stordalen Mire, Sweden - 612E3M metaG (Illumina Assembly) | ecosystem: Environmental > Terrestrial > Soil > Wetlands > Permafrost | place: Sweden... | reverse complement strand
ACGTGCATGACTGAATAACTCGTGAAGGGTATATCGATGCTCTGTTGACTCCGTCAACGAATTATTTAAGCCTATTAGGCGACTGTACTATTTCAGTGAGTCAGCACATGGCGGGAAACGAGTATGAAACGAATGTCGCACACCTCATATTGAGTCATACGAATGATGGGAAAGGTGCGTGGCACTACGCCGTGCAGGCAATTTCCGATCTTTCACCCATAACGGGTATGTTTGAGGGCGACTATGAGCTGAAACTGGAAAAGAGAGTGGGTAAAGAAAGCGATGGATTATGGTTTGATAAAAAGAATGGCACGAAAGGAGCACTCGTTAAGCCAAAAGGTGTTGCTGATAACGCGTTATGGGAGACGCTCGTGAATGGGACGTCCGGTCCGCTTCTGGCGGGAGCGTTATCCGATTTATTTGATAGCACGATGTTGTCGAAGTTCGGTGGATTTTCATTATCTCAACACCCCGACCGTTCGTTATAACTTTCAGCCTAAGATCTTCTGATTATCTAATATATACTAAAAGCACTATATGATATATTAATATATGGTCTATAGTGTGCATATATAGCGCATCTGGGGCGGGAATTGGTAAACTTATTTGATACTTTTTGATATAATCAATATCACTATATGCAAGAACTTGATGACGGCGTACAAATGTCAAGAGACGTTGTCGCCCATTCCATGCGGTATTCTTTCTGGCGGCAAATTGAGCCCGGATTGTTAGCGTGGGCAGGAGAAGGGGAGGGTGAAGAAAAAGTTGTATCGTTTGACAAATCTTTGTTCGATCTGGTTGCTTGGACGAAATTCAAATGCCACGATGCATCGGCCTTGGCGTTATGGTCAATTGCAAAAGATAAACAGGCAGGACGACTATTTGACCGGTTTGTGCTTTTGACTTCATGGAAAGAGAGCCCGCAACATCGGTTCATTGAACCTGTCCATAGCTATTTTTTGGTCCGGACAAAGGATAGTAACGTATGGTATATGGGATCGCCTTCAAATTTTACGATAACCCGCGATATTGAGACATTTAAGATTGTGAGCGGGGGGTTGGATTCTATAGAAGACTATTTGCATAACGCTCCACGGGCCTGTTGGGGGCAGTGGCCTACGTCTCACGAAATTGAGAATGTATCCCGGCTCTCATTTTTTCTCCGGCCATCATTGCGTATGGATTCCGGATCACCATATTTCGGGACGATGAGAGTATTTACCATCAATTCAGGAGACAAGGCTGGTTGGGGTTATGAGCCTGTGAGACTCGATTTTCTCCGAAGAACTCCGCTATCGGAAGCGCCCATATCATCATATTGAATCGGCTCTATTTGACAGACCTATCTACCGGTCCTATAATCTCCGTGAATTCACAATTTGCCCAAAAATAAAGAACGTATGGTAGCAGGAGTAGAGCAAGCAAAAGATCTTTCGATTCCCGAAGCACAGAGTATACTTCTTGATCATTTAAAAGACCTCACTCTGCATCTCACGAATGAGCTAGATCATAATAAGAGACTGGATCTCTACACAAAACTCGCAGACGGGGTACACAGCTTCACCCTCCCTACAGATAAAACAGATGAATTAGTCGGGGAGTTATTCTCGAAAGAAGCGTCCGTTCTTATGGATTTTTTATCCGATTCATTTTACCTTGTTCACGATGTAGATGAGTTAATTAATTTTCATCATCCTAAGCGTTACGATATGGTTGATGACGTCATTCGATTATTTCCGGAGGTAAAAGAAGCGTATACCAATAAGTGGGCGGGTTTGAGAAAGCATGTTGATGAAAACAACGCGTTCGGACCTCCTCGTTTGGATGACCCGATAACGCTTAAAGAACTTTTTTTGGCAAAGTATCTTGGAGCAGATGAGGCGGATCAACAAGTGTTAGCCGAATATGTTATCCATGACTATATAATGTTCGGGAAAAGTTTTGGTAGATCCTCTATAGAACATGCACAAGAGGTGGTAGGACGGGTATTTCAGCTTATTCGGACCGAGTGGAGTGTGCCGCCTGAGGGAGTGAAGCTAGCAGCACAATCGGCTGTTAACCAGTTACATGAGTGGCATGAAGAGAGGTATCAACATACTACGTCTAGTCTGGGTGAATTTATCGAAAGATTGGCGCTGGTTATTGACCCCAGAGAGGTGTCATGGCGGGCGTTTACGGAACAGGATGCGGCCCGTGCGTGCAATCAAGAGTTGTTAGCGTGGAAAACAGCAGGATGGAGACCCGACTTTGAGCAACCTGTATCCGATGATCTTGAGGTGTTGGTGACGTTAAAAGATCTGGCTCAGCTGGACGGGCAGAAAATCGTCGTCCAGATCCTCCCGTTGTTACAGGACGAATATCCGTTAATAAGTAAAATAGCTTATAAACTTATTGACACGTTGGTGCCCGAGGAGGATCAAAAAGGGGCAAAGTACGATTACCTGCAATCGCTTTGGAAGAATCGATGGGAGCACGGCGCGTGGATGGATGGGCGACGTGCTATACGGGAATTGGCGATGGAAGAAGAATTTGTCGATCTCGTGAGTAAGATTGACACCGAGGGGTTTAACGAAAGCGCATTACGTAACATCCTGAGTCAAAAGCAGGATGAAATATGGCGCGATCAGAACTTGAAAGAAAAAGCCCGCCTGAACGCAGCAAAGCGATTGCTTCATAAACCGCCTCAGGAGTAGTGCCCCATTTACTTTATCCGAGAGTCTGCCGCCGCGTCAGAAGTTTTCCGTTGGCTGCCTGAGGCGCAAGGTGGTTTTTTCCAGAAGTTGAGCCTCAGTGGCATTAAAGGATGTTTTATCATTTTGGACCCGTACGCCAAAGAGTTGCAGTCCAATACTTTGAAGATCAGCACCTTCCTGAACTTTGGTATGTCGCTGTTCGTGTTCCGAAATGAGTTTCGTGCTTATATTCATATCGGGCATTTTACCGTCACTTTCTACGCGGGTTTCTATTGAAAACGCCGTTGAGACGAGGAGTGTGCGCCGCTCCTGAAGTTCCCCGATATCGACAAACGCATTGCCTACGGGGTCGGAAATTTCTATAAGCGGCGGGATGAATGGGATTTTCGGATGATTCAGGCGCAATATCACTGTGTGGGCCACAAGAATATCATTCTTCGCTCCGTCGGGTGTATAGACAACCGATTGGTGAGATAGTTGCGCGAATGTCTTATGAGGATCAATCATGGCAGAGGTTAGTTCCTGGAACATCATCTCGTCGTCTTTTGGGAGCGTCTTGTTGGCTTCCTGCACCCAATCGGGGGCATCCAGAAAAGGGACCATAGGTTTACAATCTATTCGTGTGATTTGTGATTTATCGACGATAAAAATCGTTTCGGTGCCGTAATCTGCGGATTTTTGCCAAAAAAGTGATGTATCAGAAAGGATAAGCCCTGTGACATATATTTCGATGGGCACATTATCACCGAGTTTTTTCACCGGTATCCATAAGGACGGATCAAATAATTGCGGTGGTAAAAATGCTTCTGAAGGCCCAAGTGGCGACCTGCGTGCTTCTTCTGCCTGCGATTTCATACCACGTATTATATATCCTATAAAGATAATAAATCAATAGTATGTGAATGTGTCCGCTATATGTACGTTTGAATACACGTTAGTTCGAAGTCGCCGGTCATTTCGGAGAGGGTTTTAATTTGCACTTCTGGGTGTTTTAGGCTATAGTAGCGGCCTATGGGTGGTCTTGAAACGTTTGATGGTAAACCATATCCCGAATTATCCCTGACGAAAGCCCCGGAATTCTTGCAGGGGTTTATACGGTCGCGGTTTGTGTGCGCCGAACCCGGATTTGAACCGCATCTATTCCGTGATCCGGAAGAGGCAAAAAACTATGTACTTCAGGGTTTTCTTTGGGCGCCGGGTTGGGAAGATAGCACGGGCGACTGGGTGAAGTTTGACGCATCGTGGTCTCATACCGGCAGTCAGGATGAAGACGATGTGTGGGAATTCCTCTGTGCCACCGTGCACGTACCGATCGCGCCGTTTGATGAAGAACTGTTGTCATTTACAGATGAGCTTGATGACGCATGGACCGACTGGGTTGATAGGCTTCGCGAAGAGGGACACACAAGTCTTAATTGGCGCATGCATGAGAACGGGTTGGCGACCGATTCCGGAGCTGCGTGTATAAGTAGCGAGGCGGAGGACGATGACACGCTTGATATAGAAGTTGAAGATACCCCCGTGGGTCATTACCACGATCCAAATACGCATGACGGCATGACACGCGAGCAGTACGGCGCTCAAATAGCCGAGCGTTTGGGGAATTTGGTACGAACGCTCAAAGAATACACGCCTACCTTTATCCAAAATGAGATACCGAAGCTTATCAAAAAGCGGGAAGAACGCATTGAGACGAAACCCCCCGCATGGCCGGTGAGCGCGATTAGTGCATTGGGTGCTCATGAAGTTCGGGGCGAGTGGCTAGAGCCGGTCGAAGGGACGGAGCCGATTGAATATGAAACTGGCGGACAGGTCACGATAGATGGCATGGTTTACAAGATAGATATGAAGTCGACTGATGACGAAGAGAATGAAAAGGGAGGCAGGATTGAAGGCATGGTAGTATTCCCCACAGAGATGATGTCTGTTTTTGGCGATAATGACGAATCGATAGGCGAGATGATTGAGAAATTTGGTGATTATTGCATATCAAATATGCATTCGATTACGTTCTTTGGCGAAGCGCTTGATCCTGAAAATTCAATAGGGTTACTATTTCGCATCGCACACATTGAGAAAGGGGATACCGAGTCGGTGGGTTATAATTTTATAGTAGAAAAGTGGGACATGCGAAAATTGGTTGAGAAGGGGTACACCCGCGAGCAGGTGCTCGGTGAAATATTTGCGATCGCGCGGCAATTTCATCCATATCTGGTTTCGTTTGTGAATGGCTCCCGATAATTCATTTGTTGACACAATCGGTTCGTCGATATATTATTCGCAGCATACTCTAGCTGTCCACTAAGGGATTTGTTATGTCAACAACAGCAGTAAAAGAAGTTCAACCTGATATATTTACTCAAGCGGTTAAATTAGGGTTAGCGCTCACATATAGTCCGAATATAGAAGTGAGAGCTGGACAATCGTATCCTCAAGAGCTGAATTCTGAACAACAACGAGAAATGAATGGGTTTATCAGGGGGATCGGTGAATTAACAACAATATTAGGTGATGGTTGGCATGATCTTCGTCATGAAGAGTTGGATATGAAGTGGTTAGTCGTTATGCCTGAGGCGCCGATCGTTGTTGTGCAACCAAAACTAAAACAATCCAGACTTCTTGTTGCTAAACGAGCGGATATACCGTTCCCCGGGTTACATCGCTCTATAGATTTAGTGTATGGTGCAAAAGGTTTACCCCCGTGGAATACAACCCTTGGATTTGATGTTGACGGTCATGTTATGCAGATTAGGGAAAATACGATGAGAAAGGCGATAGGGCTTTCTGTGACGACTGTTGAACCGTATAATGACAAGAAATATTTTATGCTCGGAACACCCTCATCTGACGTTCCGCCACCAAAGCTTATTGTAGTATTTCATGATTGTCAGCCCAAAGAACCAGGATTCGGTGGCGCTGGTGTTGTGGAGGTTATTGGCGGATAAATCTATGGCATTTCACGTTGAAGCAGCACTAAGTTCTGAAAACAGAGGGAAAGCGGTTTTTAAGCCGGTTGAGATCGGCAATTTGGAATTGCTGGATCTTCAGACGAGGAACCACAAGGGCGATTGGAATCATATCAAAACTCCGGCAGGGATGAAAATGTGGATTCCGGAAACCTCTTCCTACGTCGGGCTTGATTGGACGATCCCTACTGACGTTGGAACGCTTGTAGACGCGCTGCAGATAGCATCCAAAGTGGAGGTGCCGGCAAGTATCAGCATGGTGCTTTTGAACCGCGACGATCATCAGGAAATTGCAGTAAGTGATCCTGGTGCAGCGGCGGTTATTTCCCGTTTTTACAAAGCGCACGACTCATGGATGGTTATTAACCATCAGTGGAACGGAAAAGACGCCTCGGTTCTGGTTGAAGCGTATGAACACAGCTCTTCATTGCTCCCTGGAGTCGATGTAGGCGGACGGGAACTTTTTCACTATACAGAAGTCCGTGTCGGACCGCCAGTGAATCCTCATCTTCATGCTCTGGAGGGCACACTGATTCTTTCTCCCGGTGCTACATTTGTGTCTGGGACCGAAGCGATAAACCCCGTTACATCAACTTAAGATTGTGGAGCTTCCTGCTTCGTGAGCCCGAGGGGCGGCGTGAGAAATGAAAACGTACATAACGTTTTGCCGCCAACCATCCATGATGTCGTGGGGCGAAACGGATTCAATCGTGCTAGCTTGCCCGTGTGGAATTCCACAAACGCTCTTGGATTGGGCCGGCCAACCTCGCTTTTCCCTTGCGATACATCCTCTACGTCAAGCGGGCGCGATTGTCCTTGATAATCGACAAAAAATGTACACGTTCGCCTGGGGTGCACGAGGATCGCAACTGGGAGTGTTGCCAAAGTTGGATTGATGTGGAGCGAACGGTCCTTGCTATCCCAGTATGCGTTGGCTACCGTTTCTCTCAATATGCCAATCTTCCACGGGTTTTCGCTGGAACGTGATATCAGAAAATGCCCACCTTTTACCCCGCTATACACATACGTTATTTTCCCTTGCTCCGGATACGCTCGCTTACCGAGTTCTGGGAACGCTCCTCTTGCCGGCATACTTTCTAGAATAATATGTACGGGACTGTCGCGAACGGTAAATGATGGATAGACAAGTGAAGCTTTTTGTCCAAGTGGTAGTTTTATGCCGGTGAGTGCGATTTTACCGGTGTCTGGATTTGTGGGGAACTCAATATACAACCCTGCATTTTCCAGATTGGATGGAATCTCAACAGAACTGTATTGCAAGTCGAGCCAAGGACGGATGGTGGTTTCTGCCGGTACTGCCATGCGCGGCATGATAATACGAACGATTTGTCGCTGTCAATTGCAGGATAAAGATTTTATTCAGTTGCTGTTGGGGTTATGGGTTGCTGCGCCGGCGTGAGGAATGAGAACGTACACAGATCCTTACCATTCATTACCCAGGATTGCGTTCTATGTGATTCGGTTAATTCCATTTCATGATGGTTTGGAAATCGAACAAATGCGTGCGGATGTTTTTCTTTCATCGTCGGATCGTAATAATCAGAAAAATCCCGGAATAACAAATCGTAAAATATTTTTTCAGATTCGACAAGAAATGAACAGGTCTGTTTTCTGTCTAAGTGTACTGAGATCGGAAGCGTGCGGTTGGTGATCATTATCCACATTGCCTGATCAGATGCATCATAATGTGCTTGGGCGATTACCGACCCATGAGCTTCGATATTCCAGGGAGTATTCGACGGCTGATATATATTTAAATTTTTATTTTTGAATACTCCATAGTGGGGGATGAGCAATCCATGTCCCTCCAGGTTGTACCGATAGTTTTTAGGATCATCGCTCGTGGGTTGATTTGACATGGAAAGGATAACAGGGTCACCGTTATAGGTAAATGAAGGGAATAAAAGAGATCCGTGTGAAGTTCCCTTGATTTTAATTCCTGCTAAAGATGATTGTCCGGCATCCTCAACGACGGGGAAATAAGCGTACGATCCGTGCTTTTTAATTACCGGGGGTATTTCAAGAGAACTTTCGCGCGTTTCGTAGTATTGTTTATCAGGAGTGGCTTTGATTTCTTCCGGAGTAGTCATATGGAGCGTAGTATAGGCTCATTTCTATTTTTGTCAACGTATGAACTGCGTGAATTCGCTTGGCTATTCATAGCGTAATCTGGATAGTTTTGTGGCTGTATGTTATAATTATAGGATATTATGGTTGAAAAGCCGCATGAATATTATATCGATTATTCGGACTATCCGATCGCTGAGCGTGCCATGCGGCATTTTTTTCTTAATGAAAACAAATTGATTACAACTGAGGAATTTCAATTAAAATTTTTTCCCGGTAATCCGAATCCGGAAAACGGTGTAAACGAGCTCATATGGCGGGTTCGTCACAACGAGGCTCCGAAGCGAAATGGGTCTCTTTTTACGATAACGGGACACGGATATGTCTATCTGGATGGGGTTCAGGAGCCGGGGACAATACTTAGACCTGCTGGTTTTATGCCCGATCCTGATTGGTTTTCGGGGGTTCCCTTTGAGCATGATATGTCTAGGCTGTTGGTCATGATGCGGTATGCGACCGTCATTAATCAAACAGAAGCTGAGCCGCGATTGGCTCCCGCAGAGCTTAAGATATTTTTAGAATTATCCCGTGCGTACGGTGATCAATCAAAGCTACGTTTTCTTGAATTGGATCTGCGGCTTCACGATATGAAGCCGAAAGAGATTATAGATACGATCGCAGAAATAAATCACAAGCTTGACTTTGACACTACTGGGGTGTGGAGCATTGTGAGAGAGCGGCATGGTCGCCATCGGGACGATTCGACGTACAGTCTGGTACAGCGATAATTTCCCATTAGTACCGGCCGAAATATCCCCACTTCGATATTTATCAACTTTGCTTGACAGGTCGAAGTAATCGTACTATAGTTCGGCATTAATTAGTCCTCCTGCCGGTTATTTTTCATTATGCCGACATCACAAGCAGAAGCAGCACTTCCGTATCCGAACCTGAGAGCCTTCGAATCTTTCTCTACTGGTGACGCCCGTGAAATTTGGACGATAGAACATGTGGTTGATACCCTAAGCCGAAAAGATATTGGTCTACGTGATTGGGAGGCAGTCGTTGGCCAGATCACAACTCCTGAAACCGGCGGAATATTTGGCTACATTACGGATTGTATGAGAACCCATGGTCCGCTCGTCAACCGTGAAGAGAGTCTCAAAAAGCTAACAAATACACTCCTTGATAGTACGATAGATCAATTCAAAACAACATTCGAATCGTATTTCCCCCCCGAAAGCACGCAAAAACGGTTTAAGCAGGTGTTGAGCCAGGTGGCGCTTCTGTCTATGACGGAGGGCTTTACTTTCCTCGGGAAACGGGCGGATGCAGGTGACCCGTGGAGAGAGTATCTGGGGGAGAAAGAATGGGCTCATAATGTGGCGACGAAACTCGTCGATCGCGGAGGTAAAACGTGGAACTATGCGCTCTGGATGTTTCTCGTCAATGGAGTACAGGAGTTCGCCCCGGAATATACTTCGCGGGTTGGCACGATGGTCATGGCGGATATGATTTCCGAGCAGGTGTTAAAGGGCGCTCCGAGCGTAGACGCATGGCCCGGTGAAGTGTTGGGATATTTTCCGTCTTCTGTTGATCCTATACGGGCAATAATGATTGACGGGGTTAATACATATGCGCATCGACTATTCCCTATAGACCGGGGGGACGAAGTCCGCGGGCGAAATTATGACAACAGAGCTAAACATAGGTTCATTGAGAACCTCATGACTTTTTATGAACGCTTGGACCGGGAAGAAGGATTGGATGGATTTATCGGACTGTTGTCGATGGCAGATGAGGAAGCGAAACCCCTTATATATACAAAAATAAAGGAAAGGTACACTTCAGGCGGCGGTTGGTTTGCGAATCAGCTTCTCAGGCATTTGGCGGCGTCGGCGTTCCGCTATGATGCGGATTTAGCGCTTGCTGCGGCATCGCTTATCGCATGCGTTCCGACGGATACTTCCAAAGAGACGTTTTCGAATCTCACGTATACGTTTTTAGATGACCCGCGAAAGCCCGTCCGAATTGCAACGTATATCTCGCTCGCTGAAATTGAAGCCGACGCGTCGCGTAATATAATGCACCGTGATGGAGCTCAAGTGAAGATTATTAGCGATTTTAACGGTACAGCTGCGGCGCGGGATGAGGTTATCCGCGCGCTTCCATTTATTTCCGTGGATACTGCTATGATGTTTTTTAGGGATTGTCTCATCGCACATGATTCCCAGGTCGTGGCCGCACAGGTATTTGAAGAATCGGTAAAACTGTGGAAGAAGAAAGGGTTTTTGGATGGTCCGGATGGCGCTGTTCTTCGTATGAACATTGAAGAAATGGTTGAAGCCTATCGTAAATATCCGGTCGGGTCGTATGAGAAGGCTATTTTAGAATTACTCCAATAAACGCTTCATCGGGATTTTACTTTAATATAGTCTTATAGTATTATCATCTCATGCGTTCCGCATACTAAAGTATGTCCAATGAAGATCTACGCCATGTGTTTGCCGATGGAGTAATGACCAAGAAGTATCTTGATCCGTCATTTTGGCTATCCGGTGCATATAAAGATTTTGAAACGGGAACGGCGAAATTTCTTTCCATTGGCCCCAACTATATTCATTGGGTGTGGGAGACAACTCACCATAAGCCAACAGAATTAGTCCGCGAATTAGGGTCATTATTATCCGTTCCGGCTGGAGCGACGCCCTACCAATTGTACAAACATGCCTATGACCGGCCGAGGGAGATGTGGGGCCAGCGTGGCGTCGTAGGACAGTCAATACGGCGGCCGCCTGACGATCCGCAACATCTTTCTGTTGCAGCCAGGGAGGAGATGGTAGAATTCGCCCTCACATGCCCTTTTTTACTCGATGTGCTCAAATATGAGGCGGTTGAGGATTTTACCTTATGGCATGCGAAAGACTCAAAGGAGCTTCTGATGTATCATCACATGCCCGGAAAGCATTTTGTACGGTGGGAAAGTGAATTTCCCTGGATCATGCGGCATATTTACACGGGGATTGAACGGGGGACTGAAGGGGAAGTTGTAGCCTACAGAATACACTCAGTTTCCGATGAATTCCGCGAGCTCCATGCGATGAACGATGTTTGACAATACATACAAAAATTGTATGATATTCATATATGAATTATACAGTCAATATATCATTGCCAAAACAGCTTGCGAAAGCAGCTCGAGAACAGGTAAAAAAAGGGTACTATGGATCGCTGAGCGAAGTTATTCGTGATGCTCTTCGTAGGCTATTGGAGCCGGAGATTCCAATTATACCGATGAATAAGCGTCAAATAACATTGGTTGATCAAGCATGGAAAGACTATAAAGCGGGAAAGACGACTCCGATTAATAAAATCGATGATTTAGATGCACTATGAACCTTGAATTAGCGCCCTCTTTTGTGAGAGCCGTATAAACGGCTGGTAAAACGAGATGCCCAAAAGGCTCAAATTGTTAAAGAGAAAATTGAACAATTCAGATTGAATCCGAAACACCCGGTTCTCCGTATTCACAAGTTGGATGGATATGAACGAGAAACGTGGAGTTTTTCCGTCGGATACGATTTACGAATACTATTTACCCGAAGCGATGATACTGTTCTCCTTGTAAACATCGGTACCCACAGTCAGGTGTATTAATACGCTATCTTTTAGATTGACACAACGGGCCCGGTTGATATATTATCCTGGACATAACGTTCATCTGCTCCAAAAACGGACTGGTATTATGCAGGAAAACCTTAAACTTCAATTAAATAATAAAGAGCAGCATTCTCTATTTATTGCGCAATCCTTGGATGGTCGCGATATCGACAAATGGATGCGCGCGATCGATATTGTCTCCTCAGGTGCTATCCCCGGAGAATCCTTTGCAATGGAACATCTTGGCGGACGGGCAATTATATCTCCTGAAGGAATGCACAAACGGCTTGTTGAAGGCGCACTGTATGTGGCACAGGAAAATAACTTTTTCAATTCACCCGAATTTGATGAGAAAATACCAAAGTATGTTGGACGGGCACTTGCAACAACTATGATATGGCAAGATAATACTCTCTACTCGAGAAAAAAAGAGGAGTATTTTACTCAAACGATGCGTGCTATCGACAAAGTTCAAAGTAACTTATCAAATGTCGACAATGTCGTTGACTATCAATTTCGGCTTTGGAAATTGGTACAAATGGGGTTAGATACATTTAGTGATGACACGTTCAAAAACGGAACGGAGCCGCATAATAAATCATGGTATGCAAAGAAGTTTTTATCTTCATTGATCATAGAAGACGCTCAATCAGAAATGTTGGAGGGTGATGTCCATGAAATTACCTCAGGAGATCTTGAAATTACCTCGGGACTCGTGGGCGCGGCTCTAGAACATAATGTTACTGATGCAAGAGAAGCATTTATCGACGCAGCCGTGAAGCTCTATAAACTGCCGCTTCAGGAGGATTGGCGTTGTTCACCGGTCGAAATGAAAAAAATTACGACCGCTTGGAAGCAACAAATTGCGCATATTGCTGTGACAATCGCCAATGATATGGATAGTCGGCATTGGCACAATAAACTTTTGGTTCCCTTATTAAAAGGGCTCAATTATCAGGATGAGGAAGTCAGATCCGGCATAGTTGACTATATGTTACGTCGATTCGTCAGTTATAAAAAGGAATTCGAACCGTTTTTAGAACGGTATTTATACTACGGGACGGATCAGCGGATTGGAATTCTTTTCTTACGATGGTTTAAGCCTACGGACCGGCGGGTGAGAAATCTTATAAACAAGGTGAGAAAGATTCCGACTCAGGATGTTGATATTGAAATTGCAGAGCTTTACGCGTGGTGGGATGCGCATGATTATCATGTGGGCGATCTCATTGGCGAGATGTTAGATGAGCAGGCGGAGCGTCGGCACGGGAGTTACGCCAAAATGGTCCGGTATATGCCCCGCATGATGAGCGTGGATGGCGGACTTTCTGTTGTCCGACATGGACTCGCTTTTGATCTTTCACATGAGAGAGATCAGGCGGCAATTGGCTTATTAACTGCTATAGATACGTGGAGAAAAAAAGGCATATTGACTGGCGAAATGGGTAGAGTAGAAAAATTTCTCGATCTATATCAGGGCAGGATCTCGCAGGCTCGCATGAGTGATATTAAAAGAGCTCTCTATGGCACAAACGTATATTCGGATGGGATTCTATAACGTTAAACAATTTGAAGATGCATTATTTTTTGAAGGACGCTCCGAAGCGCCCAGGCGACGACCAATAGCCCCGCATTAATCGCAAGAACAATACCGAGACTACTAACCAACGTTGTTACCACTCTAGTGACCTCTTCAAGTACAAATCCCGTCAGAACAATCCGTATGCCGGTAAAGTAGAGCGCGACGACAAAAACAGTCAACACAATACAAAAGGGGATAAAGCCTTTCAAATCAGCGGGTGAGGAGAACATCGTATTACTGACGGCAAATAAACAATACCCGATGAGGAGTAACAAATAAAAATCAGCATTTTGGTAAAAAACCACATGCGATGAAAAAACAGACGTCCATAGACCGTTTGTAAAGTATGAAATCGCCGTTAGTGCAATTATCCCCGAAAATATAGGCGCGAGGCCGATGGCATAGCGCCGGAACGGGTCGGTTTCGGCGATCATAACACTGCCGCTCGTTATATCCGGTCCGCGGATGGATTCAGGTTCCAATGACAATTTTCCCGTCTTGACGCCTAAAATCTCGGCAGTAAACAGGTGGGAAAGTTCATGAATCGCCGTGCCGGGGAATTCGAGAACGAGAAGAATAGAGACGGCTACCGGGCGTGATCGGAAAAGGAGGAGAAAGAACGTAAATAAGCTCTGTGTCACCCAACGAGAGAGAAAATAGAGGACGATGAGTTCTGCGAGAAGAATAAGAGTCAGCATGACTGTATTCTATCATGCCATATTTTAGGTGACCTAGGCCTCGTAGGTGACCTGGTTTGGCATTATATTGACAATCAAAGCCAAGTGTAGGATACTTCACACAAGTTTTCCTCTGCCTCATAAAAACACATGACATTGGCGCCAGTAGAAACCGAACACAAAGGATTTGCTCATAAAGTTGCGGATCGGCTATTTTCAAACCCCAATAATCTGGAGGCAGCCCTTCATTTTCACCCGCTTACAGTAGACATGTGGGGGAATGCGGTTGACCATTTATTATCAGGCAAAGACGGCCCGGTGACGTATGTTGAGACGTCTTCTCTTAAACGGGATTACGGAATAGAATCCCGGGAGCTGTATAGTGCATTAATTGACGGGGCAGTCGGAGCGTACAACTTCGCGTATAAACTTCATGATGATAATCCGCGGAAATCACAGGTCCTTGACCGGATTAAAAAAGCCTTGGGCTGGGCGGTTGTTTGGCCTCAATATCCTGACCTTCAACAAATAGACTCGACTATGAGGGATGAAGATTCCGATCTTCAGAATATCGGCATCAAACACCCCGGGGTGGCAATTGCAATCGTTCAGGCAAGAATGGAGCGGGAGCTGGATCAGTTCTATCTATGGGATTTAGCCGTTGAGGGCGTCAAGTCGATCGTATCAGAAGAAAAAGCCAAAGAGGTGGGCGTCAGCCTCCTTAGGGATATTCTTACATACAATGTTCTTCTTAACAGTCATGATACCGGAATTCAGGATCCGCCGGTCGCGTCCCAGCCGGAATTACTCATGTGGCTAGATTTATTTAACGATCGAAAATTCTCTCCGGTTGAGCGGGAAACTGCAACGCGTGCTGTGGGCGATTTTGTCCGCACATTGATAGGTTGTCCTAGGGATATATCGCCTCATTCCGGACGAAGGGTAAGCGCGTTATTGGCAGTGAACGAATATGTCTCGCGAATTGATGATTCCGATTCGTTAGACATACTTTCGCAATATATGGATTTGCCTGAAAATCTCCCGCGCGGCAAGGCTCATATGACAATTTCCCGAATACTTCACCGTAATCCTGGTATTCTCGTGGATCACATTGCTAAACATAAAGGATCACCAGATGTAGAAGGGCGCAAAATAGCGGCCCGATTAATCCGGTTTCTGCCGGAAATACACGGCGAAGAGTTGTTGGGTGAGCTATTCGATCAATTGGCGTTTGATCAGTCACTCTCGGTCCGGGCGAGCGCTTTTGCCTCAGTAGCCTTCGTCGAGCGAGATCCAAATGTTGATAAAGGTCTTGCAGCAAGAATTCGTGACGGTATCTTGGATAATTTATTCGATCACCCGGAAGTAAGCGAGTTGTATGAATCGCTTCAGTCTCAGGTCACACCGGAATTTGCCTTTCGTCTTGTGAGCCGGGGGCTTCAGGATGTTGCGACGGAGAATCAACGGAAGAGAATATGGAGCGCATTTGCGGCAACGGTTAGAGGATGGAAATATGAGACGAAGATTCTTGATGCAGATCTGACGCAGCGGGTCAGGGAATTTCTAGCTAGTGAGGTAACAACAGGAAATCTAAAGAGTGCTCGTCCCCTTATAGACTTGCTCACGAATAACAATATTTTTTCTTGACAAATATACGACACTATACAATAATCTGCCTAACTCCTACCCATAATTACCGTTATGCCAACAAATCCAGATCAACCCTCACTTGATGTCGTCGGAAAATTTATTAATTTGGATGATCCCGTCATGATGGAAAAGTGGCTTAATCCTCCTGACTTTAAATTTATGCCGATTTGGGAACGCGCGGTAGATTGGTTTTTAGCCAATAATGGGCCTATTGGATATATTGAAGATAAAACACTTGGGAGAGATGGTGCGTCGGATAGGTTCACGGGCCTATATCATGAGATGGTTTGGGGAGCAAAAAAAGCCTATGATCATGATCCGTTTTATAAGATTTCCGGTCGACCGAGTCTCGAAACAGAGGATCGGATCGGACAAGTATTTGCATGGGCTATGGTTTGGCCCAAGCAAAACGGGTATCATTTTGTCGATATGCGCGAAAAAATACGGGGTTCACAACTTGAACATGAAGGGATGGCATTTCCCGGTTTAGCAAAGGCCATAGTTGCCACCCGTGAGGGGGTAATGGGGGATCAATTTGCCATGTGGAAGTTAGCAACGCACGGGTTGACATCAATTATCAAAGACCCGGGGATAAGAGGGCAATATAGTACCGCATTATTGTCGGATATTTTGACGTTAAACGCCTTGAAATATAATCCTCAGTTGGGGAATTTACCTGAAAACGTGCAACCCGACCTCATAGGTTGGCTTTCCAATCTTTGGAATAACCCTCAAGACAACTACGCTGTCTACGGCAACATCGATGACCCACAAGCCTTCCATCAGGCGGGATTTAATGCCGTGGGAGTTCTGATTGACAATCTCTTGAAGTATGAAATACAACCGCACGACGCGCGAAGACATAACGCATTATTTAATGTCATTGAATATTATATGGAGTTAGATCGTCGGGAAGCTGTGAGCGGGCTTACGAGGCTTCTTGATGTGGAAGAAGAGGATGTGCGATCAACGGTTGTTGAGTACTTGCATAATTTCGCACAAGAATATTCCAACGAGGTAATTAATCAGTTTCATGAGCTTGCGGTGGGTCAGGAAGAGGAGCGAATTGTCGCAGCAAAGATCATGGCATTTCTTCCGAAAAAGCAAAGAAATATTGGTTTATACAACGATGTGAACAAATTGACGGATGATCCTTCATATGAAGTCCGGCAGTATGCATTGGTGTCAGCCGGTCAGATAGAGGGAGATAAGCATACGATGTCTCCACTGCGAACGCGTTTACGAAACCTCATAGAGAGACGGCGTACCGATGATCATGCAGATGTCCGGATTTATCTCTATAGTCACCTCCCGCAGGTTGTATCGCCTGATTTGGCCCTTGCCGTCTGTGAGCAGGGATTTTCGGAAATGGGTATGGAGTTTCACGAAAATATCATTAAAGGCTTTCATGCTGCTGTGAGCAAATGGATAGATTCAGGTGAGCTTGCCCGAGAACCCCTGAAATCGAAAGTTTGGGCATTTTTTAAGAAATGGCAAAGCGAAATAGGAGATGAAGTGATACCTCTGACGCCCCAAGAGCGATTAAGAGCGAGTCTGATGTTCCCCGGCACAGGCGCGCGTTGATACCCAGGACAAGAAACGGCAATTAACAAAGTAACCAAGTAACAAAGTAACCAAGTAACCAAGTAACCAATTAACAAAGTAACCAAGTAACCAAGTAACAATTTAGCGATCTAACAATAGAACAATTGAATTAGTGTTTTTCGACGTACTTCAATCTCCATACATAGATGAATGGAATAGGGAGAAGGAGAAATCCCAAATACTCCAATAGCTGCGGCCAGAAAAAGAGAATAATGGTTATTGGTTCATTGTTCATGGTTGATGGTTGATTCGTGTTGCCCTGAACTATGAACTTTGAACCATGAACTTCTGCCTCAGGCAGCTCCCATCCATTTTCCCAATTATTGACGAGGACGTGATTTGTAAATTCCGTGCCAAATACGAATGGCAGCGATTCTCCAATCCATTTGATTATTGGATTATTTGTATATTGGATTATTGGATTATTGATACTGTAGGCTTTCCACCCGTTATCAAAGGATTGGGAAAGGATGAGTGTATTTGTCATCCCCGACCTGATCGGGGATCCATTATTACCGATTACTACTTTATAGTACGCGGGATTTGGATGAGAGACGGACAATTCAGAAGTGCTTGCAGAAGAAGTAGAGACAGTATTAGATTGTTGAATTTTCAAGTCAGAAAGTATGGCGTACGACAACTGATATACCGAAACGCGCGCTAAATCATTAATTGTTTTTTGACTCCCGATCGCGACATTATCAATTGTTATGGTATAACCTAATCCGTACGGATCCATAGGCGGGATGACGAAGTAGGAAGGTACAAAAGCTGATGAATCTGCTGGTGTATCAATCTGCGTTTCTAAGAACGCCCGTCGGGTATCATTGTTGACAATTGAAATAGACAGATATTTCCCTTCAATATGTCTTGTATTTACTTGAACGAGATACCCTTCTTTTTGGGAAAAGGAGGATAGGCCGAACGAAATACAATTGCTTGATCCGACACTTGTAAATCGAAGATACTTCTGCTGATTATCCACTCCGGAGTGTCTGGAAAACACACCGGTATTATATCCGTCACAGCTTTTGGGTGTTTGTGAGAAATCGCTCGTGAGATCGCTGTCGTAGTATTGATAATTTTTGATCTTGGGTATCTGCAAGGTCAGTATGCTTGGAGAGGTGGTGTTTAATTCCGTTATTTCAGGTTTGGCCCCTATGGTAGCAATTATTTCAGAATTGAGGAGTACCGCTAGTGGTTCCGGCGGCGCAATAAGTTTTCCTGTTTTTGAATCGATATCAGTTAATATTTGAGGGTCAAATGCGGGTGTGACCAGTTGTTGCCCCGACGAAATACCTTGTACCAATGTGTTTATTCTATAGTCGTTTTGCTGATCTTCAATTGTGAATGTCAGTTCTTTTTGTGATCTTCCGGTAAATAACGATCGGAATGGGTAATATATATCGTACGGCGTATGTGTGTCAGTTTTGTATATCGAAACGTCCCGGAGGGGAGCATCATAATCGTTCCACGCATACTGCGGTCCGATATTCGGAAGCCCATCGTACGAGGTGATGGATGTTTTATCCGGGTTATCCGTTTGATAATTGTAAAGAGAAATATTACCGAAGGTTTGAGGAGGAGATATTTGTTTGAGTGACTCAAGGGATTGTGTAATAACATCGCTATAAAGAGATCTTTCATAGTCGCCGTTTATGATATTTTTATCGTAGAGTACCCACGTGATGTTATATTTCTTCAATATTTCTTCAAAGCGGGACGGATTTTTGGTGAATATGGCCTGCGAAAGCTCCCAATAAAGGTTTTCATCCGTTCGGCTCCAGGGGTCAAATGCACGATCGACGATTGGTTGGGGGATACCGAACCACTCGAAACCTGATCCGATGACATCCCAGTTATATTGTGTCCACGCCCAAAACCATGGAGCAGGAAGCACAAGTACCCGTTCTGACGGATTTTGTTGAGATAAAAAATTGAATGTTTCAAAGTATTCCTGTGGTATTGCCACGCGGAGATTTTTGAAAAAGAAGTTTCCCTGAAACGACGGTAACGTATAAATCGTCAGAATTACGACAAAAAACGATACAATGATAATTGTGTCTCTTTTTATTGCGTGGCTCGTGCTGTGAACTATTTCATAGAGAGTATAGGCAATTAGTATCGCATACGAAAATGCGTAAAGAGTAAAAAATTTTGTGAATACGAAACGAAATACATTGTGAAAAAGAGGGATAATCGTTTGTAGAGTTTCGGAGAAACGGGAAAGTATCGGGATGTTATTTCCGATTACAAGGAATGCGAATACAAAAAGAAGAACGAACGGGTAGCCTTCTTTTTTTTGGCGGATGAGAATAAGTGCAACACCCACAACCGCTAGCGCAAAAAATACCCCGGAGATTATCGATATGGTTGGTTTATCTATATGGGTTTTCCAGGCGGTAAACATATTATTCTGAGAGTGTGTGGTGTAGTCATATTGAACGTAGTCAAGGCTAAAACTCCGCATGAGTGCAGTATCCATAAGATCTCCATACTTTTGGTTCTTAAGATATATATCATCGGTAGCCATTTGATTGTTCTTAGAATTGGCGATATCGCTGGCATGGGTGATTGTTGTATGAGTAAAAGGCAGCCCCCAAAACGCGTTTACCATAAACGTGATGAAAATAATGATGAGGCTTCTCTGAACGGCGATTCGACTTCGAAAAGTAAGCATATGAGTTATCAGAATAATCCCTAGAGTCATCGCGTAAACAAGAAAAACCGTTGGCACATGAGCTTGAGGGGTAGATATAAGTGAAAAAATAGCAAAAAGCCAAAGATATTTTTTGGCTCCTGCATCAAGATATCGGAGCGCAGCATATATTAGCCACGGTAATGCGGCGAAATGAACCATAAACACTTCAAATGGGAGGTAAAACATCTGAATGGTTGCGAAGTTAAATTGGTAAAACAATGCTCCTGCGAGGGCAATTGGCTGAATTGCGATCGAATGATGTTTCGCGAAGATATGGTTTTTCAGTAACCAATACATGCCAACGCCGCCAACGAAGTGCATGAGAAATATAAAGGTATACCGTAATAAGTTCTGCGGGATGGCGAGTGAGAGGAGCCAAAGAAATAGGTAGTGGGGTAACTCTGCTATGTGGGATAGTCCGTCTTCCAGGCCTAATCCGCGATACTCCTGCCAGATTCCGAAAAACGCGCGTTTAAGATTAAGTCCGAAGTTAAGCTCCGGATACATATTGTCCCAACCCACAACAAACGTGTGCGGGGTGTAGTTGGCTGAGAACAAAATAACCTCAATAACAAGAAGTGCCAGGATGGGCCAGTACTTACCAAGTGTTTTGAAGATGATTTTCATACCTGAAAGCGGGTATTTGCTTTCACGTATAAGTATAGTATTTTTTCGCGATACTTACGATGCGTGCCGGTACCGGAAGCTTCTTGAGCCACGATAGAAATGATTTTTCAGGTTTTTGATTCATTCCCCGTACGAACATGTAGACCGGCACGATGAGCCCTGACGGCGTTATGGATAACATAGCAAATTGGACAAACATGATAAGCATGCTGGATAAGGACATATGATATCCCTGCCGCATCGCGTCTAAGCGTATTTTTATGGAATTCATGAATTTTTCTTTCGGATTGTTTAATGACAAATTGTTACCGTGGATACGGTATTTTAAAAGATATTCCGGTAGGTTTGCGAATGCGCCATAGTTCAGGAGCCGGAAAAATGTATAGTAGTCATCGTTTACATCCCATTTCATGGCATAGATCTTATCCGCATACGGTAATAATGATCTCCTGATCATTACCGACGGGTGAATGAGCGGGTGGAGAATGCCGAATTGTTCGTATATGGCATCATGGGTTGTCGGCATATTCTTAACGCCGATTATTTTGTCGTGTTTGTCAATAACTTTAGCCTGAGTTCCCAATACGATGGTTACCGGGTGAGCGGTCATGTATGCGACCTGTTTTTCTATCCGCTCCGGATAGGACAGGTCATCGGCATCCATACGGGCAATGAATTGTCCGCGTGCTTTGGTAAGCCCTAAGTTCGTGGCTCCGTTCCCTGCGGAGTTTGTTTGCTTGTGAACCCTGTAGACGCGGATGAGCTTCGGATATCGCCTCCGATAGGCCTTGACTATTTCCCATGAGTCATCGGTCGAGGCATCATCGACGATGATGAGTTCTATATGCTCGTATGTTTGCCTGATAATGCTTTCAATTGCAGGCGCCAGAAACTTCCCCGCATTATATACAGGCATGATGACGGAAACCAAAGGCTTCCTATGTATGTGTTTACTTTTCATGTTAACTTCCAGCGTTGAATCGAAATTCAGCGCTCGAAGAACACGAGAACGCAGCGAGATAAACAATTTGGAGAGGCAAAAAAGATTGCCAGTCTAAACTGCAGACAGCCTAGTGGCCATCAATCTCACTCTCCGTGTTCGCAATAAATTGATTTCGTCGTCATTCTCTGGCGACTTGGTTGCCTATTGCGCTGGCACCAATCCCTAACTCGAGAGGAGTCCACCCAAAAGGGCAGATGTGGTGGACTCCTCTTTGAGTTCTTCATGCTCACCTCCCTAGGTGGGTGGTGGACATGGTTACTTGGCAGGTTCCCAAGAGATGCCAGCGGACAGACGCTGTTCACCAGAGTACGTGTAGGTTCCAGCGGGAACCGTGTACTGATGGCATGCGCCGTCTTTTGAATCGAAATTCGCCGGACCACTAACTGATCCGTTGCAGAAAAGGATTTGACCTTCAGTTGATGTCGTAAAGACCACCTTCTTTAGGGTTCCAAAATCCTGCATCATGCTCACCAAAGCGGGTGGCATAAGAATCTCGACGCCGTCAGGGCCTTTCCAAGTTGCGGTATCGCCGGAAACGGACCAATAGCTGTTGTACTTCACAATTTGGTCCTCGGACATGCTGGCCCAGGCTGTTGCCGTGAAGCGCACGCCGAATCCTGCGACTGGCGAGTTGGCATTATCTTCAATAACATGCCATCCAGCGGGCAGCGCGACACGCTTTCCGCACTCGCCTTGAGCGACACCTAACACCTCGGTCAGCGGCTTGCCGTCCAGGGTGCCGATTGCGCACATTTCCAATTGTGCATCAACCGCGTTGGCGAAGATGACTTTCGTCACCTTACCGGAGGTCATAAGCTCGAGCGGGCCGGTTGAACCGTCGCCAAAATTGCTCGGAGATTCCGTAATGTCTTCTTCGCCCAGGTTTGGTCCATAGTGCACCATAATACCCTGTGCGAGTTTGGACAAGTCCCAACAAAGGCCTGCGCAGGTGGTTGGAAAACCAGGTTTTCCTGCGACATATTTGTCAGGCGGCCAAGGCAGCGTTTTGCCGAGCAAACTTTCAGCCAAGGCTTTTCCATCGCCGATACTCGTCGATACATTGCTCGAGCCAGAATTGGCTGCGGGCGCTGCGGTGGTGGGCGCTTGAGTTGCTGCGGTGGTGGGCGCTTCGGTTGGAGCTCCAGTAAATCCGGGTTCCGCGTGGAATCCAGGGGTTGGAGTAATCTGCTGCGTGGTCGGCGCGACTGTCGGAGTCGGTGAAACGGGCACAACCAGGTCGGCCATTTTCTGACCAAGCGGCTGCAACGCAATCCCTAATAGGATCGCTACACCGATGATTAATGGAACCCAAACCCACCAAGGTATGGGACGCGCTGCGGTCGCGGTCGCGGCATTGACATGCAGATCAATCACTGCTGACGTAACTTGCGTCGGGGGCACTGCGGAGTCCTTAACGGAAACCGTGTATTGCCCTGCTTCGCCGGCCGTCAGATTTGCGATCGAAAGCACATTACCAGTCATTGGAACGACTGTAGCGCCGCGTTTTGCTTCAAAAACATAGGGGGCAATGCCACCGGTAGCGGTAGCAGTGACTTGAAAAGGATCCCCTACATTTTTTGTAATCGTGCCAGCTACTGGCGCGATCGTCAACGCGAGGGGCGTTGGGAGCGGCATGACGGTCACATGAACAGTTACCGAGGGGGTAACTAAATGATCGCCAGCAGCATCGCTGATATTGCAGGTGTAATCGGCGGCATCCGCTAATGCTAGGTGCGGGATGTCCAGTGTGTCGCCGGTTAGCCCAGGAATGGGAGTGCCACCCTTTGCCCATTGAAAGGCAAACGGAACGGTTCCCACCGGGGTCACGTGCAATAGTAATTGTTCGCCGACATGCTTGTCGAGCACACCGGTGATGTTCATTACGGCTGTTATAGCCATTTCATTTCCTTTGCTTAGGCGTCCGCTTATCAAAAGCTTTGTCCACGCTATTTGTTGTAGCATGTTGAGTGACAAAGGGGATAAGCTTAGCATCCGCATCGTTTCTTTTAAAAGGCAATACTTTTCCATTGCGATTGCGCCGGAATATCACCTTTTTGAAACTCTTCAAATACATTCATCCTAATTCGCGTGAATGTGTTTGATTGTGTTGCCCTCAAACCATTAAAGTACATCCGCTTAAACTATTAACTGGTCAAATTACCCAGGAATTTCCGGAGAGAGTATGCGCAACCTCCATCCAAAAATTCCTGGATAATCCCAGTTTGCCGAGCCGTACGCGCATACCAAATGCGTTTCCGAGCTATAGAACTATTGAGAATGATGGGTATTTTTCTAAATACCCGAAATATGCCCCATGCATCTTGCCGTTCGCCTTTTCACTACTATTCGTAGATGGCTCACGGTGCGATTAGCACGGGACAATTCTGAGTAAGCCAACTCGATAGAATCGATTTGGCAACTCATTACTGCGTTCTCGTTTGTTAAAGAACAAATCTTGGGCTTCGAAGTTTGGCAGCAATCTGCCATGTTCAAAAACCAAGTCCGGTTTGACACCGGGAAGAATCCCGATACCGTCCACCTGCCGTTGGACAGGTAACGGGACTCATTTCCGAGGTCAAAATATCTATGGTAATCCGTAACCCGTAATTCGTAATCGGTAAATTGTCAATTTACTGATTACCAGTTACCGATTACCGGTTACTCGTTTTTATAAAAGAGCCACTAATGGTTTGAATACAAACCATTGATCGGCACCTAAACTCATGAATAAGAATTCACTCGCCAAGTTGCCACAATCCCACTCCATTCTTACCTTCTCCCGAGGCTTACAGCCACGCGTCACGGTGTCGCGTCTACGAACCATCAATGGTTTGAATACAAACCATATGTGGCAGTAAGCCTCGAAAACTCGGCAACTGACCACATAAAAACCGGCTCCCTTCGGGTCTGCCGGTTTCATTTTTTATTTGATTATTGGATTATTTGTTTATTGGATTATTATTATGGCCGGCAGACCGTAGAATGGTAGATCGGTTTATCCTCTTTTTTTACCTTTCAAAAGTGCAAAACCGCCTAAGCCCACCCCTGCGAAGGGGAGTAACATGGCGAAGTCATCAAATCCGGCAACCGGCAATGTTGAGGAGACGACTGTTCCATTTTGTAAACATACCTGGGCGCTGTCGCTGTCAAAGCGGTTAAGCGCGCTTACCTGGGCGACGTTATTGACACAGAAGAGTGATTTCCCCGCCGGAAACTGGCTCGCATCCATGACTTTTAGAACGATTTGTTCCGTTATGGTTTGGCCTGCGATAACATTTGCCAATTGAAATGACACGGAGTTGCTGTTCGCATCAAACGTGCCGGGACCGGCGAAAAACGTCATAAATGGCGGGAGAATATCCTTGACGTTCACCGGGTTAAATGTTTCGCCGCTATTATTGGTGATCGTTAATTTATACGTTACAAGAGATCCCGGGGTGAATGTCGGATCTGTGGTCGTAAGATTTTCGACAAATCCGCGAGTTACAGGGTTTTCAACTTGCTTGTTAATGACGAGATCCGTTGCTTGGCATGTGGTTGTGCCGCCATACTGAGTTGTACACGTATCAGCAAATACTGACGGTGCAAACATAAGAGTACCTGTGATAACAGTGGCAAGAGATAGAACGATAGATTGTTTATTCATAATATATATTGCTATACCTATTGATACAGTTGTGAGAGTATACAGCGATTAGAACCTTTTGTCAAGTGTTATGGGATGTTAATAGTTAGTTAGCAACACGAGTTACTTTGTTACTTGGTAAAAGAACGTGTTTCTAAGTAACCAACTAACCAAGTAACCAACTAACCTTTATTAGATCTGTTGCCCGTGATCCTCAAGGAGGCTTGCGAATATAAGTAAGCGCTCTGTGGTCGACCCCGGCGGCCAGCAGGTCTCAAGAATCAGGTTGTGGACGCCTGCAGTCGGGTAGAGATAGGTGTTCTTTACCGGCGAAACGATCTTCTTATCCGTGACAAGATAGGTGTATTGCCTGCCTTTATAGAACACGACGATCGTGTCGCCCTTCCCGACGTTCTTTAAGAGATAAAATACTGCATTCAGATCCTTGACGAACCAATCGTAGTTAGTCGAGTGGGAGAACAGGTAGACCGTGCCATCCTGGTCGGGTAAAAACGAGGTTGATGCGTGGGCGACGCCTTTGAGGAGCGCGTCATCGTATGATTTCGGATCAGCGGGGTCGACGTTCGCAACAACCGGCGCATTGACACCAATTTTTGGGATGACGAGACTAAAGTCAGTATTTACCGGGGCAATTGAGGCGCCGTCAGGCGTGGTGAGAGGCGTGAATATAACTGGGGCAGATTTGGGAAGATCTGGCTTCCGTGATGCCATGGCGCCGTCAAAGGCGATATTTGCCTGATTGGCGTAATAGGCTGTTTCCATGCGTAATTCCGGGATTAATGGGCCGAAAATACCACCCAAGCCAAGCGCGAGGAGCATGAGGCCTAGAAACTGGCTGAGCGAGACGGGGGAACGGACGACAACTTCTTTCGCCTTCGTGGTGCGTGTTATACCGGATAAGAGATTAATACGTGGTACTTCAGGGATGGCAGAAATGAACGCAGTGCCGACGCACGCGCAATCAGCGCCGTCGTGATCATTACAGTATTCGTAAATTACTTGCCATTGATTCATGTTTTTTTGTCATTGCGAGGCCGTTCTCACGGCGAAGCAATCTTTTTAAGGTAATTAGTGTTTCGAAATTATACACTATAGGATGGAAAAATGCAAGTAAGAACTTGCATTAAGTGGCCTAAATGTGATATATCCAACTGTTATCAGAATTACTATATGATGATATTAAAACATAATCTATGATATCCCATGAATTTCCTCCAATAGATGGCCCCGAGGGCATCACGAAAAAAGAATCGTGGGTTTTTCGCCGCGAAGATATTTATATCGGATATACAGGGGCAACGGAACCATTCCAAATGGCGCGGTGGAGAGCGCAGAGTGAATCTGATTACCTTTGGCCGACAGCACTTTTCACCATAGACAACGAGTGTGTTATTTACATCTCTGATATTATCGAAACCCCCGATAGCTTTCCCTACACGATCGCCGCGTACGATTTAGATAGCGGGACTTCGTTTGATAGGGGATATGCTCTTCACACGCTAACGATCATGAAAGCGATGCTCACTCAAAAAGAAGCGTTTAAAGGCGCAATCGCTCTTGAGAACGGCGCCGGGATTGGCATATTAGGGTTGTTCGCCCTCAAATTGGGAGCAGAAAAGGTCGTGTTGTATGAACGCAGGTCTGATTTACTTGAGAAAGCATATGATTTTTACGCCATGAATGGCATTGATCTCACCCGCATTATTCTTATCAATGACGATTTGTTTCATTACCGGGCTCACGCTCAGGAGCTTGAGCAAGTGACGATTGGACTAACGAATCTCGGTGACTGGGATAAATACCGCAATGCTGATGGAGTATCAGCGGATATTGCCGCAATCGCTGCTATGAAACTGAGTCCTCACATGTCTGTATTTATCGCTGGTGGCTACGGAGGATATGACGTAATTGATACCGATGGCACTCCATGGAGTGAGCGGTTTAATGACCAGCTCAGTTCCCGGTCAGCACTACTTCAGGCGCGTGAATTTCATATGATTCGGTTTATTGACGCTGTCTATACAACACCGCAAAATACAAACATTTCATTTGCCGCCGTCGCGGTGCGCGGCTCATTAAAAGGAAGAGATCATGCTTAACTTAGAGATTCCAGAATATTCAGGATTTAAAGCGTATCCCGATGTCGTCACGAAGCTGAAACGCTATGCAGTTGTTGACCGGGTAAGCGGTATTAGCCTTATGCCATTTCAAGGAATGTCAGAGCAGGTTCGGCGATCGGTTGAATGGGAACTTGATCCTGATATTTCACGCTTTGAGCTCAACACCGGCGTCAATTGGATTGCGCTTCAATATCATTATGAACAGGCGGCGGAGAATAAAGATTTGGCTCTATTTGAAATTATTCTTCCTGACGGAACGCCGATTGGAAACACCGAACTTCGTGAATTTGACGTCTGGAATAAATGTGCTTATGGTGGATTGATGCTAGATAAATCAGCTTGGGGTAGAAGAATTGGAACGAGAGTGGCAGAGCTACGTGCTGCTAGAGCGAAGCAATTCGGCATACGTACCCTTCTTGTGGATATTCATGAGCAAAATTTGGCTTCATGGCTTATTAGCGAGCAGTTTCCTCATGAGAAGCCCGAACCTACCTCTCGGTCCGGTTATTTCCGTTTTAAAATCCATCTTGATCAATGGCAGGTGCCGTCTGATATGCAATTAGAGCTTCAGCCGGTCGGAGAGCCCGCTGGCGTGTGATACACTGATTTCTATGGGAGAAAAAGGAAAAGACCCAGAGCTTGGAAAGCCATGGAATCCGAGTGAACTATATAATTGCGATACTCCGGATAGAAGCTTTGTCAATCGGTTAACCGGAAATCTGCTGGTTAACCAATTACGCACACCTCTCCGGACTCTCACGTCTATCGTTGAGCCGGAAGCGGATTATGCGGAGCGGGCGTCAAGTGCAATTCCAATCGCGCATTTAGGCGAGGGTTGCACGGTGTATGTGCCCAATGGCCCGTTTGAAGATACTCCTCCGATTGCTATTCTTGGCATCTCACGGGAATTAAAGGCAGTTATGTATCAGGGGACACCTCAGGATTTGACGATTAACGGTTTAACCCCCGGTAGACGAATACTGCCTCTTCATCTTAAAGTGATGGATCAAAGACTCGTGGTGGCTAAAGAATATTATTATAGCGATGTTCCGTTAACCGGGCGCATTATCGACGTCCGCGAAGACGGGGAGGATATCTCGGCATTATCGCTTCCTGCCATGGGGCCGGTCGCCCGGATCGTTTCTTTTGTCGGTTGTGTGGGAACAAAGCCACATTCCAACCAATTTATCCTCGGGGTGATTATTCATTCGGCGCCACATTAAGGAGCGATTGTGCAGTTTTGAGTATCCCAAGGGTCTTAAATACGACCGTGCCATCACCATATATGGGTAGTTCTTTCCAGATGAATTGCTTCGTACTCGCGTATTCAATCGCTTGACGTAAGGTTGTCGTAGCGGTCTCTATCCATTGGGAAAGCAATGTTTCCGTGAGTATGCTATTCTCGTTAATTTCCTCTCCGTATGTTTCGTACATTCCGCCGATTCGACCTGGTGACATTTCAACTCCATGCGACAGATCCTGGATGAAGGCTGCGAGTCGAAGGCTATCAATAAGAGGTTCCATGGCTCGTTTATCTCCCCAGCGGTCCAGGTGGGCTAATAGTCCGGGCTCTTTCATAATATTTTTGAGCGATTCATCGAGAATTGATAGAAACGCTGCCCGTTCATCTTCCGGCGATAGTCCTTCTTCTTGTTCATATGGAAGCGCTGATACATCCTGATGATTCAGGCTATACGGCGTTCCATCGATGACAGCGATTCGTTCTTCACCCACAAATATATGTGTCCTGGCATGCAAATTTCCCTGGCTAATCGTTGCGGAAATAGGATCATCCCCGGCTTGTTGGTTTTTAATGTTTTGCAAGGAGTAACAAGATATGGTTTCAGCGCGGCATCCGTCTGGCAATAGTTCATTGAGTATTGCGGTTAAAAAGGTATTTGCACCTTTACATTGGACTTGCAGTCGGCCGGTTGTGTGGTCAATAAAACCGGAGAGTGCGATAAACGGGTTATCGGACGGGATAGGTTGATAATTTGTGTCAAATGAATAATCCGAGCTTTTGGCCACAACTCGGGCAATATCGCCAGTTGTCATTGAGCCGTTTGCATAGGTCAATGCGTGGTTAAGATTGTTAGCAAGGGCAGTGTAGCCCAAATGAGCTAGCCGTTCTGACACTGCGGCAACAGCCTCTGAATCGATGAGGATAGCTTCATTAGGATTTGCCGATTCGTCGCCAGGGGCGAATCGCATGCGGATATGAAATACAGAATCGTTATATATCGGGTTAAACAATTTTGCTCTGTATTGGTTGCGTGCGGCATCGTATTCAAGTATGTAGTCGGTACCGTATGCGAGAGGTTCTCTTAAGGAATTGATAAGTTCTATGGATGCCATTTGACCATGAGTAGGCGCCGGGAGGGCGAGGTAGTCATGCGTAGCATGAATGGGGTTCGTGGTTGTGATATCGGTGAAATCCAAAGCTTGTGCCCCCGAAAGAGGAAATTCTAGTGGCTGCCACTTACCCTTCGCATGCTCTTCGTTGGTTGGGAAATCGAGCGCCTGATCTTTCGCTAGCCACGATTGCGGCATGCTCACAAAGAATGCAGATATGGCTAATTTTGCCTCATATTCTTTTTTGGAATCATTTTTCGTTACCGTTAAATCTGTTGGCAAATATGCTATGGATGATTCGGAAGATTTTTCTTTTGGACAGTAATTTTCGGGAACGGCGTCGCAAATATTCGGAAGCCCCATTTGTCGGGCTGCTAGTTCCCGACGGACAAGTGTATCAGGGCCAACAGAATCGTAGATAAATTTGATGAATGTATAAAAATCACCATATCGAATTCCGACAGCGATATCATATGCCTTTTCGGGGAGCGAGGTTATGAATTCTTCTGCGAGTGTTTTCCACTCTATGAAATTATTTTCCTGGAGCGCGCGGCGGAGTCTCGGTACGTGTGATATCCAGAAGCTTCCATATAATGCATTTGTATAGAAGCCGCTGAGATATGACATGTCAGATTCTCTTAGGTAATTCTTGAATATGTCTTTTTTTTCTAAAGGGGCAAGAGATCGAAGCCAAAAAAACAGGTGATTATCATCTTCGCGTGGTTCTTTAAAACATACCGGTACCTGTTTACCATTTGTGTCGCGGAATTCTATGAATAGATTGTAGCCGATTTTTGAATAATCCCACTTCGGTACAATGTGGAGCGACGCAAATTCTTCCTTTGAAAGCGGTCGGATGGGGACGGCTATCGGTTGTTTCCATCGGTCCTTTTTACCGGTAAACCGGCCGGTCATGAACTCCTGTTCCCTCCAAAGAGGTACCGTGTAATCATAGATCGCTTGTCCTGTTATTTCATCGATTCTATCTACTAGTGTCTGACGGAGATTTTCCGGAAGTACATCTTCTGAGGTTGTCGAATGCGTCTGAAGTTCGAGTCTCCACATTTCGCGCGAGAGATCCCGTGAAGCCTGCCAATCGTTTTGGATTTTATGAACAGTCGGATATCGAAGCTGAACTGTTTCAATCGCTTGGCGTTCAAGCTGCGCTCGCTTAATCGGGGTTAGGTGTGGGGAGTCCTGCGGCGTTTCCGTTTTTTGAAGTATATATTGGCAAATTTCGGCAATATCATGATAGAGAGGAGATTGTACGATTCTTTTGGTGCCGTTAATGGAGTTTTCATCAAGAGCACGTTGTAGATATGAGTTGACGATTTTGTTAAGTTCCGGATTTCTATCAAATTGATCGTGAGGCAATCGCCTTTTGAAAAAATTTCCGCCATTGTCTAAAAAATCCAATAACCCTTGATAGCTCGGTTCGGGCGAGAGGAATGCGTAAAATATGCACGCTGCGGGATCGGTTTGTGCGAGCTTCTCTAGTGCATTGATGTTTACCGGGAACCTGATGGGTTCATACGGAGGAAGTACAGAGCCTTCCGTAAAGGCAGGCATAGAAGGCTGTGGTCGATCAACATCAACGCGTTGCATAAAAAAACTTTGCGGAATAGCAAAGTATACGAATTATAGGATATTTATGAGGAAAATACAATAATTTTATCCTCGGGGTGAATATTCACGGGGCGCCATAATCAATCAATAAATGTTCTGTGGGACATTGAACCTTTTTGAGATTTTCCGTATCGATGAAATCTATTTTCTTTGGATTTTGGCGGCAATGCGGCAAGAATATCCTCAATTGTTGATAGACCCGTTACTTCCTGACCAATTCCGACAAGAATATCCTCTTGTGTGCTGAGTTCCTGATTTCTTGCATATTTGGTATACGTGGGCACGTAATCAATCTGCGCGCGCTTCGGGTTTCCCCACGGAGTATATTCCGCATCTCTGCCGGTCAGGTGCTCGTGCAGGTATTTGAATGCATACGGGTGATCGTTAAAAAAGATGCGGAGATTTTCCATGATTGCAAGCGTCGTAGCGATGGGATCTAAGTCATCTTTTAAATGGTGCCTGATTTCAAATTCCCTTGCCCTGAAGCGTGTTTCGTTCTTTTCCTGGTCTTCAAACGTTTTGACTTCCTTATCAAAAATATAGGACAGCGTATCTTTTTCGATGTCAATGTGGTGGATGAATAAATCAATTGCAGATACGAAGCCAATATCACGGTTTTCTTCGCTATCCCAAAGTTGATCCGGAAAAATGTCTTCATGGAAAAATAACTCCCGGAAGGGGGATTGGTTAAAAAGATTCTGACCGGGAAGCAAAAGTTCTCCTGGTTTTGGTGTTTCACCGGGATTTGGCCGTGCTATTTCGAATTTTTCGATTCCTTTGGGTGGCATAGGTATTTAAGTGTACGATATTTTACAATCAGATGCAAATTATAGGCTAGTTTTGTAAATTTATGGGAATTATCTTTACAAATTTGAAAGATAAGTATTTTTTGAATCCGGAAAAATACATCATACTATATCAAGGGGGTATGGCTGGCGCCTATGATATTGAGGCTAAATGATTAATTGTTTGACGGCGCCGACTCATCCGGCTTACCGGATCCTTGCCATTCGAGCTCGACGTCGTTCGTTGATGCTTTCTTGCCCAGTTTGGCTGCGGCATCGTATTGGCCCTGTTTGATGAGGTCACGGACGGCGCTTAAGGCTTGTCCCGTCACATTTTCTTCATACTGCCGGATATGAGGAAGGACGATGATAGCAAGCTCCGGCATCGTATCATCGAGGCTTGGAATCGCTTTATAGAGTTGTTCAAAGCTCATCCCGGGCTTGAGTATATCAAGTACCCGGTTTGCGATTTGTTGAGCGCGCGTTTCGTTGATTTCAAACGTGGCAAGCTTAGCCTTGATAAATTCGACGACTTCAAGTTCGACTTGTTCACGCAGTTCATCGGGAGACATACATTATCAGTATCGAGTATCACACGGGAAGTATCAAGGGGGCCATTTATACTTCCTGTGTATTGCGGTTTGCGGGTAGGAGTGGTTAAGTTAAAGTATGGGGAAATTCCAGGTCCCGGTTTCGTATGAGGAGGAACGGATGTATTGGGGAGGTATCGCGACTCTATTAATGGACAACGGGCTTGATCATGGTCTCTCTTTTGACGAACTTTCAAGGAAGCTTTCTCTGGCCCATCAATTTAGCGTACAACATAAAATAGGATTTGATGCGGCGCTCCGAAATGATCCCAAATTTTCAACCTGGGCGCCGAAGCTGTTACAAAATTTTCAAAAGGAATGGGCTGATCATCACGTCGGATGGCCTTTTGATATTACAAAGAAAGAACAAGCTCAGCAATCTCAAACTGTTGTTAAAATTATTCAGCGTGGGCTTGATAGGGGAGTAGATGAGGAAATGCGTGAACGGGATAATCTATTTGTTCGATATGGAAATAGTGCAGGGGGAGAAGGGCGTAGTGACCGCGGATTTTAAATAATCGGGACGTTAACGCCGAGCATCTTCATAGTCGGGCTTTGAGTCCATTCGCCAAACACTGAGCGAAGTGTATCAAAAGATTGGACTGCGCGAACAACATCATCAGCGACAGCTGACACATTTTCAAAGTCTATAATGCGTTCAATATACGAGGTGGTAAGACCCACAAACGGTTCGTCGTAAGGTGATATCCGGAATGGTTCAGGAAGCCACTCGGTCATATTCCGTATTTCATCGGTTATCGATTTGGCAAGATGATGATCATGGGTAATGCTACGAAAATCGATCATCGGTATATGTACCTGGGAAATGATGTGATTACCTCCGATTTTTTTGGTTTCTCCTAATACATATATCATGGGGTTATCTTCCGTTTTTACTGTAAATATAGTATCAAAACGATTTCGTTTGAGGATGAGGTTATCGGGAAACTCCGTAGGATATATTTGTGTTACATCGGTGATTAACGCATTGTGGCTTAGATTTGTGAGTGAAGAATGATATATCGTGAGAAGATGGTAATACGCCAGCGTCGATTCGTTTTTCGAAAATTCCTTAGTTGGAGTCATCGCGAGGATTATAGGATAAAATGACTCGTCGGTCAAAGAATCCTACATTCGCACTGGAAGTGCACCACGCAGTAGTTGATTCATTTTCTCATACGGTGTCAAAAAGCCAAGACATTTCCGTGGCGTACTGTTGAGCTGTTGCTCGATACGAAACACATCCTTT
>Ga0182021_10000904_pt1 | contig 33644 bp, 27 predicted proteins | sample 612E3MmetaG_FD_120493 | JGI IMG/M metagenome (GOLD analysis project Ga0182021, IMG submission 120493) | Permafrost microbial communities from Stordalen Mire, Sweden - 612E3M metaG (Illumina Assembly) | ecosystem: Environmental > Terrestrial > Soil > Wetlands > Permafrost | place: Sweden... | reverse complement strand
GACCTTTTCCAGCGCCCGAATGAACGGGTCGTAGAAGTCCTTCATGACTTTGATGTACGTTTGCTTCCCTGAGGCTATGGTGTCCAGTTCTGCTTCCATCAGCGCTGTGAATTTCACATTGACGATATCCGGAAAATACTGAACAAGAAGCTTGTTCACTTGCATGCCCAGCTCGTTCGCAAACAGCTTGCGGTCCTTTTGCTCGACATACGTCCTGGCAATAACCGTGCTGACAATCATTGCATACGTGCTTGGGCGCCCAATGCCAAGAGACTCCAGCTCCTTCACCAGGCTGCTTTCCGAGTAGCGGGCCGGCGGTTTCGTGAAATGCTGACGATCAATAAGATTCTTGAGCATGGCAAGTTGACCCGACGCAAGGTTCTCCGGCAGCTTCGAGACCGGATCTTCCTCTTCTTTCTCGCCTCCGTTCTCCTCTGCAACATCATCATAGACCTGCAGGAAGCCACGAAAGACCGGGCGCTGATCCGTCGCCCGGAACAGATAGTCGCCACCGACGACATCAACAGAAAGTTGTTCGAACTCTGCCGGGGTCATCTGACATGCGACAAATCGATTCCAGATAAGCTCGTACAACGCATAAATATCCTTGTCAAGATGCTTCTTCACCATCTTGGGCGAATACTTCATCGATGTGGGGCGGATGGCCTCGTGAGCGTCCTGCGATGACTTCCCTTTTTTGAAGAGGCGCGGCTCTTTGGGCAGGTATTCCTTGCCGTAATTATCGTAAATGTACTCCCGAACATGCGCCACTGCCTCCGCACTTAATCGTGTGGAGTCTGTTCGCATATAGGTGATCAGTCCTGTGGGACCATCTTCGCCCACTTCGACACCTTCGTACAATTTCTGTGCGAGCATCATGGCACGCTTTGCAGACATCCGGAGGCGCCGGGCTGCCTCCTGCTGAAGTGTGCTCGTGATGAACGGTGCGGGGGCATTCCTTTTTACCGGTTTCCGTTCAACGTTCTTGATCTCAAACTTCTGCTTCTGAATGTCCTCCAGATAGCCGCGCATCGTTGTCTCATCAGGGATGCGAGGCTCTGCACCGGCCACCTTCTGCAGCTTCGCCAGAAACGGCTCGCTTTGCGAAGTCTGGAACTCCCCGGTGATGGACCAATACTCTTCAGGCACGAAGGCGCGAATCTGTTCTTCGCGCTCGCAAATGAGACGCAGGGCCACGGATTGAACACGACCGGCTGACAACCCGTAGTACATCGTCTTCCAGATAAATGGAGTCACCTTGTAACCGACGATACGATCCATCGCGCGGCGAGCCTGTTGCGACATCACCAGGTGTGCATCAATTTTCTTGGGATGGCGCATGCCTTCCTGCACGCCTTCTGCCGTGATTTCGTGAAACAATACTCGCTTAATGTTCTTGTTGATCCCTCGAATCTCACTCGCAAGATGCGCAGCGATGGCTTCACCCTCGCGATCAGGGTCAGTCGCAAGAAAGATCGTTTTTGCTTTCGCTGCCCGATTCCGCAGCTTTTCAATGACCTCGTCCTTGCCTACGATATTCTCGTAGGTGACTTCGAATTCATTCTCAACATCAACGCCCAGTTTGCTCTTGGGGAGATTCTTGATGTGGCCTACGGACGCCTCAACAACGTACTCCTTCCCGAGATACTTGTTGATGGTCTTCGCTTTTGAAGGTGATTCAACAATGATGAGTGATTTTTCCATGATGTACTATTAGTGAATCGTGTCGTCGCTATTCAGCGAAATTCGCCCGTTCATGCCGGTGGGACCGTCACTGTCCAACAACATACCGGCAACAAAGCTCTTCATCTCCGGCATGCCTGCGCTGGAGAACCCTGCACCCATAATCCGTTCGATGATGGTCTCAATGTCGGCGTTCGAAAGCAATCCGAGCTGCCGGCATTGAAGCAGGTATCCGAATCCTTCCGGAGTGATGACCATTTTCTCCGCTTCGTGAAGGACTCGATGGGACAACCGGGTATCCTGGTCCTTCGCAACGAGCTCCTGCCCGACGGACATTCGTTCAAAGAGCCATGAAAACGCCGTTGAGATCTCGCTCTGCGTATATCCGTTTTCCGTCAGCAGAGAAACATCGACGTCGTTCAGCTGCTTATTGGATTTCAGCTCACTCACCAGAAAGAGGATAATCTCTACAATCCGTTCCTGCATTTCACACTCACTTTTTTGATTTCGAGAGACGGGAAAGATAGAAATCTTCCTGCCGTGTCATCCGTGCCTTCTGTCCGGGACTCGCATCGGAGTACCCCACAAGGTGCAGCGTCCCATGAATCAGGAGCCGTCGCGTTTCTTCGGCGAATGTCACGCCGTACTCCCGCGCCTGACTCTTCGCCCTGTCAAGATTGACGTAAAGTTCAGCCTGTGCACCTGGCTCATCCTGACCTCCGAGCGGAAAAGCGATCACATCCGTCACGTAGTCATGGCCAAGAAACCGACAATTGATCCTGCGAATCGCACGGCTCCCCACGAAAACCACCGACAGCCGAAATGATTGCTGAGATTCATTCTTGAACACGCTTTGAATGGCCCGCAGAGTTTCCCGCTTCGGAAAACGAAGAGATGGGTGATTGTTCGTTGTGAAAATCATCCAACCTTATTCTGATGTTTCCGTTTGGACTTCTCTGTGCTTTTCCGACCGCCCTTCACCTCCGAGCCCAGGGAGACAGCTTGAGGAAGGATATTTTCGGTCAATGACAGTGCAATGCCGGAGAGCATAACCTCCGGTCCGAGTGCCGTGAAGTCCCCCGACAGGATTTCCCGGTCCACGTTTGCATAGAGCGAGCAGCCCCCTTCCCGCTCCACCGTAAGTCCCGAGAGCTTCCCGTCGACTTCCGCAACAAAGGTAATCTCTCCCAGGAGTTTGCTCACGACAAAGCCGGTGCAAAAATGCAGTTGCAAATGCGCCGTCGGAGTGTAGACCGAGATGAGGTTCCCTTTGCGCTGACCGATGTGGATGTTTGGATAGATTTCGAGAGCCAGCTTTCGATTCAGGCTCTTGTTTTCAAGTTCGTACCGGTAGTTGCTGCCTCGGTGCTTGGCTGACACACCAAGGATCTGTCCGATCTTCTTGATGTCGGTATCTTTGAATTCAAGTTCTGTCAATGGTCGTCCTGGCATATCCATCAAAGAAGGTAAAGCCCCGATGAGTCTTCCGTCACCGAAAGACATGGGGCTTTGACGTGAATAGGATGAATTCGTATGTTCAACTCAGCTTCTGCTCGATAGTCCCGTTTACCGATCTCGCGTTCACGCCCGGTGGAACAACGGTCTGCTGTTCGTCCTGAATATAAGTAAGGCATGAGCGATTGTCAAGTTAGATGGTGATGACGGTATTCTCCGCGGCGGCTTCGACTTCGAATTTGTAGCCCCGTGTCCTGACTTCCTTCTTGCACTTCCGGAGTATGTCGTCCACTTTTTCATCGCTATGCGACGGGTCGTGATGAAAGAGATACAGTTGTTTTACTTCTCCTTCTGCAGCAACACGAAGTGCAAAGAGATAGTGTGAATGCCCCCAACCCACCCGATCGATGTACTCTTCGGGAGTATACGTCGCATCATGGATCAACACGTCAGCTCCCTTGCAGAAATCAAACATCCGCTGATTCGGATCACCCACAATAGCTTCGTACTTCTGCTTGACACTTGTCTCGAAGTTGGAAAGATACGCCGCAACTTCGCGGTCGTACGGTTCATTGTCGCTCATGTACACAAGCACCTTGTCCTTGTACTCCAAACGGAAGGCAACGGTGAATCCCGGATGGTTCAGATAGAGTGTCCTCAAGATGCAATCATGGATCTTCATTTCGCCTTCCTCGCGAATCGGGAGGAAGGTGAGCTTTGCTTTCAGTTCATGGAGTTGGACAGGAAAATAGATCCTGTTCATCTGCTCGGAGATGATTTCGCTCAAAGATTTGTCAGGCCGGTCTGTTCCGATAATCGTAAGCTCGTTCCCCGAGATGAAGGCCGGTTTGAAAAACGGAAATCCCTGAATGTGATCCCAATGCGGATGCGTGATCAGGAGGTGCGCTTTGAGCGACTCCCCTTTGTTGATCAGATCGTCCCCGAAATTCCGGATGCCTGTACCTGCATCGATAATCACCAGTTCGTCATCATCGAGCCGAACCTCGATACAGGGAGTGTTTCCTCCGTAGCGAACGGTGTGCTTTCCCGGCGAGGGAATCGAGCCACGAACGCCCCAAAACTTCAGCTTCATAGGTTCACCCATGAGGATCTATTCACGATATGTCCTGACATATTCCACGTAGTTGTGCGCTGACTGAGCAATCTGCTCCCGCTCCTCTTGCGTCAGCATTCTCTTCACGCGGGCCGGCACTCCGGCCACCAGTGCCCCTTCTGGCACTTCGAAATGCTCAAGGACCAACGCTCCGGCCGCAACGAGTGAATAAGGGCCAACGGTTGCATCGTCAAGCACCTTTGCTCCCATGCCAATCAGGCAGCAATCCTTCAATGTCGCAGCGTGGACAATCGCACCATGACCGATCGTCACATCAGAACCGATCACGAGCGGAAACTTTTCGTGAGTGACGTGGAGAACGGAATTGTCTTGAATATTTGTGCGCTCGCCGATGCGGATGAAGTGGACATCACCACGAATGACGGCATTAAACCAAACGCTGCTGTCTTTTCCGATCTCCACATCTCCAACAATCTGCGCACCCTCCGCTACATACACAGACGGATGAATCCTGGGTTTGATCCCCCGATAGGTGTGAATCATCTCTGCGAACTCTCCACGTATTTCGGAGGTTGCCACCCCGGACGATTCCATCGCACCAACTGAATCTTGATGCTTCCCAAGAGAACGTTCATCCGTGCCAAAATTGGAACGGAAGCTTCGTCGTTGCTGAACCACCCTCGAAATCCACCGGTCAGTCCGAAAATGCCGACGTAGTCCGCCTTGCCGTCAAATTCGATGACATCCACCGCGTAGTCGACGGCATCTGCATCCGCATCAGTTCTTTTGTTCCTGAAGTTGATGAGCGTCCGTTCCTGCTTCTTTTCGATGAGCGTTGGTACGCTTTCCTGGTTCTTCTGATGGACATGTTCTCGCGCATAATAGAACAACGATAGTCCATCCTGACAGTTGGCATCGACGGCAATGGTGTCGGAAGATTCCGGCTTTCTTTCCCCCGAAGGAAGCACCTTTCCGCTTTCGAGATACGCCTTCTTGCTCTCATAATCGAATCGGAAAATCTTGTAGTGCGTCTCCTTCTTCGTGCTGTCGTCTTCTATCCACTTGTACGAGTACACTGTCCCGTCCATTTCGCTATAAAAACGGATGTGCAATGTCACCAACCAGTCCAGGCCCGGATTTGAATCGATGAGAGCGCTCGTTTTGTAGAACGTCCTGCCGTCGCGCTCGTCCTTCCCCAACACTTTCATCCGAATGGTGCCAATGTTGAAGAATGAATAGCTGACTTTGTACTCGAGCTCTTCACCAACTTCGAGCATTTTGCTTTGCTGGGGGTCTGAAATCGCCGGCAGCTTCGGTCGGTCCCCCGGGAAGAAGTTAAGTCCCAGCAGGAAGAACCCGCTTACGATGATGGCACCCAAAACGGTCGATGTCATCTTCCAACGAATATGTTTTCTCACGCTCATTCCTGCACTAATTCAGCTTGGCAATCTTCTCTGCTTCCGGAAACAGGCTGAGCGCCTTCTGGAATTGAGTATCGACCTGCTGTATAATAGGATACCAACCCTCGTTCCCCCAGAGACTCCTCGCAAACGTTGCCTTGAGTCTCGTTTCAATGAATGGACGATCTTTTTCGAATTCTTTCTCGTCGATCTTGACCTCATGCTTTGTGAGGAAAGCACGGTATTCGTCCACGAGTTCGCCGGAGATGATGAATGATTTCTTGAACCGGTTCCAATCCTTCGCGTACTCTGTGCGAATTCTGAGACCCTTCCCATCCATATAGGCGGTGACAAACTGATCGGTCAAGCCACGCCGAAGGATGTTCAGCGTCAATGCGGTAGGCGCAGGAGATTTCACGACATAGTCGGGAGTGATACCTCCGCCGCCGTAGACAATCCTGCCTGCATGAGTCTTGAAGACGGGCCGTGTAGAATCCCCTTCAGCCTTATGCTCGAAGTTCTCCCCCTCTTTCTCCTGACGATCGAACGCCTCTTTCTCATAGGCTGCTTTTTCCTTCCCCTCGTAATCCCGCTGGATCAACCTTCCGCTTGGCGTGTAGTACCGCGCAATCGTCAACCGTAGCCCCGACCCATCCGTGAGCCTCCACTGACGTTGGACGAGGCCTTTGCCGAAACTTGTTTCGCCGACGATGAGACCCCTATCCCAATCTTGAATGGCTCCCGCGACGATTTCACTAGCACTTGCCGAGTAGTTGCTCAACAAAATGATTAAGGGAAGATTCTCAAACGGTTGTCCTGACTTTGCATAGAATACTTCGTCGAATTCCTTCTGCCGAGCCTTTGTATAAACGATCTTGTGCGGTTCCTTCTCAGTTCCGCCATCAAGGAAAAGATCCGCCATCTCAAACGCCTGTTCCAGCAGCCCTCCCGGGTTCGTCCGGAGATCCAGAATGAGCCTCTTCATGCCTTGTTGTTTCAATCCGGCAAGAGCCTGAGACACTTCGACATTTGTCTTGTCGCTGAACCTGTTCACGCTGACATAACCAACCTCGCTATTAACCATCAGAGAGACATCAACGCTGGTGAGAGCTATCTTGTCACGCACAATTTCGTAGTCCAGCAGTTCCTTCTCACCGGGGCGATAAATAACGACTTTGACCCTTGTCCCTTTCGGTCCTCTGAGACGTGAACGAACCTGATCATCTTTGTAACCGATGGCGGAGGTGTCGTTGATCCGTACGATGCGATCGTTCGATTGAATTCCCAGCCTTGCAGACGGTCCCCCACCAATGGGCTCAACGACGAAAATAGAATCATTGCGGATGGTGAATCGGATGCCAACGCCTTCAAACTCTCCTTTGAATTCCTCTGTCACCTGTTCCAGAGCTGTCGGGGCGATATAGACTGAGTGGGGATCGAGCTTGTCGAGAAGCCCCTCAACAGCAGCTTCTGTGAGTTTCTTCGCATTCACGGTATCAACATAATATTTGTCGGTCAGACTCAAGACCTCGCGGAACTTGTCGGATTGCTCGTCGACACTGTCCTTCGAAACCAGTTGCCGGATTTCCATTCCTGCGAAGAGGCTCACTGCGATTAAAACAAACCCTGTCCAGATAGAGATTTTGCTCTTCATTTTCTCGCCTATTTAAAGAGAGGCCCAAAAATGAGCCTTTGAACCCCTTCAGTTTAGTCTAAATTAGCGATATTTGCCTCAAAAGCAATCAGAAAGCCCCAAACCGTGAATTCTGATTACAAAGGAGGAGTTTTCAGAGGCTTGAGGCGATCAAAACCCAAGTCATGCAGAGAGTCAGACGCGACGAAAAGCACGGGACACAGATGGATGACCGACTTCCCCGCGGAGCTTTCCGCCGTAGTTCATCCATCGAACATTCAAGTTGTTGAGCAGGTTCCGTACATCCAGAGAGATGGTGAGGTGGCAGCGATTTTCCAGAACGAGGTAAATTGCCTGGACATCTTGAGATTGACGAAGAAGACATCTGAACATCTCCGTCTTAAGACGTTTCAGTACTTAATGGTCAGCGACGCGGAAGGATAGAACGGAAGCATGTTAATACTTTGGCCGATCTTTCGATCGAAATAGAAGAAGTTCTTGTTGTCATAGACGTTCAGGATATCGATGCCGAGCGATGCGTTGAATCCCATGATCGTGACGTCATAGGCCAGATCCGCATCGAGGCGATGGTACGCCGGGAGTCGGGCTGCATTCTTCGCACCGAGCATCAGATACGGTGACCCGTTTTCAACCTCGAACTGACCCGGCAGTGCGTTGCCAAGGGACAATTGGTCGAAGTAGCCAACCGTTTGTGAGAACGGGAAGCCTGATCCGTACTCCCATCGAAGCGTAACGCTCAGGCCTTTCGCCAGCCGTCCGATCGCCATCAGATTCAGATGGTGCCGCCGGTCATATCGGGGATAGTACGTGAGACCTTGATTGTCCACCCGCGCCCAACTGAGCGAATATGCGAGATACAGATCAATCCAATCGACCTTGGATCGTAGCATCAATTCAACGCCTGACGATTTCCCGGTCCCCTGCACATAATCGGGATCGGTCGGGTCCACTTTATCGCGGTTGAACACAACAAGAGAATTATAGTTCTTGATGTATCCTTCCAGATTCAACGAGGTCTGTTCGGAGAGGTTTCCGGAGAGACCGACGACGTAATGATCGGCCTGCTCGGGAGGGATGTTGTCCGGCACCCGAATCCATGCATCGAAGATCGATATCACATCATCTTCATTCCCCACCGTCAACATGCGTTGGGTAAATCGCCCGAAGGAGAGCTTCGCTCTCCATGTCCCGACAAGAAGAGCGCTCACATTTAACCGCGGTTGCACCTCGTGAGCGAAGTTCCCCCCCGCCAGCAGAGAGCCCACTTCAATGTGAAATCCACCGTCAAACTCGAAATTCTCATATTTCGCCATGTACCGAAACCAGGCCAACGGCTCGATGAACGTGCTGCTGATTTCTTGTGGCTGACCGAGGGCATTGACATAGCGGTAGTCCAGTGATGGAGCACCGAACTCAAAACCGAAGTAGTACAGATCCTCCGGGCTCGTATAGACTGTGGCGGAGGTACGCAAACCGTAGTGCTTGACCGATGAGGAGGCGGGGGTTATCACTTTCGAATCTTTTGCATCCCGTTCAGCAGAATAGGTGCTTCCGAACACCAGCCATTGGAGAAAGAGTTGATCGCCCGGCAGCGTCGACCCGTTGACAGCGAATCCGTTGTTGCGCCATGAGTAGTCGGGCTGATCAGGAGACGAGGATCGAAGTTGATCCCCACTGGTGAGAAACGTCAGATCAAATTTCTTCACCCCCTCAGATTGGGCTGAGAACTTGACGGTTGCGTCATAGAAAGAGATCGGAATATCCTGACCGACGATGCGGCTGAACGTCCGAGACGATATCGATTTCCGGGCATCGACCAGGAACGAGGAGCTTCCGATGACGGGACCTTCGAGTTCCACTTCCGTCGAAAGAAGATTGACATTGGCGCTTCCTGAGAGTTTGTCGGCACGGCCGTCGCGGGTCATCACACTGACAACCGAGGAGAGCCTTCCACCAAGCCCCGGGGGAAAAGCACCCGTGTACACTTCGACGTTATCAACAACGTTCGGATTGAATGTGCTGAAGATTCCCAGAGCGTGAAACGGATAGTAAATCCTGATGCCGTCGAAGAGGAAGAGATTCTGGTCGCCCGCTCCACCCCGTACATAGAACCTTGAACTGACATCGCTGGTCGAGACAATGCCCGGCAGGATCTTCAGGGATTGGAGAAGATCCCCTTGTGCCGTCACAGGCACGGCTTTGAGATCCTGTTTCTGAATGACATGCACGCTCGTCGACATCTCCAAATCGAGCCGCTTCCGTGGAGCATTGACGAGCACTTCCTGGATTTCAATTTCTGTCGGTGGAACTTCGAAATTGAGTTCAACACCCTGATCGTCCTTGATCGACACTTTCTTCATCACGCTGACGTACCCCATTACCCTCGCCTCGATCTGATATGTCCCTGGCGCCAGTTTGGGGATATAGTAGAAGCCCACGTTGTTCGACGCAGCTCCCCGGCCGGTACCGACAACGGAAACGCTGGCAAACGGAATGCGTTGCCGCGTCACACTGTCAACGACGACGCCGTAGATGTTCGAAGTCTGGCCGCTGACGTCAGACGCGAACACAACAGCCATCACCAGAAGAACAGAAAGCCGATATGGATGACACAATCGCATTATCTGTTCCCGTTGAAGTTTTCCGGCAAGATGAATGTCAGCGAGTCCAGCGTATATGCTCCGACCAATCCTATCCCTCCGTCGATCTTGGAGTAGAGCGGTTGGTCCAAACGGATCGAGAGCGGATCCTGATACGTCCGGAGCGACTTATAATAGCCAAACAAATTCTGGTCTGCCTGGAGAACGACCAACACGATCCATTTGTAAATCAAATGGGTGTCGGAATATTGCACTTTTGTCAGTTTCTTGATGATCGTCTGTAGATAGCCCACCTTGAATTGAACAAACGCTTTGTTGGACTGCGGTGACTGAGTCAATGGAAAGTACTCCGGACTCCCAAGACTGTACGAAGTGTCTTCAGGTGAAGGTGTCAGAGGCAGTTCGAAGCGTTCTTCTTGCCAACGCGCATTCTTGAGTACATCATAGTAGATGTACAGGTGGTAGGCATATCCCTTCGCAATCGGCGAGAGATCCACATTGAACTGGATGGATTCTTCGGGTTTGCGTGTGATGGGATCAGACAATCGGATCCACGAAGCATCATCAAGAACGATCGTCGATTTCGCCGGCACGGAGACTGACGCGCTGGCAACACCGAGCGATGGTGTTGACACAAGCATATTGTATGATTTGCCGCGCTGAGGTACAAAATTCCCAAGCGTATACATCCTCATGGGGAAATTGTATCTACTGGTATCCGGTCTCGCGACCGTGGTATCGCGGAAGGTCAGAAATTTCCCGTCTCCGGTCAGACTGACGGAGGCATCTCGTACTGAGTTGTCTGCGTCATACGTGTTGGGATCAAATCCCACAGGCATGTAATTGGAATTGACCCGAACGAACTGGACGTTTCGATCGGTTGAGAGGACAGAGAAGACCACCAGTTGCTGCTCGAGCGGCGCTCTCGGATCGAATGGACCGTTGCATCCCACGATCCACACGGCCACCAGCACAGGAATGATCAGTACGCTCACGAGGATCGCACGGGCTTCCAGTTTCCGAAAGGCTCGGTATGCTTCGATTCCCATCATTTCAGAAGGACCATCTTCTTCGTTGCCAACAAATCGCCGACGCTGAGCCTGTAGAAGTATACGCCGCTGGGAAGATTTCTTGAGTCCCATCGCAGCCGATAGACACCGGCAGGTTTGACTTCATCGACAAGCGTAGCCATTTCGCGGCCGAGGAGATCATAAAGCTTGAGCACCACAGGACTCGTTCGGGCAAGATCAAATTCAATTGTGGTCATCCCGTTGAAGGGATTCGGATAGTTCTGGGCCAGGGAAAAGACGCGTGGTACAGATGGGGCCGGATCGTCGAGCACTCCCGAAGGGAGCGAGCTGGCGAGAAGGGTCCGGAGAATGATGCCCCGATCTCCGACAATGGTCCCCCTGTCAACATCCGTGAAATGAACCGCATACAGATCATTCGATGTTTCCGTGGCTTGTCCGATCCACGTAGCTCCGGCATCATTGGAAACAAGCACCGCTCCCGTCAGCCCGACGGCAAGAATGTTCAGCCCATTCACCGTCCAGACTCCCATCAGGTTCGATTGCGTTGCTGCCTTCTGAACCGTCCAGGTTGTTCCACCGTCCAGTGTCCGGAGAACAGTCCCATATTCTCCGACGGCAAAGCCCCAACTCGGACCTGCAAACGAAACACTCTTGAGGTTCATCTTCGTTGGCGGCGTGATTCCCGTTTCAGGATCAACCTGCCCCTGCACAAACCAGTTCACTCCTCCGTTTGTCGAACTCAGGACAAAACCACTATCTCCGACTGCATGTACCGTACTCAGGCCGCCGAATGAGACGGACATCAGTTCCCTTCTCCATGAGCCAGGGACTTTGATCTCATCCCAATTCAATCCGCCATCAGTCGTTCGCATGATACAGGTGTAGCTCACAGTCATGCCAGCATTGTCATCCCGCCTTCCGACGATGATGCCAGTGGTTGGGCTGCTGAAGGCAATGCTTTTGAACCAGAACGACTGGTAATCACGAACCATCTTGGTGTACTGCCATGTAATCCCGGCATCAGTCGACCTGAGGATCGTACCGTTGTCGCCCACGACGATGCCCGTGCTCGCAGTCGGAAATTCAATCCCCCGAAGTTGTTCGGTCGTTCCACTGACCTGTGCCTCCCACGACACTCCCCCGTCGATCGTGCGATAGATGGATCCCTGATAACCAACGACGACGCCTTTAAGAGCATCGGTGAATCGCACCGCATAGAGAGGCACACGTGGTCCGCCGGTTTGAGAGGTCCAGGTGGTTCCGCCGTCGGTCGTGCGTATGAGCATGCCGTCGGAGCCAACCGAGTACCCTTTGTTTGGAGTTGCAAAGCGGACAGCTGAAAACCATGACGCGCTCCCATTCGATGCCGTTGACCACGTACTGCCACCGTCGATCGTCTCGAGAATCAATCCGCCATCACCCACCGCAAAGCCTCTCTTGCTATCTGCGAAATGCACACCGCGGAGGTGGACTCTTGTTACACTCGGTAGAAGAGACCAGCTCGCCCCTCCATCGGATGTGCGAAGCATCAACCCAAATTCTCCAACAGCATATCCGTTACTCAGGTCGACCATGCACACATCGAGGATGTTAGGAGCGTTGTAGCCCTCGATGCTACTGAGCGCCCTGTTCCAACGAACTCCACCATCTGTCGTCCGGAAAATTGTGCCCGATGAACCCACAAAGATGCCATTGTTCCTGTCGATAAACGTCACTGCATTGAGCGTAATGAGCGGCGTGGCGTATTGGGGGGCCCAGGTGATCCCCCCGTCGTAGGTCTGATAGAGAGAGCCGTTCGAACCCACCGCGACTCCAAAATACCTGTCCACAAGGCAAACATCACTGAAGGTGACCGCGACATCATACGACTTGCTCGTCCAAGTTTTCCCCCCATTCGTCGTCATCATGATCGTCCCTTGATCCCCCACAACGACACCCTTGCTGGTGTCGATAAATGACACGCCTCTGAGGGTGATGGAAGTCCCGACTGCAATCTGGGTCCACTTCTGACCGCCATTGGTCGTTCTGACGAGCGTTCCATAGTCACCGGAGGAGAAAGCAATATTCGAATCGACGACTGAGAGAGATCTGAGATTGTTCCAGCGGTCAAAAGGAATTTTCCAACTCCAGGACTTCTGCGGAACACCCACCGGCCTCGCAAGTTCAGCGGCAGTGGCTACAATCAACTGACTCGTCCGCCGAATCATTTCCTGATTGAGCTTGTCGGATGTATCCGTCGGTCTCAAGTAGTTTGGATTTCCTGCGAGGATCTCGGCCGAAGTTCCTTCCGAAATGTGCAGAGTCTCATAGCCGGAGAATGCGAAGGAATGGGTATCTCCTTCACCAACCGAATCGGCATACGGATCCATTCGCAGAAACGTTCCGTACCGGTCCTTGTACGCAAGAATCGAATCCACAAAGGGAGACAATCGTTGGTACGACCCCAGCACAAGCCGGGTTGGATCGATGATCGGGTACCCGATCATGTCGAGATTGAGGGCGAGGCGAATATCCCTCCCTTTTGCTCTCGCAGAATTTGCATACCATCGGCTCCCGAGAAGTCCAATTTCCTTGGCAGACGTCAGCACAACGCGAATCGTCGATTCGAATTTGTAGTCCTTCAGAATCCGAAGCGCTTCCAGAGCGGCGCCCACACCGCTTCCATTGTCGTCCGCTCCCGGAACATTTCCCAAAGGTCCATCATAGTGTGCTACGATGATGTATTCCTTTTCGGGCGTGATAGAGCCCGGAAGTGTTGCAACACAATTGCGGGAAGTGGCATAGGGGGACCATGTTTTGGATTGGTCCCATGCTTGCCATGTTACACCGCCATCCTTGCTCTTGTTGATTCCTCCCAATCCGCCGTACGACGCGACAGAGAGGCCGCCCAACCCCTTAAGATGGTTGGTGCCAAGGTTCGCCAATTGTCTCCATGTCCCACCACCGTCATCACTTTTCCAGAGCTCGCCGGCCATCAGGACAATGACGGAGTTCACTGAGAGCATCACAATATCAACGTCTGTCGCGTGGGCGGCGCGCAGCATGCCCGAGGGAATTGTCGCTGCCGACCAGCTTCCCCCGCCATTCGTTGTCTTCAACAGTGCCCCGAACGATCCGACGGCCCACCCATTCACTGAGTCGGCAAAATCCACACCGCCCAGATCGCTGGCAACACCGGAGTTCTGTGCTGCCCACGTAAGCCCTCCGTCATGCGTGCTAAGAATTTTCCCACCCCCACCAACAATCCACGCACGTTGTGCGTCAAGCAGCTTGCATTTTCTGAGGACGTCGGCTCCCTTTGCATCCATCGCCGTCCACGTGATGCCTCCGTTCGCCGTCCGGAGGAGCGTCCCTCCTTCACCGACGGCAAATCCGAGTTGATTGTTGGCAAAGTTCACGTCCAGAAGCAGCGACGTTGTTCCGGATGCTTGAGCCAGCCATGAGGAGCCGATGTCAGTCGTCTTAAACACTCCGCCGCCTGAACCTACGATCCAACCGACGCTGGGACTCACAAAATCAACGGCCGACAAACTCGTGGCGTTCGGGGTCGGCTGGGTCACCCACGTCAATCCGCCATCCGATGTCCGAAACACAAAATTCTTATGATCTCTCATGTCCTGACCAATCAACCAGCCGTTCGCCTGGTCCACCATCTCCAAATCGAAATAGTCCGCCTGGCTGAACGTGTATGTGTCAGACTCGTACGTCACCCCAAAACGTTTCATCGTATTGATGATGTACGTCGCAGCAGTGTCACGTTGCGGTGAAAGCTCATAACGCGTCCCATAACTTTCGAGTTTGCGGATGAATGCCATCGCAGTGTCCTTGGACACCTGACTGACCATAAACTGAATAGCGGGATTCGCGGGCGCGGAGAGTCTCTGGGTCGAGGCTGCCAATTGGGCGTGGAGCTCGGTCGGTTCGTAGAACAGAGACAGAACTGTAATGAGAAGAGTGAGAAGAAATGCGCCGGCTCTGATTCCATTTTGAGGAGAGAGCGCTGGTATGGAGAAGAACTCATTGAAGCGGCTTTGGTCGCTCACGAAAGAGCGCACCATCCGATGGAAACCACGCAATGTGGTCGATATGGTAGAGTTTTGTGACAACGGTAAGGTGGGTTTCTGATAATTAACACAATTAATACTTCACCGTCAAGGCTGCGGAGGGATATCACTTAAGGTCTCGAGAAACCGGAGAACGAATACTCGATTGTACGATGCTTGTCGTATCACATCGACATGAGCGTGTTCTCAATACTCTCGGTTATTTCTCCGGTTTCATTTGCGGAAAAAAGATTACATCCCTGATCGAATCCTTGTTGGTCAACAGCATCGTCAGACGATCGACACCGATTCCCAGTCCGGCGGTCGGCGGCATTCCATACTCGAGCGCACGGAGATAATCTTCATCGAGCACTTGCGCTTCCTCGTCTCCGCGAGCCCGAAGCTTCATTTGCTCCTCAAATCGGGAACGCTGGTCAAGAGGATCATTGAGTTCGGAGAACGCATTGCAGATCTCATGACCATTGACAATTCCTTCGAACCGCTCCACCAAGCCTGCTTCCGATCGGTGCTTCTTCGCAAGAGGTGACATTTCCACCGGATAGTCTGTGATGAAAGTGGGCTGAACGAGATAGGGTTCCGCTTTCGCACTAAATATTTCGTCGATGATTGCGCCCAAACCGGCAGAGGGCTCGATGTCAACGTGGAGCTCCTTTGCAATGGAGCGCAACTCCGTTTCTGATTTGCCGCGGAGATCCTTTCCCGTGAATTCGTGAATGACATCGAACATCGTGATGCGCTTCCACGGCGGAGTGAAATTGATCTCGTGCCCGCCCACGCTGGCAACAGGGGTCCCGTTGACTGCCATCGCAACCTGGTAGATCATCTGTTCAGTCAATTCCATCATCCAGCGATAATCTTTGAAGGCAACATACAGCTCGAGCATCGTGAACTCGGGATTGTGCGTCCGGTCCATTCCTTCGTTCCGGAAATCTTTGGAGATCTCGTAGACACCATCGAACCCGCCGACGATGAGCCGCTTCAAATAGAGTTCGTCAGCAATCCGAAGATACAAGTCGATGTCGAGTGCATTGTGATGTGTCTTAAAGGGACGCGCCGATGCACCACCGTAGATGGGCTGCAACACGGGTGTTTCGACTTCCAGGTAGCCGCGTTCATCGTAAAACTTGCGGATGGCGCTGACGATCCTGGCCCGCTTCGTCAAGACTTCACGCACATCCGGATTCACAATCAGGTCAACATAGCGTTGCCGGTACCGCAGTTCTTTGTCTGAGAATGGGTCGTAGATGACCTTGTTTCCCGCCTCGTCGACCTTCTCCTTCACGATGGGCAAGGGTCGAAGAGACTTTGCCAGCAAGGCCAGGCTCTGAGCGTGAACGGAGATCTCTCCCATCTTCGTTCGAAAAACGTAGCCCTTCACCCCGATCACATCGCCGATATCCATCAACTTGAATGCATCGTACGGCGCCCCCAGATCTTCCTTCCGAAGATAGATCTGGATCCTCCCTTTCGAATCCTGAATGTGACAGAACGAAGCCTTCCCCATCCGGCGAAGCGACATGATACGACCCGCAACGGAGACTGTCCGCTGCGGAGCATCGTCCTTGTGGCTTTCCAATATTTCCTTCGAAAAATCCGTACGATCAAACTCGTACGGATATGGGTTGATGCCCGACTTTTTCAGATTGTCGAGTTCTTCCCGCCGCCGCTGCATGAGGACGTTCAGATCTTCGTGTTCGGATCCTGTGACTTCCATGTGCTTGCCTTTTTGTTCGCTGGATTCATTCATAATCTGCGTCGATTCAATCAAGTGTCCGCGTGAAGTTGCGGGAAAGAAGAGCACACCTATTTTCGTTTCCCTTCGGGAAGAGGTGGCAGATTCAACCGGTCGGGCGTCGTGCGCTGGCTGAGCGCTGCGATGTCGTACATTTTCAGCGCGTGCTCGGGTCCCACCTGGTCCCATACGAATCGCCAATTCCAGTTTCCAAGAGTCTTTCCCGGGAAGTTCATGCGCCCTTCAGAACCGAGACCGAGAACATCTTGAAACGGAACAATTGCGAGGTCCGCGACAGAACGAGAGGCACACCGAATCAAGTCATCGCAAATCGTCTGGTCGTTTGATCCGCAATATCTCTTGGCAAATGATTTTTCTCTCTCTGTTGCGCTTTCGAACCAGCCGCGGGTCGTGTCGTTATCATGCGTTCCCGTGTACACAACGCTGTTGTGCTCGTAACGGTGTGGCAGGAATGGATTGTCCGGATTACCGGCAAATGCAAATTGAAGGACTTTCATTCCTGGAAACTCAAATTGTTCGCGAAGTGATGTGACTTCCGGCGTGATGACACCCAAGTCTTCCGCGATGATGGGAAGTTTGCCGAGTCTTCTTTGGACTGCTTTGAAAAGTTTCTCTTGCGGTCCCTTCACCCATCGACCTTTGACTGCGGTCTTCTCCGTCGCGGGAATTTCCCAGTATTCAACAAAACCGCGGAAGTGATCCAGGCGGGCGATATCCACGAGGAGAAACGTGCGGCGGAATCGCTCCACCCACCATCGGAAGTTATCCTTCTCCATGATCTCCCAACGGTACAACGGATTGCCCCAACGCTGTCCCGTCTCACTGAAATAGTCCGGGGGAACGCCAGCGACGACCTTTGGACGGCCGTGCTTGTCGAGGAAGAAGAACTCTGGGTGCGACCACACATCAGCACTGTGATGCGCAACGAAAATGGGGATGTCACCGACGATCTTTATTCCGCGATCGTTGGCATACTTCTTCACATCTGCCCACTGGCGATAAAACTGCCATTGAGTAAATTTCCAAAACCTGATTTCATCGGAAAGCGCGAGCATCGCGGATTCCACCGACTTTGGCTTTCGTTGGGCGAGATCCCGATCCCAGTCCGGCCATTCCAGATTTCCGAAGTGTTCATCAAGAGATTTGAAGACGGCGAAATCGTCCAGCCACAACTTCTGTTCATCGCAGAAGGATCCAAAATCGGCAGCATCTTTTCCCTGGTGTTGAGCGAAGAAGTTCACTGCAGCACGGCGCAAGACTCGCATACGAAACGGAATCACGGCAGCAAAATCGATCTTGCGAACCGAGAATGCGGGGATCGGTGAAAGATCGCCCTGGTTCACCCAGCCTTTTTCGAGAAGGCCTTCCAATCCGATGAGGAGAGGATTTCCGGCGAACGCAGAGAGGGCCATGTAGGGCGAGTTGCCGTACCCCGTTGGTTCCAACGGCAGCACTTGCCAAATCGATTGCCCTGCGACAACCATCCATTCGATGAAGTGTCGCGCCACAGTTCCGAAATCGCCACACCCATGTGGACCCGGAAGGGACATCGGGTGAAGAAGAATACCGCTACTACGAGGAAAACGCATACTCTTTGTTATCCAATCCTGCTTGTTCTCTGACATATCGCACTTCTGGCCGACTCAGATGCCTCCATTTGCCACGCGGAACACCCTCGATCGTCAAACCTGCAAAGGAGATCCTGTCGAGCCCTTTGACGGTATGTCCAAGGGCCTCAAATATCCTGCGTACTTCACGATTGCGACCCTCAAGAAGGGAAATGAAGATCTCTGATCGTTTTGTTCCGGGGATGACCCCCACCTGTTGTGGTTTTGCGATCCCGTCCTCCAACCGAACGCCGCGTTTGAGCTTTTTCAAATCATCATCCGGCAGTCCGCTTTCAAGCCTCACTCGGTACATCCTTTCTATCTTGTTCTTTGGATGCATCATAGCATTCGCGAACTCACCATCATTCGTAAGGAGAAGAACCCCGGTGGTGTTTCTGTCCAGACGTCCGATCGGATAGATCCGGTCGTAGATCTTGACATAGTCCATGACTGTCGTGCGACCCTTCTCATCGCTCAGCGTCGTGATACAGTCTTTTGGCTTGTTGAACAGTATGTAGTACACCTTTCGCTGAACCTCGACACGCTGACCGTTGACCGACACCCGGTCCGAGTATGGGTCAACTTTAACTCCCAGCTCGCGCACGATTTTTCCGTTGACTTTGACGGCACCGGAAAGTATCAGTTCATCATTCTTGCGACGGGAGCCTACACCTGCGAGTGCGAGATACCTGTTCAGCCGAATAGCTTCTTGATGAACCCTTGTATCTTCTCTTTCCACGATTTCCACCGGGTCTTGGGGTGAGAAGCATCGGTATGAGCATGTGCCTCCTCAGCGAGCATATCGGGCTCGCCTTCAAACACAAACTCTTCGTGCTTCTCGATGGTTGGGGCAACTGCTTGAGGGATTTGCTCGATCACAATCTTTTCTACTGCGGGCGGAACCACTACTTCTAATTCCTGAACAATTTGTTCTTCTGGATCCTGCAATTCCGCTTGATCATTGATCTTCACGCTCTCTTGCTCATCTTGAATCGATGACATCAGAGGAGACTCAGAGGGCTTTTCGAGTTCTGGCAATGGTGTCGATTCTTCGGCACCTACGACGTCCCTCTCTGGCGAAACGAGGTCAACATTCTCCGCCGGGAGCACATCTTCGACTGTAGCTTCGTCGGGAGATGGCGATGTCATTTCGAAAAACTTCAACGGGTCAGCCATTTCAGGTACATCGGCTTTGTCCAAAGGTTCAGTGATTTCCGCTGTGACAACCTCCGAAACAACATTCTCGGTTATAAGAATATCCTGAACAATCGAAGGCTCTGCAGCGAGGATCTCCCCTTCCTTATGATCAACGATAGGTTCCACAGGGGTTTCAATCTCATTCTCAACCGGTTCTTCCGTCTTCTCGATTATCGCTTCTTCCGGAGGCAGTACCTTGATGTCCCGAACGCGCTTCTTATCCAGGATCTTTACCTCATTGTCGAGACCGGCTTTTCGCTTTGGAATATGGGGCAAACGTGACTTGAAATCTTCTTCTTTTTTCTCCTCAACCCCTTGCTGTGCCTCAAGCATCCTTCGCTCAGTCTCAAACTGGCTGTCTCCCAGAATCTCCTGGATTTCCCGGGGCCGCGGCAGGTCATTGAGATCGTTCAGGCCAAAGTGCCTGAGGAACTCGTTGGATGTTCCATACAACAGAGGCCGCCCAACCGTCGGAGCCCGACCAACAATGGTCGCAAGGTCTTTCTCCAGCAGGGTGCTCAAAACGTAGTCGCAATTCACTCCACGGATAGACTCAATCTCAGGTTTCGTGATCGGCTGCTTGTAGGCGACAATCGCCAGTGTTTCAATGGAAGACTGAGAGAGTTTCCGGCGAGTTTGCTCCTTATAGAGCTTTCCGAGCCACTCGGCATACAAGGGCAGAGTGGCAAACTGGTACCCTCCGGCAATCTGGATGATCCGGTAGGGGCGATCGGCAGAGGCATACTCCGTATTCAGGTCCTCGACAGATCGGTTGATTTCCTCGTAGTCAATCTTGCGAGGTTCTCCCCCATTTGCTCCTTGATCCTCATACAAAGCCTGGATTTGTCGAACCGACAGCGGCTCCCGCGCGCCAAAGATGAGAGCCTCAATGAGCGCCTTCACCGATGTCGGCACCTGCAATACGACCGGGGCATTTGTTGTGTTCGTCTCAGCCATTCTCGCTCACGCTACGTTACGCATAATGGATACTTCACCATACGGCTCTGCTTGCCGAACGACGATCCTTTGCGACCGAATCAGTTCAAGCAACGCTATGAATGTCACCACCACCCGAATTCTCTCCGTCATATCCTTCACAAGCTCGAAGAAAGTCGCTTCCGATCTCCGGGAGAAGAAATCCAGAACGAAATCAATCTGCTCTTCCAGCGTCACATTCAATCGCACGATCTCATGCACAAACTTCTTCGGCATTCGTTCGATCGCAAACTTAAAGGAGGAAATAAGATCGAACAGCGATACATCACGAAGTGACTCATCTTCCTCCGCCTCGGTCGTGACCCGAGGATCAGCATCAAAATACGACCGATAGCATATCTTCCGCTGTGCCTCTTCCTGAACTCCCATTCCCACAGCCGCCTCTTTGAAGCGTTTGTACTCTACGAGCCGTTTCACAAGGTTCGCTCGCGGGTCCTGCTCCTCTTCTTCTCCGGGCTCAGGCGGCAAGAGCATCTTGACCTTAATCTGCATCAAGTCCGCCGCCATCACCAGAAACTCTCCGGCCACCTCCAGATCGAGTGTCTCCATGTAATGGATGTACTCAAGAAACTCCTTTGTGATGCGAGAGATCGGAATATTGTAAATATCCAACTCGTCCCGTCTGATAAAGAACAGGAGCAGGTCGAGCGGCCCTTCAAATTCCAGGAGTTTGATTGTATACATAAGCTCAATTAGAAAGTAAAGATGAAAAGAGCAAAACCAAAGGTACTACCTTGCTTCACGATGCCCCACGCTGCTTCACACACTTTTTCATTTCACATTGTTCATTTTGCATTGCCTACCCCATCTTCATCGCGGCGTGAACTTCCTCCATCGTCTGATGCGCGATGGATTTCGCTTTCTCCTCGCCGTCATGAAGGATGGCTTTCACTTCATCGAGATGAGACTCGTAGTGCGATCGTCTCTCACGATGTGGTCCAAGTGCAGTCGCAATTTTGTCTGCGCACCGCATCTTGCAGTCCACGCATCCAAGAGCACCGCTCTCACAACCCGTTCTGATCTCGCCAACTTCGAGCGGGCTGAACTTGTTGTGATACGCGAAGACCAGACAAATATCGGGATGCCCGGGATCGCCTTTGCGCAATTTCTGGGGATCGGTCACCGCCCCCTTCATTTTCTTCTTGATCTCATCCGCCGAGTCTGAGAGCAGAATGGTATTCCCAATGGACTTGCTCATGCGGCGTCCGTCAAGACCGGGGAGCCGCGCAAATTTTGTGAGCTTCCCTTCCGGCTCGGGAAAAACAGGATGCGCCGGTGCATAGAGAGCGTTGAATCGTCGAGCAATTTCCCGAGTGATCTCTATGTGAGGCATCTGGTCTTCTCCCACGGGGACAACCTGACCCTTGTAAAGAAGAATATCCGCAGCCTGAAGCACAGGGTATCCGAGATGGCCATACGCCATCGTTTCCATTTCCAGGTCCCGAACCTGCTCCTTCAGCGTCGGATTTCGCTCCAGCCTCGAGGTCGTGATGAGCATCGAAAAAATCAGGTGAAGCTCCGCGTGCTCTTTGATCCTCGATTGACGAAACATAGGGCTTTTCTTCGGATCCAGTCCTGCAGACAGCCAATCGATGAGCATGTCGATCGAGTTCTTATAGATCTCCGACGAATCGGGATTCGTCGTCAGCGCGTGATAATCCGCAATAAGATGATAGTTCTGATATTCACCCTGAAGCGAAACCCAGTTTTCCAAAGCACCGACAAGATGCCCCAAATGCAGTTTTCCTGTAGGGCGCATGCCGCTCAGGATGATCTTCTTACTCTGGCTCAAAACGCTTTACGAACTCCTTTCAAAGTGAATCGCATCCATCTCCTCAGTTCATGAACAGATAGGGCTTCCACCGATCGTCAACACTCCCAACGAAGTCACGGATGAACATCACATGGTTCGGGCGGATCGGTTTCCTCAACAGATTCATCATGGATTCACCGGGAAGGCGATCCCCCTTCTTGTTATTGCATCGAACACATGCCGCTACAAGATTCTCCCACGCATCCTCGCCCCCTCGAGCACGTGGAATCACATGATCAACAGTCAGTGGAACATCCACGCGGCCGCAATATTGGCAGCGATGACCATCGCGCCGAAGGATGTTCTTCCTCGACAACACAATCTTTTTGAAGGGAATTCGGACGTAGATAGAGAGGCGAACGATGCTTGGAAACGGCACCGTCATCGAAACGGAATGCAGGAACCTGCCGTCAGTGGCTTCGATCAACTCGGCTTTCCCCAAAAACAGAAGAATGACCGCTTTCTTGACGTTGCAGACGCTCAAGGGCTCGTAATTGTGATTCAAAACGAGCACTTTCCTGTTCAACTTTCCTGTTGGACTTATTGCAAGTTCTGCTGCGCTGAAGTCTCAAGCACCTCCTTACGTCGGCAAATATGGGCCTTAGGTGAACAGTTGCTTGAAGGATGAACAATTACGCCTTGCAAAATATAGTATAATCAAGAGAGAGAGTCAAGGATGGAAATGTTGTGTTGCTGCGAAAAGGTCAGATTCTACGCGGGTTTCAGCAACGTGTGAACAGGCTGTGGCGGTGGGTTTCCAAAAAGGCAAGTTTCTTGCTAGTCCATGAAGGAGAGCCTTCGGCGCCAAAAGGAAAACTCCCCATCTCAACTACTCAGGTTTAGAATACCTCAAGCAAATCTCCTGAAGCGAATCTCCTCCAAATTTCTCCAAAAACGCATTTGCCAAAACCGGCGCGATCGCCGCCTCCCCGATAACTGAGCATGCGGGCAGAGCACAAACGTCCGAACGCTCGTAGCGAGCGTCCACAAGCTTGCCCGATTTCAGATCGATGGATTTCAGAGGATGCGCAAGCGTGGCGATGGGCTTCATTGCCGCGTGAAGAACGATCATTTCTCCATTCGTCACACCACCTTCGAGTCCTCCTGCCCTATTCGTTGTTCGGCGAATCTTGCCGTCACGAACTTGGAATGCGTCATGAACCTCTGATCCATTTTGTTCCGCATTCGCAAATCCTGCCCCAATCTCGACCCCCTTGACTGCGTGAATGGACATCAAGGCTTGTGCCAGAAGACCGTCGAGCTTTCTGTCGAATTGAACATAACTTCCCAAACCCACCGGTGCGCCAGTGACTATCACCTCAAAAATCCCTCCCAGCGTATCTCCTTGTTTCTTGGCGCGCTTGATCATCGCGATCGCTTTTCTCTCCGTCGCCGCGTCAAGGATTCGCACTTCCGACTTGTCGGCTTCCTCTGTGATTTTGTAGGCACCACACGATGCCTTTGTCCGCCGGGCAATCAGTCGATCAATCTGCCTGCGGTCTGAAACGCTCACCGATCCAATCGACAAGACATGACTGCCGACAAAAATCCCGACCTCCTCGAGGAGCTTTCGGGCAAATGTGCAGCACGCCACGCGCATTGCGGTTTCTCTTGCACTGCCTCGCTCGATGGTGTTGCGAATGTCGTCAAATCCGTACTTTATGGTACCCGCATAGTCGACATGCCCCGGACGAGGAATTGAGATCTTCTCAATTCCTACACCTGTGCCCTCAATTGCCATTTTTTCGGACCAATTCTGCGAGTCCTTGTTCTTCACGAGAAGAGCTATGGGCGAGCCAAGCGTTTTTCCATGCCGAATCCCCGAGAGAATTGTCACGGTGTCCGACTCGATCTTCATTCTCCCGCCACGCCCATATCCTTGCTGTCGGCGTCGCAGCTGATGATCGATATATTCAGTGGAAATCGGGAGTCCCGCTGGAATTCCCTCTATGATTCCAACAAGCGCCTGACCATGAGATTCGCCGGCAGTGAGATATCTGATCACAACATACTCCTTACTCTTTCCATGTGAGAGAACAGCATGAGCATAATTAAGTCATTTTTGAGAGGATTATCAAATCCTCCAAACGAAAAAGCGCAAGCACATCTCCGCCGAGGCAAAGAATGCTTGCGCTTTCCGCTTCAATCCATTGTCAAGATTCTACTTCTCGGGAACCTCGATCGCAACAAACTTCATCGATTTGTCGGCTCCCTTCACCCTCATCAGTAAAGCATCACCAGCTTTCTTTGCTTTGATCAGTTTCTCAAACTGTGTGATGGATGTGACCGGCTGATCGCCCACACTGACAATAACATCGCTCGCCAGAATATTGCGTTTGTTTGCTTCGCTCAGCGGCTCAACGGCGGCGACGATAATTCCGTTCTCAACGCCGTAGTCCTTTTTCGTCTTCGCGTCAAGGTTCCTCACCGTCATGCCAAGATTGCCGAGCTCGAGCGTTGTTTTCGAATTGGTTGCCGAAGGCTCGTCGGTTTCATCTTTCTGTTCATTCGACGCGATGGCTTCTTCCGCCTCATCACGCGGCTTCAGCACAACCTTCTTTTCGATGCTCTTGCCACTTCGGAAGATCTTGAGTGTCACCGATTCTCCCGGATTCTTCGAGGCGATGATGGTCTGCAACATGTTGGAAGTGTTCACTTCCTTTCCATCGATCGTGAGAATGATGTCTCCGTCTTTGACTCCGGCGGATTCACCTGCGCTCCCGTGCGTCACCTCTTGCACAAAGACGCCCATGGGTTTGCTCAGGCCATTCGCCTTCGCCATAGTCGCATCCACGTTTTGAATCTTCACGCCCATGTACCCTCGGCGCACTTTCCCGAATCGAATGATATCAGTCGCAACCTTTTTCGCCATGTTGATGGGAATTGCAAAACTGTATCCCTGGTATCTCGCGTTTGTGGTTGCAATAGCTGCGTTGATTCCGATGACATCGCCACGGATGTCCACCAATGCTCCTCCGCTGTTTCCGGGATTCACTGCCGCATCCGTCTGGATGAAATCTTCGATTCCCAAATTGCCGCCGCTCGCCGTCCCTTCTTGTATGATTCCAAGATTACGTCCCAGGGCGCTGACAATTCCCTGCGTCATGGTCGACGTCAACGCAAGCGGGTTTCCAAATGCAAAAACAACGTGACCCACCTCGACATCGTCGGAATTTCCCAAGCGAGGAATTGGAAGATCCTGTGCATCGACCTTGATAACTGCCAGATCTGTAAACTTGTCTGTCCCGATCAACTTTGCTTTCTTGAATACTCTATTGTCCCACAGTGTGACCTCAATGCCATCGGAGGTTGCACCCTCGACGACGTGATTATTCGTCAGGATGTATCCATCGCTGGTGAGGATGACTCCCGATCCCGCACCAAGTTCAGGTTGCTGGCGCGGCATCTGCATATCCGGTCCGAAGAAATGGAAAAATGGAGCTTGGTTATTTCGATCGGCGTGTGGCTGTGATTTCACCACAATGTACACGACCGTCGGGGTGACGTCCTTGGCAATGGCATGGTACGCATCATTCAATGCCTGCAAGGCAGGGTTTGGAGTTGACGACTTCGATTGTGCTCCCAGTTTCACATCCTGGCCTGCAAAGGAGAACTCGACCCCCTTGAAGGACGAAACGAGCGTCACACCAAACACAATTCCCAAGCCAATGAGTAGGACTGCAACAATGACAGACTTCGTCGACATGAACATTCTCCTCAACACGTGATGGTTCCTTTAATAGTTATTAATTTTGTTGTTTTGGGCGTACAAGATACACCCCTGCCCTACGCCGGTGGCCTTTTGAAGCGTTTAAGCATGTCAAAAGACTTTATAGGCTTAAGGTCTTCAAAGTGTTGACGCAGATATAAACGTAAAGTTCCATCGATTTCGTTCCCCAGGACCGAACCCAAGTCAAGCGAGCCTATGGATTCCAGAGGGTCATGAAGCAATCTTTGAAGGCCTTTCAACGCTCCGATGGAAACGCGAATGTTCCCTTCGTCGGAAGAAGTTCCCGAGCCTCCAGATCTGACCGTTTGTACTACCCCCTGCCTTGGGACAGTCTCTGGTTGCCAACATCGATTGCACAGAACGGCGCCCTTGCCTGTCTGAAAAACCGCAGAATCTTCGGCGACCAGATCATCAAGCTTTCTGCCGCACCCTTTGCAGGCGTCGAGGGAAGGCATATACCCCAGCACGGATGCACACCTCAATTCGAATGCAAGAAAGAAATTCATGAAGTGCTTGTGAGCACATTCCAGCTCGTCCAACGACTTCACAAGAAGTGTGTACAATGCATCATTTCCTTCTTCGTCATGAGTCAACTGGTTGATCAACTCGATGATGGCGAGTCCTACAGCCATTCGCTCCAACTCGCTGTGAATGTTCTTGTACGTCTTGAGAACATCAGACTGGGAGATAAGCTGCAGTTCCCGTTGATCTTTCTTGTAGAGAATGAGGGATACGGTAGAGAGAGGTTCCAATGAGCCGCCGAACTTGCTTTTCATCTGGCGGGCACCTTTGGCAATCCCCTTCACTTTACCAAAGCGGCGGGAATAGAACGTGACAATCTTGCTGCTGTCACGGTACTTCATCGATTTCAACACAACAGCGTCGGTCCTGGTGATCATCAGATCATCTAGTGAAAAACAGCTCTCCGGACCATTGACGAAAGGTCCTTTTTCTTCAGGTCGTCCATCGCGGTCCTATACGGACTGCGCAGGACCCCCTTCTCTGTGATGATCGCCGTGATCAGTTCGTTCGGTGTAATATCAAATGCGGGCGAGTAGACATCGACGCCCTCGGGGGCAACCTGACGTCCTCCAAACGATGTCACTTCTGTTCCACTTCGTTGTTCGATCGGGATCTCATGACCTGTGAGCATTTCGAAGTCGATCGTGCTCGTCGGAGCCGCGACATAGAACGGAACGTTATGATATTGTGCCAGCACCGCCAGACCGTACGTGCCGACCTTGTTCGCCACATCTCAATTCAAGGTTATTCGATCTGCACCAACGATGATGGCATTCACTTTCCCTTGTTGAAGCAGAAACGCCGCTGTGCTGTCGGTGATGAGTGTCGAAGGAATCTGCAATTTCTTGAGTTCCCAAGCCGTCAGGCGAGAACCCTGGAGGAGCGGGCGGGTTTCATCGATGTACACATGTTTCAATGTGTGCAGCTCCCATGCAGCCTTCAAGATACCCTGAGCAGTTCCGTCCCCTCCGGTTGCCAGACTTCCGGTGTTGCAGTGAGTCAATACGCTCGCAGCGTTGGGCAGGATCGCCGCACCCAATTCACCAATCAACCGGCAGTTTTCCTCGTCTTGAGCATGGAGAGCTTTTGCTGCAGAGAGAATGTTTGCTTGAATCGTCTCCGCCGGTTGTCCGGCTGAATCGATGGCGACGTGACGCATCGCGTTGACAGCCCAAAAGAGATTCGTGGCCGTCGGTCGGGTAGAAGTGAAAAGGTTGGTCGTCCGCTCGATGCACGCGGTAAGAGAACGAGCATCGACTGCCTTAAGTTTGTTGAAGGAGAGGGCGAATCCATACGCGGCTGCTATCCCCAGAAGAGGTGCGCCCCGGATTGCCAGAGATTTGATTGCTTGGGCAAGGACATTCTCGTCATCCGTTTCGACGTAGACTTCTTCGAGCGGGAGTTTCGTTTGGTCAAGAAAAATGACAAACCCGTCCTGCCACGCAATCGATCGCATCGGGATCACCGTTCATCAAACCGCGATAGCTGCACAAAGGAGCGATACCGGTCCTGTATTTGAAGGTACGTAAGGTCTTTGAGTCCGTCGACGCTAAATTTTTCGACACAGAAGGAGGCAAGCGTGCTGCCGTAGACAACAGCACGTTTGAGATTTTCGGCCGACAAATCATCGGTTCGCGCCAACCAACCGACGAAGCCGCCGGCAAATGCGTCACCAGCACCTGTAGGATCATTGATGTTCTCGAGGGGATACGCCGGAGCAGAAAAGATCGTGTCTTCGGTGACCAAGGTCGCACCATGTTCCCCCTTCTTGATGATGACGATTTTTGGACCCAATTTCATGATGCGCTTCGCAGCTTTTACAAGGTTGGGTTCGTTGGTCAACAGACGCGCCTCCGATTCGTTGACCACAATGACGTCCATCGCCTTCATCGTCTCCGCAAGTTCTTTCGGCTTGCTCTCAATCCAGTAATTCATCGTGTCTCCGACGACAAGTCTCGGCTTGGCAACGCGTTCAAGAACCTGCCGTTGAAGGATCGGATCGATATTTCCCAAACAGACATATGCACTGTTCTTGAAGCTTCCCGGGATGACCGGATTGAATTTCTCAAATACGTTCAGTTCTGTATAGAGAGAATCCCGCATGTTGAGGTCATAGTGATATCTCCCGCCCCATCGGAATGTTTTCCCCTCTTGAACGATCTGAAGACCGTCGAGATCGATGTTCCGCTCTTCAAGGAAGCGAATATGTTCCTTCGGAAAATCTCCCCCTACCACGGCGACGAATCGCACGGGCGCGGTGAAGTAGCTGGCGGCGACAGAGATGTAGATCGCTGAACCACCGAGTGCCTCTTTTACACTGCCGAACGGCGTTTCAACCGAATCAAACGCCACAGAACCAACGACAAGCAGACCCAATGAATTCTCCTTGGTGAAATGTGCTACACTTGGAGTGACAGGAGCCGTGCAGCTTCCTGCCCACCGACAATGTACTCATGAACCAATTCAACCGCATATCGTTGTCCCGGCCACACGAGTTGTTGTTTTGCCTCCTCAAACGAACACCAACAATATGCCTGATGTTCGTGCGACAACGTTACGACGGTTTCCTCCCCCACTTCCATAGCAAAAACCGGACATAGATGGACGGCGTCCGTTACGGGAACATAGAAAGAATTCACAAATGGAACCACCCAAAACCGTTTTGCCGTCATCCCGGTTTCTTCCCGGAATTCCCTCAACGCCGCATCGAGAGCACGCTCTCCATCGTGCATCGATCCCGTGACCAATTGCCACATACCAGGATAGAGGTTGTCCTTTTCCGATCGCTTGAGAAGCAGGTACGCCGGCTTTCCTTGAGCAATCTTGAAAACACACGCCTCAACGACTCGGCTTACGATGGCTGCCACCGGTTTTCTTCCTCTGGAATCGAGAGTGGGACTCTGGATACGCTCCTCTTGTTTCTCTCGGCCCGTCAGTACTCTTGCTGCCGCCAGATTTCTTCTTCTGAAATCGAGAGTGGGACTTTGGATGCGCTCCTCTTGTTTCTTTCGACCCGTCAGTACTCTTGCTGCCGCCGGATCTCTTCTTCTGAAATCGAGTGTGGAACTTTTGATGCCCAACTCTGGAATCTCTCGAACCAGGAGCACTCTTGCTGTCATCAGCTTTCTTCTTCTCGAATCGAACGTAGGGCTTTGCGTGCGGTGTCTTGGATTCCTTCGAGCCGAGAGCACTTTTCAGAGAGTTCAGTTCTTCAGGACTCAGTTCACGGCTCTCTCCTGCTACCAAGTCCCGCAGGAGAAGCGGACCGACCGCAGTCCTCCGAAGGCTTATCACCTCATATCCCAATTCCTCCAGCATCTTTCGGACTTGACGGTTCCTGCCTTCAGTAATAGACATCTCGACTTCCAGCGGCTGCCTCACGGAAACTCGTGCTGGCTTGGTAACCACAAACTTCCCTTCTGTTCGAATTTCCATTCCCTCTGACAACGCCTGAAGGTCCTGGTCCCGGATCGGGCGATCAATGCCTACAACGTACGTCTTTGACAAACCAACATCCGGACTTGTTACGCGATTCGCTAGTTGATGATCATTGGTGAAAAACAGGAGGCCAGTAGTTTCCTTGTCCAACCTTCCGACCGGTTTGAGGCCTTTGCCCTCCTCGCCGAGGACGTCAAACACCGTTCGGCCCCCGTGCTCGTCCGAGCTCGTTGTCACAACTCCACTGGGCTTATGAAGCACGACATAGCGGAACGCTTCACGCTTGAGCGTCTGGCTCTGAATCTCGATTCGGTCGTTATCGATGTCCACCCAGCGATGAGGATTCAACTCGACCTTGTTGTTTACGCGCACGTTTCCCTCTGCAATCAGCCGGTTTGCCTGAGAGCGAGACGCGAATCCCAACTTTGAGATTGCACGTGGAAGCGAGACCCTGCCGGGAGCGTGAGAGGTTTTCATTTCATCCTTATCGCACAGCGATGGTGATCAGCTCGAACACACACTTGTTTCTCGAGCCGGAAAAAGATAAAGCAAAATCGAGTGGAATCCAAGGAAGCGCTGTCGGACAACTACGCGTTGAGGCCCGGTATTCCCGCTGTGGTTTTGGCGGCCTTCACGGCCCGCCGGATCGCTTCGGCGGTCAACTGAGAAGCAATCTCAGACACAAGATCAAGATCGGCTTTCATATCGCCGCAGGCAAGAGCAAACGATACATCGCCGTCGTACGACGTGTGGACCGGCACAACGGCTCGCGCCATTCCATCGTGCATCCGCTGCGAGACCCGATGCAATTCCAGTTTCGACAATTTCGCATTCGTCGCCACAACGACGAGCGTCGTGTTGGATTGTTCCAACACCTTGCCCCGCGCAAGCGGACGATATGGTTCTGTTGCACCAAGAAACTGACCATCCGGACGACGAGCTCCGGCAAGGATGGTTCCATTTTCGGCAATGATGTCACCCACTGCGTTGACGACAGCAAGTGCTCCGACGATGAGTCCTGACTGTTCAACAGAGACACTCCCCAACCCGCCTTTCATCCAGAATTCAGTCCCCTTCCACTTCCCCACGGTTGTTCCTGTTCCCGCTCCGATATTGCCTTCGTCGAACGGTCCTGAGAATGCAGTCTCACATGCCCGATATCCGCTCAGAGCATCCGGACGAACCGTACTGCTGCCCGCATTCAGATCGAAAACTACTGCTGTGGGTACGATCGGGACTCTGGCCCACGGTGTCGGATATCCTATATTGTGCTCCTCCAACCAACGCATGACTCCGTCGGCAGCGGCGAGTCCGAACGCACTGCCGCCTGTGAGCAAGACAGCGTGGATTTCCTGAGCCGATTTCTCGGGGGCCAGAAGAGCAAGCTCCCTGCTGCCGGGGGAATTTCCCCTCACCTCACAGCTCGCCCGCGTGTTCGGCGGACAGAGGATGACCGTGCAGCCTGTCATCGCTTTCGTTTCCGTGAAGTGACCAACCTTAAATCCTGGTACCGCCGTCAGCATGCGGTCCTACGCCCCTTTCTTCTTTTCTTGAAGGCTTCGAATGCGTGACAGCACGATCCCGCACGCGACTCCCACATTCAGCGATTCTGCTTTTCCGTATTTGGGGATTCGGACGACTTCGTCCGCTAAAGCACGGATCTCGCCAGCAACACCATGGGCCTCGCTCCCCAAAATAATCGCGAGTTTCCCTGACATCGGTTTTTCATCGTAGGATTGCTTCCCATCTCCCGAGAGAGCAATCACAGAGAAACCGAGGTCCTTGAGCATCAGTAGAGCAGAGGGGAGTTCAACACACTCGATGATAGGTAGATGAAAGATCGAACCCACTGTTGATCGAATGACCTTATCGTTGTAAAGATCGACGCACCCTTTTCCCAAGAGGAGCGCATCAACATTGAACCAATCTGAAGATCGAATAATCGAGCCAAGATTGCCGGGATCACTCACCGAATCTGCCACGACAATCACCGAAGCCTTCTTGAGGAGCTCAGGGGCAAGCGAATTGCTCTTCTGTTGGACCACAGCGATTACACCCTGCGCATGGACGGTGTCTGCAAGGGAGTCGAGCTCCTTCTCCCCAAGCTCCCGTATCGCGGCTCCCCGTTCTTCGAGTTGCGAAAGGATCCCTTGATAGTCAGGATCATCGAGGTAACGTGAGAGAACGCCAACGATGTCCACTTTTGACGAGGAATTCAGGACTTCCTTGAGTGCCCGCCACCCTTCAAGAACGAACTTCTGTTCCGCTTGACGGTTCTTCTTCTGCGACAAAGATCGAACAAGCTTGATTTCGTTTTTGGTGATGCGCATGTGCTCAATATAGAGAAAATGGCCACAAGAGACAAAAAATACGATCGTTGAACGTCATGTTCCGTTGCAATGTCGACAGGCTACTTTTCGTATTCTCCCCAAACATTTCTCAAGGCATCGGAAATCTCGCCGATGGTCGCATATGCTTCCACAGCGGCAAGAATCGATGGGATGAGATTGTCGTTACCACCAGCGTCGGTTTGGATTTTCTTCAGCTTCGCCTCCACTTTAGTACGGTCTCTCGTTGCTTTGGTCGCCTGAAGTTTCCTGATTTGTTTCGTCCGCATTTCTTCGTCGATGCGGAGTGTGTCCGGCCTCTGCTCTCCCTCGAGCCGGAAATCGTTCACCCCAACGATGACTTTCTCCTTCCGTTCAATTGCCATTTGATATTTGTATGCGCTCTCCGCGATCTCCGATTGATAGAACTGCTTTTCGATCGCCTGAACGGCTCCACCAAGGTCATCCACCTTGGCAATGTAGTCCCAGACTCTCTGCTCGATCTCGTCGGTCATCGATTCCACGAGATACGATCCTCCGATAGGGTCGATGGAATCGGCAACCCCGGATTCGTGGCCGATAATCTGCTGGGTTCGCAGAGCAAGTCGGACAGAGTCTTCGGTAGGGAGGGCGAGTGCCTCGTCGCGGGAATTTGTGTGAAGTGACTGACAACCTCCGAGCACCGCTGCAAGTGCCTGCAGAGTCACCCGGACCACATTGTTTTCGATCTGCTGGGCCGTAAGGGTAGATCCTCCTGTTTGAGCATGAAACCGCAACCTCATGGTCTCTTCCTGCTTTGCGCCAAACCGCTCTTTCATGATCTTCGCCCAGATTCTGCGTGCAGCCCGAAACTTTGCAATCTCCTCAAAGAAATTGTTATGGGCATTAAAGAAAAAGGAAAGCTGTCCACCGAATCTGTCAACGTCGAGCCCGCGATCAACAGCAGCCTGGACGTATGCGATCGCATTCGTCAATGTGAAAGCCAGCTCCTGAACGGCAGTCGCGCCGGCCTCACGAATGTGGTATCCACTGATGGAGATCGTGTTCCATCGCGGCAGATGATCACTGCACCATTCAAAGATATCCGTCACCAATCGCATCGAAGGCTGAGGAGGAAAAATGTGCGTTCCTCGAGCAATGTATTCCTTCAGGATATCGTTCTGAATTGTCCCGGAAATCGTTGCGAGGTTAGCTCCCTGCTTTCTCGCCACGGCGACATACATACACAAGAGTGTCGCCGCGGTGGCATTAATAGTCATGGACGTGGTCACTTGATCAAGACGAATCCCGTCAAATAAG
>Ga0182021_10000903_pt1 | contig 33648 bp, 24 predicted proteins | sample 612E3MmetaG_FD_120493 | JGI IMG/M metagenome (GOLD analysis project Ga0182021, IMG submission 120493) | Permafrost microbial communities from Stordalen Mire, Sweden - 612E3M metaG (Illumina Assembly) | ecosystem: Environmental > Terrestrial > Soil > Wetlands > Permafrost | place: Sweden... | reverse complement strand
AGTTCACCGACGTCGATCTCAACGTCGTCTTCGAGGAACTCCAGTACAAGGCGTACCGCAAGACCGTCCTCGAGCGCGGCGTGCGCGCCGACGGCCGCGATGCCACGACGATCCGCCCGATCGTCGCCGAAGTCGGCGTGCTCCCCCGCGTCCACGGCAGCGCGCTCTTCCAGCGTGGCGACACCCAGGGCCTCGTCATCACGACCCTCGGCCCCACCAAGGAAGCCCAGGACATGGACGGCCTCACCGGCGGCGCCACGTCGAAGAGCTTCATCCTGCACTACAACTTCCCGCCGTTCTCCGTCGGCGAGACCGGCCGCACCACCGGCCCCGGCCGCCGCGAAATCGGCCACGGCGCCCTCGCTGAGCGTTCGCTCGTGCCCGTGCTCCCGCCCGAGGACAACTTCCCCTATTCCATCCGCGTCGTCTCCGAGATCATGGCCTCCAACGGCTCGACTTCGATGGCCTCGGTCTGCGGCGGCTGTCTCTCGCTCATGGACGCCGGCGTGCCGATCATCGCCCCCGTCGCCGGCATCTCCTGCGGTCTGATGACGGAAAACGCCGCCGACGGCTCCATCACAAAATGGGTTACGATCACCGACATTCTCGGTGAGGAAGACCACTTCGGCGACATGGACTTCAAGCTCGCCGGCACCACCAAGGGCATCACCGGCTTCCAGCTCGACCTCAAGATCAACGGCCTGCCGATCGAGATCGCCAAGGCCGCAATCTTCCAGGCGCGCGACGCCCGCATCGAGATCCTCAAGAAGATGCTCGCCGCCATTCCGGCCCCGCGCAAGGACCTCAGCACCTATGCGCCGCGCATCCAGACGATCCAGATCAACCCGGAAAAGATCGGCCTGCTCATCGGGCCCGGTGGCAAGACCATCCGTCGCATCACCGAGGTCACCGGCGCGCAGATCGACATCGCCGAGGACGATTCCGGCAAGGTCTACATCTATTCCAACAACGCCGACGCGATGAATCGCGCTGTGCAGGAGATCGACGCCCTCTGCGGCGGCGGCTCCCAGATCGAGGTCGGCAAGACCTACAACGGCCGCGTGACCTCCACCAAGGAATTCGGCGCCTTCGTCGAGTGCCTGCCCGGCAAGGAAGGCCTCGTGCACATCAGCGAACTCGCCGATTTCCGCGTGCGTCGCACGGAGGACGTCGTCAAGGAAGGCGACTCCATCTGGGTGAAGTGCGTCGGCGTCGACGAGCGCACCGGCAAGGTCCGCCTCTCGCGCAAGATCGCCATGAAGGAACGCGAGCAAGCCGCGCAGCAAGCCGCCGCCGCGCCCGCCGCCGCGCCGGCTGCCCCGGCCGCGGAGGCTCCCGCCGCACCCGCGCAGCAATAAGCCAATCGGCAGGTGGCACTGTAGCCGGGGTCGTTGACCCCGGCTGACAGACCGGCCTCACCGAGGCCGGCTACAAAGCTGCCTCATCTTTTCAAGCCGGAGGCTCCCCGCCTCCGGCTTTTTTGTTTCCCGGTCTTGCTCGGCGTACCGACCGCCGAATTTCTGATTGTAGGCCCGACCGCTGGTCGGGCAGAACCGGCCACCGGCCGGTTCTACTGGCCCGGCCTGCATCAAGACCAGGGCACGAAATCCCATCGATTTTTGTTTTCCGGTCAGGCCGGTTGCCACCATCGTTTGCCGCGTTCAGGCCGGCCTCCCCGTAAAGATCCTCGGACCAAACCCCGGGGCGTTTATTCAAATCGATCTCATACCACCATTCTCCTGTGCCTTTTGTAGGAGCCTGCTTGCAGGCGATCCGAAACACTGGACCGGGCTCTCCTGCAAGCATCGCCTGCAAGCAGGCTCCTACAGCCCAACCAAACCGAAGATAGTTGCGGGGTATCAAACTCAATCCCCATGAAACCGAGAGCCTCGACCCGCGCCTTCTTCGCCGCCTGGCAAGCCACCGCCGGACGCTCGCTGTTCGACCTGCTGCACGGCTACGTCTATCTGCGCTGGCCCTATTTCTATATCGCCAACGCCGTCGGCCGTCACCCGCTCTCGCGCGTGATGAGTTCGGTTTACACCGTCGCGACGAAGTTCGTGCCCCGGCGGACGCCGCGCACCGCCGCCACTCCGCCTGCGACGACGGCCGAGCCCGGCTCGTTCGCCGACGGTTACCACGGCAAGGTCGTCCCGCTCGCCGCCGGCCGGAAGCTCCTCACGCTGAAGTGCGACCTCTCGGTCCGCGTGCCGGAACATGTGCTCCCGTTTACGACCGCCCGCGACATCGTCCTCCGGCATCCCGACCACATCGCCGTCCTCCAATGCCCGTGCCGCACCGCGCGGGCGAATCCCTGCCGGCCGCTCGACGTCTGCTTGATCGTCGGCGAGCCCTTCGCCGGCTTCGTGCTGGAGCACCACGCGAAGAAAGCGCGCCGGATCGACGCAGCCGAGGCCGTCGCCATCCTCGAGGCCGAGGACCAGCGCGGCCACGTGCACCACGCATTTTTCAAGGACGCCATGCTCGGCCGTTTCTATGCCATCTGCAACTGCTGCCGGTGCTGCTGCGGAGCGATGCAGGCGCACCGCCACGGCATCCCCATGCTGGCGTCGTCGGGCTACCTGCCCGAGGTGGATTATTCGCGCTGCATTGCCTGCGGCACCTGCGCGAAATTTTGCCAATTCGACGCGATTGACTACGTCGACGGGCGTAAAGTCATCAACGTAGAGCGCTGCCTCGGCTGCGGCGTGTGCGTGGCGAAGTGCACGCACAGTGCCATCGCGCTTCGGCGCGACCCGGCGCGCGGCACGCCGCTCGAGATCGAGCAATTGGTCGAAACCGCCGCCCGGTCGTCCTCCTAGCTCCCAGGAACCTGTTGAATCCGCCAATCGACGTCACATCGTCGACAAAAAACCTCGATGCACTGAGAAGGACTGACCGTGGACCATTTGACCGTACGACGGCCGGATAGGGCGTGAACCCACTTTCCCCGCCAGAGATTGTCATCCATTAGATGACAATCTCATTTTGACGATATCCTTATAATTAATATATTCCGTAACTTTGTCATCTAATAGATGACAATTGCTTGGGACCGTTTTGTTCTCAACGCGCTTCAGCGTCTTGGGGGCAAGTTGGTCCGCCAGATCGGTCAACGTCTCTTCCGGCGCCGACGGGATCTGCCTAGAAGCCTGTCGGACTTGCTAATGACTACCATTTCTTCTTCGGGAAATTTCATTGGGATGGCGGGAATCTGCCTCGACAGGCTCCTTAAGCAGCGCTCCGCGCTGCGAAAACCGGATTTCTCCTTCGCTTTTCCGCCGCCTCGCGGCGGTTTAAGGAGTTTGTCGGTAGCGGCGGATTGCCTCGCGATGAAATCCCGAGCTTTTTCCGGACTCTTATCCTACGCCCGACAAACTCCTGTCCGTTCAGTTCTTCAGCGCCTGCACTTTGGGGTCGTTGAGATTGGCCTTCGTCACGAGCTGGTACTCGATATCGATGACCGGCGGTACCGTCTTGCCATTGATTAAATCCACCGCGGCGTCGATGCCTTTGACCCCAAACATTCTTGGCTCTTGGGCGATCCAGCCCTGCATGGTCCCGGTTTCGATGGCCGTGATCACTTCAGCGGGCAGTCCGACGCCAAATCCCACGTGCTGAACCGTCCCGGCCAGTTTCTTTTCTTTGATGGCCCTCATCATGCCCAGCGTGCCGGCGCTGATCGGCGTGATCACCACTTTGACGTTGGGATGGCGGCTCAGCAACAGGGCCGACTGGTCATAATCATCTCCCTTTTGCGCCCCGGCCATGACGTCGAGGTGCAACTTCAGGTTCGGATAAATTTCTTTCAGCGTAGCTATGATCGCTTTTTCTCTGTCGCTGATGGTTTCGATCGTATTGGCGCGAAGCATGGCAACCTCGTCGCCATCCTTGATCAGACGTGCAGCGTAGCGGGCCACGGCCGTACCCAGGGATTTCTGATCGTACCGCACAAAGGTGTTGGCCAGGCCTTCGGGCAGTGGGCTGTCCAAGGAGACAATCTTTACCCCCTTCGCCACAAACCGGGCGACCGGCTCTTTGAAATCGTCGGCGGCCAGGGGACTGACGACGAGGGCGTCCAGCGGCTCCTTTTCCAAGACGGCCAGGAGGGTCAATTGCTGTCCGGGGGCATTGGCTTTGCTGGGCGCCTTGATGACGAGCTCGACGTTAAGAGCCTTGCCTTCCTCTTCCGCGCCCTTTTGCACGGCGGCAAAAAAGAGATCCCGATCCTTCAGGAGAACGCCGATCCGCGGCGCGGCCATGCCCGGGAGCTGCGACAATACGATGATCAATAATACGCGAACAAAAGAGGTGGTGGTTTGCATGTTTGGCGGAGAGTCAGAACTCTATCTGATAATCGTCCGGATTGGGGGGAAAGTCCAGATATCGGTTAAATGACTCAAGCACGCAGGCGGACTCGCTCCTCGCACCCCCGCCGGCATCGCCCGAATTTTACACCGCCACTTTGCGCCGCTTCGGCGCAGAACGCGCGTCCGCCTTGGCGTCCTTTTTCTCCGCCATCGTCGGCGCCTGCGCGGCCAGTGTGCGCTGCACCCGATCGATCAGTTGATCCGCGCGGAACGGTTTGGCCAGATAGTCGAACGCCCCAAATTCCCGCCCCAGACGACGGGCTCCGGCCGACCGCCAGACACTCGTAATGACGATTGGAATCGTCGCGGTTGCCTCGGTGGACCGTAGAATCTCGCAAACGCCAAAACCGTCGATATCGGGCAGCATCAGGTCGAGCAGGATCAAATCCGGCCGGCGCACAGCAACTTTTTCCAGAGCCGCTCGCCCGGTGGACGCTGTCATGACTTCATAGCCGGCTTCGATCAGGTTTAAACTGACCAAGTCGACGACATCGGGTTCGTCGTCCACCACGAGGATGAGTTCAGGCATAAGCAACGGGGATTCGAGTTTTTGGGCCTAAGAAGCAAAGGGAAGAAGACATACAAACGGTTGCCTGACAATGACAAATTTTACTCTAGGCGCCAATTGCCTGATTCTGATGCAATACGATGGCGTCTTTGTTGGCCACCGATGTTCGGAGAAAGTATCCTACGGTCGGCGACCAAGCCTGCAGACATTTACGTCACGCGCTTCCTTTTCTTGAGCCGGGAAAGGACACCCAGCCGGGGGTCCCGCCGCTTGGCCAGCGCGACCAACCGCTCGGCCACCGGCTCGAATCGGTCGGCACTTTCCGCCAAGTACAGCCACTTCGGCAGGACCGGGTGTGGCGACAGGTCGGGAAACTCCGTGATCAATGCAGCATGGTGGACATGATCCGTGCATACCAGCACGCCCCGCCATGGCTCCGTTTTCGCCGTGAAGTACAGCATCAGCCGGCCATCCAGGTAAGCTGCCTTCCCGCCAAACATCGGTCGGAGCACAAATGATGGATCCGATTCCAACGGCTCCCACAACCACTGGTAGGGATGCACTCGTTTGGGTTTTCCGATCGCGGGCTCGCGCATGGTCGACGTCCCGATTTCACTCGATGCGCATCTCGACCGCACGACTTTTCTTGTCAGCGCCTTCCGTCGCAGGTCAGCGAGGTCGCTCGCGATCCGACATACCGCGCGAGCAAGCTCGCTGCCTACGGCAAACCGCTCTCCGCCTTCCGCCCTCCGCCGTCTGCCGTCTGCCGTCTGCCGTCTGCCGTCTGCCGTCTGCCGTCTGCCGTCTGCCGTCTGCCTTCCGCCTTCCGTCGTCCGCTCTCCGCTTTCCGCTTTCCGCTATCCAGGAAATGCCTTGAGGCGGACGACGCGCTTTCCCATGAGTGACACCATGCACGCGCTCGATCCCCAGACCGTCGCTGAACGGGTGCGCGATGGTATGTTCCCCGCTGATGCCGCGTCTCATGGTCTCGGTCTGAGTTTCCTCGCCGTCGGTCCCGGCTGTGCGAAGATGACGATGACGATCCGCGCCGACATGCTCAACGGCATCAAACTCGCCCAGGGCGGCTTCATCACCGCGCTGGCCGATGCGGCGTTTGCCTATGCGTGCAACAGCTACAACGAGCAGGCCGTGGCCTCCGGCCTGAGCGTCGATTTCACGGCTCCCGCCCACCTCGGCGACGTGCTAACCGCCGACGCGAAAGAAGTTTTCTCCTCCGGCCGCACCGGCATCTACGACGTCGCCGTCACCAACCAGCACGGCAAATTGATCGCGGTCATGCGCGGCAAATCCCACCGGTTGAAGGGCCATCCGGTCGTAACGCTCTGAACGAACCGGCGTGCCCGGCTGGCATGCTCGGTCATTTCCCAGGTCGGGATTTTGCCGATTCCCAGAGGGAATGATACGTAATACGTATCATTCGGTTGGGGTGCGTTTTCGCGCAGGTCGCCCGTAGCCGCGTTGGGGCGAAGCGACAAGGTGGCTGGCCGTGGCCACGCTTTCGCAGTGCTCAAGCGCGGCTACACCCATCAAACCGTCATCGTGCAGGAAACTGAGACGCTCCCTCCGTGAGGTTTCAGCTCACTTTGAGCTTATCGCCGGCCGCCCGACGCCTCCAGTCTTTCCTTATGCGTTTTCTCGTCACCAATGACGACGGTATCGATTCCGTCTTTCTCCACGAACTTGTTCACGCCCTGCGCGCGGCCGGGCACGAACTCACCGTCGTCGCACCGAAGACCGAGCAGAGCTGGATCGGCGCCGCCAAGTCCCGCAACCGCGCCGTCTCCTCCGAGCGCGCGGACCGCGGTTTCGGCTGCCCGACCTGGGTCGTCGACGGCACCCCGAGCGATTGCGTCAACATCGCCCTGGCGCATCTCGTGGACCAGCGGCCTGACGCCGTGGTGAGCGGCATCAATCTCGGCCTCAACACCAGCCTTTGCTTCATCCTGGCCAGCGGCACGGTCGCGGGCGCGTGGGAAGGCGCGTTGCACGGTCTGCCCGGCGTGGCGCTCTCACAGGACCTCACCTTCGAAGTCTACGATCACCTCAAATACGCCGGCGGCGCGCCGGACGCCGCATTGCTCGCCACCTTGAAAACCTCCGCGGCGCACGCCGCGCGCCTGGTGCCCGGCCTTGTGGCCGCCACCGCACCGCGAAGCTTCGTTGTGCACAACCTCAACTTTCCGTATCCGTGCCTCGCCGACAGTGCGCTGCGCCGCACCGTGCCGGCGCGCGTCGTGGCGCCCGGCCTGTTCGGCCCCGCCGCCGACGACGGCACTCACCGCATGATCTTCAAATTTGGCGAAGACCTCTCGCCCGCCGAGCCGTTGACCGACCGCACCGCTCTCGCCACCGGCTTCATCAGCCACACGGTGCTGGATTACACGCAGCTCGGCCGCATGTCTTGAGGCGGACGATCGCCTGCGGCGATACGTCCGCGCTCCTTGGCCGGCGTGGGAGCGCGGGCGTGTCCGCAGGACCGCCCGCCTGCTGCATCGAGCAAAGTGGAAACGGCGTCCCGCCGCTTTTCATCCCAAACCAGCGGCGAGACGCCGCTGCCGCTCTGTGATTTCCCTCTGCCCTCGCGAGCGGCTCGACCGGCTCACCGCAGGCATCCGCCGCCGCCAGGCCTTTGGCGGGACAAGAGCTCGCTCCTACCACGGCAGGTGTCCCCCTCACCGCACCAGCGAAAACCCGGCGCGCACCGTCGAGGAATGCTGGTTGTACAAGAGCAGGCTTTCGCCGTAGCCGTCGAAATACTGCACCATGAAATACGACGCGAAATCGATCAGCCGCGAGCGCAACGGCAGTGTCAGGTCTAATTGCATGCTGCCCTTGTCGAAGTGCTCGCCGAGCCGGCCGGTGAAGGACAGCTCGAACCGTTCGTTCTTCCCAAAGGCGGCCCGAAATTCGCCGTAACCCCGGTACTTCGAGATGTCCGGATTGTTGCCCAAGTCGCCCACGTACACGAAAAACTTCGGCGACAGGATCAGGTTCCAACCGTCGACGTCGCCGATGATCACACCCGGACGGAAATAGACTACGTTGACGCTGCGCGAGGTCGGGCCGGCGCGGCCGTTGGACTCGTGCTGGAGTGACAGTTGCTGTCCCAGCCACTGCACCGGCCCGGGATTGAGGGATCGCGCCGTCTGCCATTCGCCGATGAGCTCCGGCATATAGCTGGTGTCGAAGAACGGACTCGATTTGGCCCGAATGTCCCAAAGCGAGCGTTGGGTGTACGCCAGATGCAATCCGCGCAAAGCGGGCACGCCGGCCCCGAGCACGCCGCTGTCGCTCAACAGCCGATATTTGAAACTAAACTGGAATTTCGCCCCTGGGGCGTCGGGTCCGTAGATGAAATAGATCGGTTCATGCGTCGAGAAGCGGTCGGCCACAGTACGCTCGATCTGCGCCATCACGGGTTGCGCAAAGCTGCCCTTGGCGGACAGGCCCGCGACCGGAGTCGAGGCCAAGGCCGACGGCGAAGAGGCCGCGACATCAAACACGCAACGCGCCGGCGCGGGCTGTTCGATTTCGAGCACGAGGCGGCCCCGCGCGTCCGGCGGCAACCGCAGGATAAAATCCCGCCGCACCGCACCGCCCGCGGCGATCTGCGCCCGCTCGACGACCGATCCCTGCAACTCGACCGGCCAGGACTGACGCTCCGTGACGAGACGGGCCGCCAGCACGCCCGGCAGCTCGTAGGCGACCGTCGTCGGAGACAGATTCGCCACCAGCAACGAAATGCGGACCTCCCTCGCCGGTTGCACGGCCTCGGTCGGAGCCAGCAGGCTGACCACAGTCTCCTGCGCGGAGGCGACGATGGCCGCCGCAAGAAAACCCAGCATCCATAACGATTTCATCCTTCACCCATTTTATCCGCCCAACGCTCGTCCGAGCAATGGCTTTCTGGCCGCCCGCGCAGGCGCGGGTGCAACTCAGTTTCGGGACAACGCCAGCCGTTTAGCTCTCTCGCCCGGCTACCAGAAACCGCCCCTGTAGCGGCGGTCTATGACCGCCGCGTGCGTCCGCCTCATTCTGTCGGCGGTCACAGACCGCCGCTACAGAATACCGTTTCGTGCCAGGCCAAGCGCTCCGCCCGACAGCGCGGAGTGCCGGCATCATCCTTCCGCCTGCTCCGCCAGCGCCTGCTGCACCATAAACTTCGTCACCGCAAAACGCGGTCGCGAAAACGTCCACTTCCGCGTTCGGCCGTCCTCGAACACGGCGACCACTGTTGCCAGAATCGGGCAGCCCGGATCGGCGCACGCCCACTCGGCCACCGTCACGACCGCCTTGTCGTCGAGCCGCAGAATCTCGCGCGTCCACTGCTTGATCGCCGCGGTGTGCGCTGGATCTACGCCCACCGGCGCGCGGTCGTCGCCGGGCCGCGGAATGAAGTTGTGCATGATCGAAGCCAACTCCGTCCACCGACCGGCGGAGCGGGCCGGCAGGTCAAGGCGCGTTGCGCTCCTCGTAGCGGGCCAGCAATTCCCGGGTCGACGCGTTCAGCTCCTCGGCGGGCAGACGCTCCCGCAGTCTGACGATACCGCACTGGAGCTCAGAGGTCACGGCTCCCGGCTCGCCGGCCACGATCAAGAGTACATGGAGCGCCAGCTGAAACGCGCTCAAGGCCAGCGTATCCTGATTTTTCCCCAGAAAGACCAGGCCGGCCTGCTCCAGAATCGTGGCGTACGCGGTGCACTTCTCGCGTCCCATGCCGGGCGATTCGCCCAACTTCAAAAGCCGCAGTTGATCGACGATGGGCAGGTGCCGGAATTCGGCGGCCGGCCGCACAAACAATTTTTCCTGGGCGTGCGCCAGCTCGATCAACGCCTCGTCGAGCTTGCCCGCCTGCCGCAGGGCCAGCGCCTGCGCCACGAACTGGCGTAGTTGTTCGATCAGGCGAAAAAGGTAGTCCTGTCGATCGCCGGGCATGGTCGTTTGCTTCGCCGCATTAAATCCACCCGTCGATCATGGGATTCTTCATCGTGGGCATGAAGCAGGTAAACGTGTACTCGGCCACCCCCAACTTGTGGTACGGCTCGTCCTTGATGAACTCTTTGATCCAGTCATCGGACTCCGCGCGGATGACCAGCACCTCGCCATCGCGCGAAGCCTTCGGCCCGGAAAACAACATGACGCCCTCATCGTAGCGCAATTGCAGATATGTACGGTGATCGGGCACCGCCTCGCGGAATTCCGTGATCGGACGGACGAAACGACTCTCGACGATGTAGTGTTTCATGGGGAAAAGATCGGCTCAGGTTTGCAAACACCCACGACCAAGTCAGTAGAGCCTCGGCGGGCGCGCGGCAAGGGGCGATTTACGGCGATCGGGGTGCGGAGCGCATCCTGGCTATCGGACAACGCTCGCCGCTTAACTCTCTCGCGGCCACCGTAGGCGACAGCTGTAGCGGCGGTCTATGACCGCCGAAATCGACGTGGTAATTCCTCCAGGCCGGGTCGGCGCTTATAGAGCGCCGCTACAGAATACCGTTTCGGCTCAATGCCATGACCGCCATGGTGCTGCGAGCAATATTGGGCTGCGCCCTATGGCGCAGCCCATCACAGCAGCCATTGCCCGAGCGCCGCCGCTGCCGCCACCATCGCCCACGGCGGCAATTTCAAGAGCTGGAGCGCAACGAAGGCCGCCACCGCCAGCCCGCCGCTGCGCACGCCCGTCACGCCGGACGTGAACACGGGACTGCAGAACGCCGCCAGCAGCACGCCGACGACGGCGGCGTTGGCTCCGCGCAGCGTCGCTTGGGCCCACGCCCGCCGGCGCAACACCTGCCAGAACGGCAGCACGCCGAGCACGAGCAACAATCCCGGCGCGAAGATGGCCAGCAAGCACCACGCGCCACCGAGCCAGCCGCCCGGTCCGATGTTCGCCACCGTGCCGAGAAACGCCGATAGTGTGAACAACGGTCCCGGCAGTGCTTGGGCCGCGCCATAGCCGGCAAGAAACGTGTCGTGCGTCACCCACCCCGGCGCCACCACCGCGCGATCGAGCAGCGGCAGCACCACGTGCCCGCCGCCAAAGACAAACGAACCCGTGCGATAAAACCGGTCGGCAAGCAGCCACCAGCCGTTGCCGGTCGCGCGGGCCAGAATCGGCAGCGCCAGCAGCAGACCAAAAAACGCCGCCAGCCAGCCCACGCCTCTGCGCCATTCGCTTTTTGTCGCCACGCCTGCCCGCCGTAGCTCGTCGAGCGAAGGCGGGAGCGGGAGCCTCGCGACAGGCCGTTTCGACGAGCTCAAGGTCCCGAGCCTGTCGAGGGACTCGGAGCCCTGAGCTTGTCGAACGGGCGATTGGACGCCGGCGTCCCCACGCCGCAGCCACCGCCAGCCCACCGCGCCACCGAGGGCAATCACCGCAATCTGGCTCCACGTCGTGGGCACGAGCAACAGCACCGCCGCCGCGGCGAGCGCCAGCCCCCGGCGCGGCCAGTCCGGGCATAGGCTGCGTGCCATGCCCCAGACCGCCTGAGCCACCACCGCCACCGCCGCGGCCTTGAGCCCTGCCAGCCAACCCGCGCCACCGAGGTGCCCCCACGCCGCCACGCCGTACGCCAACCCGATCATCAAAAGCGCCGACGGCAGCGTGAATCCCACCCAAGCCGCCAACCCGCCCCACAGCCCGCGTTGCAGATAGCCGATGGTGAAACCCGTCTGGCTGCTCGATGGCCCCGGGAGAAACTGGCAGAGGCCCACCACGTCGGCAAAATGCGCGTCGTCGAGCCAACGCCGCCGTTCGACGTATTCCTTGCGATAGTAGCCGAGGTGCGCCACCGGCCCACCGAACGACGTGCACCCCAGCCGCAATGCAACGAGGAAGATTTCGCGGAGAGAGGGCGAGGCCGCCATGTCGCGCTAACGCTGAAGCACCGCCTGCCAGAATGCAAACGGCACTGCTAAAGGCATTCCAACAAAACTGTGGCTTGAGTTGATCGCCTCACCGCCCCGAGCTCCGCCGCGTAACCGCGGCGGCTACGATCGGAATGTAGTCGCGCCGGTTACGGCGCGGCCGCCCCGACTGACAAACTCCTTAAACCGCCTCGAGGCGGCGGACAATCGCAGGAGAAATCTGGTTTTCGCAGCGCGGAGCGCTGCTTAAGGAGCCTGTCGGTGCAGACCTCCGCCATCCCATTGAGATTTTCCGAAGAAGATGCGGTGTTCATTGGCGAGACTGACAGGCTCCCAGCGCCGCCAGTGGCCGGTGCAGGCGGCCGTTGCTGGCGATCATGCGGTAAACGTGTTCGCCCGCGACCCGCTCCCGCCAAAATTTGCCGCCCGCGCGCTCGATGATGAAACCGCCCGCCGCGATGTCCCAGAGACTGATCCCGGTCTCGAGGTAGGCATCGAAGCGACCGCCCGACACGTAAGCCAGCGCAATGCCCGCCGAACCCATGTTGCGCACCTTGCGGGTGCGATTGGACAGGCGGCTGAACAGTTGCAGCGCCGCCGTCGTCACCCGTTCGCCCTTGCCATATCCCATCGCGGCGACGGCCTCGCCGAGCCGCGCGCGTCGGCTGACGTGGATGGGTTTCCCATTCAACCGGGCGCGATCACCGGTCACCGCGCTCCAGAGTTCGTCCTGGAAAGGATCGTAGATCACGCCAACCACCGTCGCATAGCCGCCGTCCACCCGGGCCGCCGCCGCCCGACTGCGCACTTGCAGGGCGATGCACACGCAGGCGTGTGGAATGCCATGGGCATAGTTGACCGTGCCATCGATGGGATCGATCACCCAACGCTCGGCTGCGTGCGCCGCGCCGGAGGATCCTTCCTCGCCAAGCACGGCGATGTCAGGAAACGACCGGCCCAGCCGCCGCTCGATCAGTCGCTGGCAACGCACATCCAGCTCAAGCTTGATGTCGTGATTCGCCGTCTGGTTGACCTGCTTGGTCGCGTTCAAGTTGCGGCGCATCACGGCACCCGCGCAGCGGGCGGCGGCGATCGCTTCGTGCAAGGCGACCCGGTAACGTGTGGTATTCATGAATAATCGAGGTGCCGCCGTCGTCACTCTACGCACTTCAGCACGTACACGACGCCTTTTTCGGAGCCGATGGCGAGGAGACGGTCGTCGGGCGACCACGCGAGTTTTGTCGCGGGCGTCGGTAGCTGCACCGTGGCGTGCAACGGCTGCGGTCGACCCGGAGTCCAAAGCATGAGCGCGCCATCCTGGGACGCCGTGGCGAGCAGGCCGCCCCGTTGCTGAAACGCCACCGCGCACACCGCGGCATCGTGCGGAAACATCTGCGGCTCGCGCCCCTCCGGGCCGGCGCCGAGACAATCCCAGATGCACGCGTCCTTGCCGCCGCTCGTGGCGAGCCAGCGGCTCGTGTGGTCGAAGGCCAGATGCCGCACCTTGCCGTCGTAGCCGCTCATGTGGAATTCCTGGTCCTCCGCGGGAATCCAGAGGTGCACGCTCGGGTCCTGGTTGCCGGAGACCAGCCACCGGCTGTCCGGCGACCACACGAGCACATGGATGCCGTTCGCGTAGTGAAACTCCTTCTGCGCGATGAAATCGTCCGCGTCCCACAGGCACACGCCGCCGAAATAGGCGCTGGCCACGCAGCCGCCCGCGGGCTGCCACGCGAGCGCCAAAATCGTCTTGGGTGCATCGGGGAACGTGTGGCGCACCGAAAGATCGGGATTGAGAAAAACAAGTTTGCGCCCCGCCGAGGCGGCGAGCATCGAACCAGAGGTCAGAGGCCAGAGATCAGAGGTCAGAGAGGAAGGCGGTTGTTCCGACTTCTGACTTCTGATCTCTGACTTCTGGTTCGGAACCGGCCGCCACGCCAGATGCTCGACCCACCCTTTACCGATCTCGGCCGTGGCAACGTGCTGGCCGGCGCCGGCATCCCAGAGCTTCACCTTCCCGTCCTGGCCGCCACTGGCGAGCACTGTAGCCGGCCTCGCTGAGGCCGGCGAACCGGGGTCACCGACCCCGGCTACAGACGGCATCCATGCGATGCAATTCGTCCCCTCCTTGTGTCCCGGGAGCACATGCCGTGTCGCGCCATCGGCCGTTGAGAACAGCGTGATCGGGCCGGCGGCGGAGGCGGCCGCGAGCGTCTGCCCGTCGGGCGACCAGCCGAGGTCGATCACGTAATCGTCGAGCGGCGCGGCCCAGTGCTTGGTGAGTTGCATGTCAGAATCGTTCTCAGGCTTCGTGTTCTTTCTCGTGCTCGCTGCAGTTGAACGCGAACGCCAAGAGAACGAGGAACGAGAAGGAGAACGAGAACGAATTCAGCGGATCATGCCAGGCAGGCATTGAAGCCCTCGGTCAGCGCGGAGCGGTCGAGGTTCTTGCCGATGAAGACCAGCGTGTTCATGCGCGGATCGCTGCCCCAGGGGCGGTCGAGCTTCGCGTCGAACAGCATGTGCACGCCCTGGAAAACGAGCCGGTTGGGGGCGCCTTTCACGACGAGCACGCCTTTCATGCGGTAGATGTCGCCGCCCTTCGTGCGCAGGAGTTCGCCGATCCAGGCGTTGAGCTTTTTCGGGTCGAGCTCGCCGGCGACATGAATGCCGACGGACGACACCTTGTCCTCGTGCGAATGCTGCGCGTGGAAGTCTTGCTGCCACGCCGGCTTCACGACCTCGCCGGCCGAATAAATGTGCAGCAGCGGTTCCCCGCTCTGCTCGAACACAAGGTAGAGCCCCGGCACGTTGATCAGAATCTTGAAGCGTCCGTCGCCCTCGGCGAGTTGCAGGCGGTAAAGCATGCCGCCGGGCGCGATCATCTCGCCCGCGGCCGTCTTGCGCTCCCAGTCGGAAAACGTCAGCACGGCCGCCTCGCGCGCGGCGGCGAGGTCTTTGTCGTCGAGTGACTTCACCGGCATGATGACGACGTCCAATTCGTTCTCGTTGCCGTGATGATGGTGGTGCTCGTCGTCGCCGTGGTCGTCGCCTTCATGATCGTGATCGTGCCCGTGGTCATGGTCGTGGTCGTCGCAATGGCCGATGACGAGTTCGTGGATACCGGCGGGCAGCTGGTAGGCGCCGGCCCACTCGAACGGATACTCCGGCTCGAGGAACTTCGGATCGATCTCCGTCGCGCGGCTCAGGTTGAACCCACCCACGCCCACCACCTGGTCGAGCGGCAGGCTCGCATTTTGCGTGCGGTGGATCTTTGCGACGGCATTCATCTTCCGGATGCGCGCCTCCAGCGTCGTGAGCTCGGCCGGGGTGACCAGGTCGGTTTTGTTGAGCAGGATGACGTCGGCGAACGCGATCTGCTTTTGCGCCTCCTCGCTGTCGGCCAGGTGCAGCAGGATGTGCTTGGCGTCGACGAGCGTGACGATGGCGTCGAGGCGGAAGTTGGCGCGCATCTCGTCGTCGGAGAAAAACGTCTGCGCGACCGGCGCAGGGTTGGCGAGCCCGGTGGTCTCGATGAGGATGGCGTCGAGCTTGTCCTTGCGCTTCAGGAGGCGGCCGAGGATGCGGATGAGGTCGCCGCGCACGCTGCAGCAGATGCAGCCGTTGTTCATCTCGAACAGCTCCTCGTCGCTCTGGATGACGAGCTGGTTGTCCACGCCCACCTCGCCATATTCGTTTTCGATCACGGCAATGCGCCGGCCGTGCTGTTCGGTGAGGATGCGGTTGAGGAGCGTCGTTTTGCCGGCGCCGAGAAAGCCGGTCAGGACGGTGACGGGAATCGGGTTGGACATGAAATTTTCGATTTTAGATTTCGGATTTTCGATTGCCGGCAACGGAAACGCAAATCCGCAGACAAATTTTCCCCGGATGCGCAACTCGCCCGGCGTCGGCAACTCCCTCGGGCCACGCGCCCGAATTTCGATGATACCTATTACTGAAAAGGGCTCCGGCGGGCCAGCCACCGTCTGCACTATGAAAAGTCGGTCAGACCCCAAACCGTTTGTCATCTATTAGATGACATTCCACGCCGAAGCCGTTGTCATCTATTGGATGCCAATCGCTCCGGCGGGCCGGCCACCGTCTGCACCGTGCCAAATCGGCCAGACCTCAAACCGTTGTCATCTATTAGATGACATTACACGCCGGGAAACTGGATCACTTTGGGCTCGGGCACGAACGCGGGTCCAATCAGAGCTACCGCAGCGCCTCCACGATCGTGCGCAGGTTGTGGCGGAACATACCGGCGTACGTCGCCGCGGGCGAGCCCACCGGGCCGAGGCCGTCGGCGTAGAGCGTGCCGCCGAGCTGCGCACCGCTTTCGCGCAGCATCGCGGCGAGAAGTTTCGGATTCTCGGTGTTGTCGACGAAGACCGCCCGGATGCGTTCGCGTTTGATCAGGTCGATGAGCGCGCCGAGATCGCGGGCGCTGGGCTCGGCTTCCGGGCTGATCCCTTGCAGCGGATGGACGGTGAAACCATAGTCTCGCGCCAGATAGCCGAAGGCGTCGTGGCTCGTCACCAGTTGCCGCCGGGCGGGCGGAAGTTGCGCAACCTCGGCTTGCGCCCAGGCGGCGAGCTCATCGAGGCGCGAGAGGTAAGCGGCCGCGCGAGCTTGAAACAACATGGTTGCGGCTGGTCGCAACGCCGACAGCCGGTCGCGCACGTAGGCGGTGGCGAGCCGCACGTTGGCCAGACTGTGCCACCAATGCGGGTCGACCTCGCCCTGGGTGTGTGCGCCGGCATGAGCGCCAGACGACGGCACCACGTCCCTGATCACCGAGCTCACCGCGACGAGCGGGGCCCTCGTGCCGGAATTGGCCACCAGTTTGTCGAGGAACGGCTCCAAACCGAAACCGGACGCCACGATCAGGTCGGCCTGCGCGAGGGTGCGGACTTCCGCGGGAGGCGGATTGAATGTATGCGGATCGTCGCCCGGTCTGAGCAGGCAGGTCACGGTGACCTCGGCGCCGCCGACCTCGGTCACGATCTCCGTCAGCACCGAGTGCAGGGTGACGACGCGCAATGGCGCCGCGCCGAGTGTGGCGGCAGAAAGCAGAACCAATCCGAGATTCCGGAGAGCGGGAGTCATGCCGACCAAAACCCTAACAATTTCGTCACGTGAAAGGCGCTCATAATTTCAGGTTCCGCAGGCGCAGGGCATTCGTGGTAATCGCAATGCAGCTCAGGCTCATCGTCACACCGGCGAGCATCGGGTTCAGCAGCCAGCCGTTCACCGGATAGAGCGCGCCGGCGGCAATGGGGATGCCGAGGCCGTTGTAGATAAATGCGAAGAACAGATTTTGTTTGATGGTGCGCAAGGTGGCGCGGCTGAGGTGCAGCGCCTTCACGATGCCGCGCAGGTCGCCCTTCACCAACACCAGCCCGGCGCTGTGCATGGCAACGTCAGTGCCCGTGCCCATGGCGATGCCGACGTCGGCCGCGGCGAGTGCCGGGGCGTCGTTGATGCCGTCGCCGGCGAACACGACCCGTTCGCCGCGGGCCTGGTGTTCGCGCACGAGCTCCTGTTTGTGCGCCGGCGTCACGCCCGAGTGGTACCCGTCGAGGCCGAGCTCGGCCGCCACCCTCAGAGCCGTGCCCTCGCGATCGCCGGTAACCATGAAGACCTTCAAGCCGAGATGATGCAGCTCGGCGATCGCCTCGGGCGTGGTCGCCTTGATCGGATCGGCCAGCGCGATCATGCCCGCAAAACGATTGTCGATCGTGACGCCCACCAACGTGGCCGTCGGGTACTCCCGAAGTGCTTTCTCCTCCAGCTGCACCGACCCACCAGGCACCAGGCGCCCCACTTGGACATAACGGCTTAAAACCTGCGCCGTGACCCCGAGACCCGGTTCAGCTCTGAAGTCGACAGCCGCCGCCAAGTGCAATCCGCGACCTTGCGCCGCGGCGACAATGGCGCGGGCGAGCGGATGCTCGCTCGGGCTTTCCGCCGCGGCCGCGAAGGCCAACACGTCCTTCTCGTCAAAAATACCCACCGCCTCGACGGCGACAACGCGGGGCTTGCCCTCCGTCAGCGTCCCGGTCTTGTCGATCAGCACCGTGGTGGCGGCGGTGAGCCTTTCCAGCGCCTCGGCGTTTTTCACCAGTACGCCGGCCTGCGCGCCGCGGCCAATGCCGGTCACGAGTGCCACCGGTGTCGCGAGCCCGAGCGCGCAGGGGCAGGAGATGATCAGGACGGCCACCGCATTCACGAGCGCGAAGACGAAGCGCGGCTCGGGTCCCAGCCAGAACCACAGGAGAAACGTCAAGAACGCGATGCCGGCCACCACGGGTACGAACCAGTTCGCCACGCGATCGGCGAGGCGCTGGATGGGTGCTTCACTCTCCTGCGCCTCCTCGACCAGCTGGATGATGTGCGCGAGCAACGTGTCGCGCCCCACCCGCTCGGCGCGGAAAAGAAACGTGCCCGTCGTGTTGAGCGTGCCCGCGCTGACGGCCTCGCCGGCGCGTTTCGCGACCGGTTCGGGTTCGCCGGTGAGCATCGATTCGTCCACGTCGCTCTCCCCTTCGAGCACCACGCCATCAACCGGCACCTTCTCGCCCGGCCGGACGCGAAGCGCGTCGCCCGGCACCACGGCATCGAGCGATACATCTTCCTCCTGTCCGTCGCGCACGCGATGCGCCTGTTTCGGCGCGAGGTCCATCAACGCCCGGATGGCGGCATCGGTGCGGGCGTGGGCCCGTTGCTCGAGAATCTGGCCGATGAGCACGACGGTTGTGATCACCGCTGCGCCCTCGAAATAGAGCGGCACGCCGTGCGCCGTCCGCAGCGTGGCAGGAAACCGCTCACCGAACAGCACCGCCGCCACGCTGTAGAAATACGCCGCGCCCGTGCCGGTGACGATCAGCGTGAACATGTTGGTGTCGCGTTCGCGCAGCGAAATCCACCACCGCCGGATGAACGGCGCACCGCACCAGAAAAACACCGGTGTCGTCAGCGCGAATTGCAGCCAGCCGTTCAGCCTGGGACCGAGCTGGTGCGCCCACGCCGGCGCCAACATCCCTCCCATCGCGAGCACCATCACTGGCAGGCTCAGCGCCAGCGCGATCCCGAAGCGCGGCAGGAGATACTGGTACGCCGGCAAGCCCATGTACACCGGCTGGTGCGGATCGGGCTCCGCGGTGGCGGGCTCAAGCGACGAGGAAGGGGAATGCATGACAGGCGATGGACTCGCGATGCGCGAACCCGCCCTGCCAGCAAAAACAACGCCGCGCGGCTTGGCGAGCCCGGCGTCGTGCGGCGCGGTGATCGGTCGTCCGGAGTTAACTTGGGTTCGCCGATCGTCCGCCGTGCTGGAGCGCGTTGTCCCGCCCTCGACAGGCTCGGGACCCTGAGCTTGTCGAACGGGCAACGCGCTAAAAGCGTCTTGAGGACAAGCCGCTCCACCTGCAAGCGGCCGGCAACCGTACGAAGTTCAGCGACCGCCGCCCTCCGGTCGGACGATCACCGGCGGCGGACCGTCACGAAACTCGGAGTGGCGGATCTTGCCGCCGACGAACGCAAGAAAGCCGCCGAGACCGATGGCAGCCAAAGTGTCCGTGAGAGTCAGCACCGGCGACAACTGTTGCCAGCGCGGCACCCGCCAGAGGCAAAACAACGCACCCACGGCCGAAGCGGCCGCAGCATAGTACACCCAGACGATGCGCCCGGCGAGGTACGCGTGCCAGTTGAGCCATTGCTGGGCCGGCGGGCCCGACATCGCGTAAACGCGATCGTAAGCCGCGTGACCAAATTGTGCCACCGGCCAGGCCGCGAGCGCCGTGAGCAAAATCAACGTGAGCGCCCCAGCCTGCGCGGCCCGGCTGCGCGCCGCCCACGCCATCACAAGCGAAAAAAAACCCGTGGCCAGTCCGTAGACCGGCCACGGGTTTAGCAATACGTGAACGTATTCCGGCTGCCTCAGCTCATGCAGGAATTGGGTCCAAAGCGACACGGTCGGGGCGGGCACCGGATGCCGGCGGGCGGAGCGACGCCGCGTGCGGCGCAGGCCTCGTTCACATCTGGAGTTCGGCGTTCTCGATCAGCTTGATGCCGTCGCGCTCGACGAGTTTGCCGTGAATGGTGACGGTCTTTGCGGCATAGGAGGCAAGCTGGTCGTTCAGCGGCTTGTGCTCGCCGATCAACAGGTAAACCTGGCCATCCGCGGTCTTGAGGCCGACGGGCAGCCCGCTGCTGATGCATTTCTCGGCGCAGCCGGCGTGACCCGCGCCCTGGGCGCCGTGATCGAGGTAGCAGGCCATGTCGAGCACCTCGCCTTTCACGGTGACGTCACCGCTGGCGGCTTTCTTGGACGGCATAGCCTCTTCCGCGAACGCCCAGGCCGCGAGGCCGCCCAGAGCAAATAGGAGTGGAATCAGTTTTTTCATGGGATTTTCAATGGTTGATCTTTTCCAGGGTCGGACCTGACGGCACTGAATGAGCTTCCCGCCAAATCGCAAATGGACGAGACCCGAAATCCGCCCACGAAAAAGGCCGATCGGCCCCGCGATGCTGCCGCACGCGGGGCGGGCGCATGGGTTGGTTGCCGGTGCACTCCGCGAAGCAAAGTGGCAGCGGCGTCTCGCCGCTGTTCGCTCCAAACAAGCGGCGGGACGCCGCTTCCACTATCTCGGCCACCTCCGCAAGAACGCCGAAAAAATGGTACTTGACTACTGAATTACTTCACTAATACAGCTCGCCCGTCATCCTTCCGATGCTCCTCGTCATCGACCACCACAACGGCGTGCCCGCCTACCGGCAGATCATGGACCAGATCAAGGTCCAGATCGCCGCTGGCGTGTTGCCCGCCGGTACCGAGATGGCCTCCACCCGCGGCCTTTCGGCGGAACTCTCGCTCAATCCCATGACGGTGAGCAAAGCCTACGGTCTGCTCGAGCACGACGGCGTGTTGGAACGCCGCCGGGGTCAGACCCTCGTGGTCCGCGCCCTTCCCGCGGGTGAACATCAGACCAGCAAGCTCGAGCCCCTGCGCCAGCATCTCGCCAGCGCCGCCGTCCTCGCCCGCCAGCTCGGCATCTCGCGCGAGCAGGCGCTCAAACTTTTCCGCGAAACCCTGTCGTCCTCCCAGTAAAGATCCTCGGGCAAGCCCAGAGGCATTTAACCAAACGCATCAATGCCAATCTCAACCGTCCTCTTCATCTCCGACGTAGCCACGAGCGTGAGCGGGTGGAAGCGCTTCCACTCGCTCACGCTCGTGGCTACAGCCCAACCAAGCCGAAACTAGCTTCGAGGTATCGAACCCAATGCGAATGAAATCCACCGACACCGCCTCCGCGCCCCTGATCGCCGAGCATCTCACCAAGATCTATTCCGACAAGGTCGCGCTCGACGGCATCGATCTCACCATCCCGGCCGACCACGTCGTCGGTCTGCTCGGCCGCAACGGCGCCGGCAAGACCACGCTGCTCCAGCTGGCCGCCGGCATCTTGCTGCCCACCTCCGGCTCCTGCCGCACGCTCGGGCAGCGCTCCGACGAGCTCGACACCCCGCAACTCTCCCACCTCGGCCTCGTGCCGCAGGAAGGGCGTTTCATCGAGTGGATGACGGCCGCGCAGCACCTGGACTTCACCGCCTCCTTCTATCCGACGTGGGATCGCGATCTGCAACGCCGCCTGGTCGAGATCCTGGAGGTGCCGCTCGCCCAGAAAATCGCCCATCTCAGCACCGGCGACCGGCAAAAAGTCGGCATCCTCCTCGGCGTGTGCCATCGGCCGGCGTTGCTCCTCCTCGACGAGCCCATGAGTTCCCTCGATCCCATCGCCCGCGCCCGGATGCTCGATGTGCTGCTCGAGCGCCTGCGCGACGACGGCTGCACGGTCGTGATCTCCTCCCACATCCTCAACGATGTGGAGAAAATCGTGGATTGGGTCGTCGCGCTCGATGCCGGCCGCGTGACGGAGAACGCGTCCTTCGACGAATTGCAGGAAAGCTTCGCCGAGTGGACGTTGACCTCGACCAACGGCGGCCTGCCGGCCGCTTTCACCGAGCCGTTTGTCCTCAGCCACCAGGGCGACGCGCGCCAAGCGTTGCTGCGCGTGCGCACCGCCGATCCCGAGGCCGCGGCGCGATTCGCGGCCACTCATCACGCGCAGATCAGCGTCCGCCCGCTCAACCTCGACGAGATGTTTCCGCTGCTCATCGCCCAACGGAGAGATGCCCGATGACTTTGCGCACCTACCTGCGCTTCCTGCGCCCAGCAAGATCCTCGCTCGTAATCGCCGTGTACACCGGCGTCGCCTTCCTTTGGGAACACTCGTTGTTTCACCAAGATAAAGTGACCGCGGGGTTCCTGGCCCTTTCCACTGCCCTGCCCCTCCTGATTGGTATCGCCATCGCCGGCGCCGCCCACGAGCCCATGCATCGGGCGTTCTTTCTGCTCTTGCCCGATGGCCCGCGGCATCTGCGCCGGGTGACCCTGCTGGTCATAGCCGTCTGCGCTTTCGTGGTGAGCTGTGCGGTCGCCTACGTTGAGATATCGGTTCCGCCTCTCGCCTCTCTCGGGCTGGCGGCCGGGCTGATGGCCCTGCCCTGCATCAACCGCAACCGTCTCGGTGGGATTGAAGGGTGGCTGGTGGCCTTATGCGGCTGGGCGGTTTTCAACCTGACGGCTGGCGGGCTGCTCCGCCCGGCGATGATGGCCGCCCCGTGGGCTTTTCTCCTCGGCGGCTGCGCCCTGACTGCGGCCAGCCTCGCCTGGGGGTTGTCCCGCCGGCATCTGCGCCAACGCGCGGGGATCCTTTTCATTTCTGCTCCCAGCATGTTTTTCTCATGCTTGTTCCATTCCCGCATGATGGCCCGGTGGATGGATGAAGCAGCGCTGTACCGCGCCCGCCGCGCGAAAAAGAATTCTCCGACCGGCCGCGACTGGCCGGTGCGTTCCGTCGGCTCGTCCACCCGCGCCTGGATGCGAGTGTTCTGGCATGCGTTCGCGGGGCGGCGGCGGCGCAACAGTTTCCTCACGGTTCAGCTCACCATCGTTGCCCCGGTGATCATTTGTGGCCTCATTATTCCCCTCCTTGTTGGATTTCTCATCGTTCACTCCCACACGACGGCGGACTACTGGCGAAGCCTCGCCGCCCTAACCTCCCCTGAGTTCAAGCAGCCCAAGTTGCCTCTGGCGGGTTTTGCGGGTTTCCTGGGCGGGCTCATGCAAGCCTTGATCGCTGCGTTCTCGTTGTTGATGACCCCTCCGCCGCAATTGGCGTATCCGATCTCACGCGAACGACAGGCCCGGATCGTCTTCGGTCTGAGTCTGGTGCAATTGGCGTCCGCGCTGGTCTTGCCGGCGACCAGTGTTTTTCTCCTCTCGCTGCTCGGCCAGACCGTTTCCGGCCAATTTCTGCCCGGCTATGGTCTGCCCAGCATCGTCGCGATCGACCTGGCATTGGCGGTTGGCCTGCCGCTGCTCGCCTGCGCCGGTTCGATTAGGGGCTCGGTCGGACGCATTCTTTGGGCCGTTCCGTTCGCGTTCGCGATTCTTGCCGCCATATTCACGCGCAATTCCTGGATGCCGTATGTCCTGACTTTTTCCGGGATCGTGGTTACGGCGTTGGTCGCCTCGGCCAACGTGGGTCTGCTCTGGCTGAGCCTGCGGCACCACTACCGCACCTGTGACCTGTTTTCCGACGCCCCCTTGTTTAACAACCGGTCCTACGCGTAGCCCCGCCACCGGAGGCGCTCGCCTTCAGATTCTCCCGACCCGAATTTCCCTCAAAATCATAGACCGCAAAAAACCAACGAACCGATCTTTTCGGATTTTACAGAAGGAAACGAAGGTAACGAAGACCCATTCCCAGCATACATTACGCGTTTCGTTCCCTTGGTTCGCTTTTGTTCAAAATCTCTAATCGAGCCGCGCCTGATATCAAACCACCCATGAAAAAAGCCCCCAGCCTCTTCCCGCGCACCGCCCTGGTCGCGGGTTTCCTCCTCCTCGCCGCCGCGCTCCGCGGCGCGATTCCTTTTCCGCAGGAGGGGAGCGATCTCAAGCCCGATCCCGCCGCGCGCTTCGGCACGCTGCCCAACGGCCTGCGCTACGTCATCTATCCGAATCACGAACCCAAGGGGCGCGCCTCGCTGCGCCTGCTCGTCGAAGCCGGCTCGCTCAACGAAACCGAGGCCCAGCGCGGCCTCGCGCATTTCCTCGAGCACCTGGCGTTCAACGGCAGCACCCACTACGCGCCCGGTACGCTCGTCGAGTTTTTCCAGCGCCTGGGCATGAGCTTCGGCGGCGACACCAACGCCAGCACCGGTCGCGAGCGCACGCTCTACCTGCTGGAGTTGCCCGACACCAAAGAGGGCACGCTCGCCGAGGGTCTGCAGGTCTTCGCTGACTATGCCGGCGGCCTGCTGCTCGCTCCGCCGCAGATCGACAAGGAACGCGGCATTATCCTCAGCGAAATACGCTCCCGCGACTCCGTTGAGTACCGCACCTCCATCGCGCAGACCAATTTCCTCCTGGCCGGCACGCTTTTCCCACAGCGCTTTCCCCTCGGTCAGCCCGAGATCATCGAGAAATCCGGCCGGGATCGCTTCGTCGATTTCTACGACACCTGGTACCGGCCCGAGCTGATGTCCGTCGTGGTCGTCGGCGACATCGATCCCGCCGCCGTTGAAAAACAGCTCACCACCGCGCTGGCCGGCGTAACGGCGCGCACCCCCGCCCGGCCCGCGCCCGACCGCGGCAAAATCGCCCCGCCCGCCGGCGTGCATGTGCTCTACCACTCCGAGCCCGAGGCGCCCGGCACTACCGTGTCCATCTCCACGCTCGCGCCGTTCACGCGCGACCCCGACACCGCCGCCTACCGCCTGAAAGACCTTCCCCGCGATCTCGCCACCGCGATCGTCAACCGCCGTCTCTCCATCCTCGCCAAAAAGGAGAATGCCCCGTTCATCGGCGGCAGCACCTATGTGCACGAACCGTACAATTTCTACCGCCAGGCATCGATCACGCTGACCTGCAAGTCCGACCAATGGGCCGCCGCGCTCGCCGTCGGCGAACAGGAATTGCGCCGGGCGCTGGAGCACGGCTTCCAACCCGCCGAGCTGAAGGAGATCGTCGCCAATGATCTCAATGACCTGGAGCAGGCCGTGAAAACCGCCGGTACGCGCCGCTCCGATGCACTCGCCGACGAGATCGCCCAAGGCCTCTTGGAGCGCGATGTGTTCACCTCTCCGGCCGACGACCTCGCGCTCTTCAAGCCCGCTCTCGAGAAGGTCACCGTCGCCGACTGCGTCGCCGCTCTGCGCACCGCCTGGGCCGCCGACCACCGCTTCGTGATCGTGACCGGCAATACCAAGATCGACGGTGACGCCTCCGCCGTCATCACTTCGACGTACCAGAAATCCCTCGCCGTCGCCGTCCCGCCGCCGGCCGTCGGGACCGACGACGCCTGGGCCTACACCCAATTCGGCGCACCCGGCCAGGTCGTGAAGCGCGAGCATATCGCCGACCTCGACATCGACCTCATCACGTTCGCCAATGGCGTGCGCCTCAACCTCAAGAAAACCGACTTCGAGGCCGGCGTCATCCGCCTGGCCGCCCGCGTGGGCAACGGCACCATCGCCGAACCCGCCGGCCGGCGCGGGCTCGCCGCCCTGGTCGGCGGCACCTTCGACGCCGGTGGTCTCGGGCGTCACAGTCTCGATGACCTCCGCCGCATCCTCGCCGGCAAGACGGTGAGCGTTGGCTTCCGCCCGGAAACCGACGCCTTCGTCTTCGTCGGCGGAACCAACCGCAACGACCTGCTGCTGGAACTCCAACTACTGGCTGCCAAGGTCACCGACCCCGGCTACCGGCCCGAGGCGCTCCGCCAGGCGCGCAAAAACATTGAGCAGCTCTATCTCAGCCTCGACCACACCGTCAACGGCCCGATGGCCATCGAAGTGGGCAACCTCCTCGCCGGCGGCGACCCTCGTTTCGGCCTCCCGGCCCAGGAAGTCTTGCTCGCACGCAATCTCGACGAGGTCCGCGCCTGGCTCGCGCCCCAGCTCGCCCACGGCGCAATCGAGCTCTCCCTCGTCGGCGATCTCGACCCCGACGCCACCATCGCCGCCGTGGCCCAAACCATCGGTGCGCTGCCGCCACGCGAATCCAAGCCCGCGCTCGCCGAGTTGCGCAAGGTCGCGTTTCCCGCCCAGCCTTTTGCCAAGGACTACACGATCGTCTCGGAAATCCCGAAGGGACTCGTCGCCGTTTTCTGGCCGACGACCGACGGTGACGACATCAAGCGTACGCGCCGTCTCACTCTGCTCGCCAGCGTGCTCCAGGACCGCCTTCGCGTCAAAATCCGCGAGGAACTCGGCGGCACGTACAGCCCGGCGGCGCGCAGCTTCGCGAGCGACACCTTCCCCGGCTACGGCTACTTCACCGCCGCCATCGACGTGGAGCCCGCCAAGGCCGCCCAGATTGCCGACACCGTCATCGCCCTCGCCGACGACCTCGCACAGCACGGGGTGACCGAAGACGAACTCGCCCGCGCGAAACAACCGGCGCTGACCGCGATCAAGGAATCCCTCCGCAACAACGGCTATTGGCTCGGCAGCGTGCTGACCCGCGCGCAGGAAAAACCCGAAGTGCTCGACTGGTCCCGCACTCGCCTCGCCGACATCGAAGCCATCACCGCCGCCGACCTCGGCGCATTGGCGAAAACTTATCTCGGCCGCGACCGCGCCTCCCGGGTCATCGTGCGCCCCGCGCCGGCACCCACCGCCGCACCGGCGCCCACTGCGGTACCAGCGCCTGCTGCCGCGCCGGCACCCACCGCCGCACCATCGGTGCCGGCCGCTGCCAAGCCCTGACTGCTACCCGGCAGCGATCGGGAGGCTCAGGCATTTTCACTCCGGGGAATCGTGCCGGGCCCGGACGGGATTCTGTAGCGATGGTCACGGACCGTCGCTACAGACGCGACCTCCGGCAGCGAGGCGAGAGCGGCCGGCGGCCCGCATTTCCCAGACGCTGCGATGCGCCCGGCGTGGCGTACGCCAAAATAGCCATTGGCTAATGTCATCGCCCACGCATAGTGGAGCCCATGTCAGCCGAGGCGAACAACCACCGGGAACGGACCTGGTTCAACTTCGCTCTGCCGTGGTTGGTGCTGGCCGTGGGTGTGACGCTGGCCTTCGCTGCTTGGTGGCAGCTGCGGCGGGATTTGGGACGCAGCGATCAGGCGCGTTTCGAGCGGCTGAGCGAGCGTGTCACCTCGGCGGTGCAATCGCGCTTCCAAACGGTCGCCCAGACTGTGCGCGGTGCCAAGGCCACCTTTGCTTCGCAACCGAAGGTGCCGCAGGACGAATGGCGCAGTTATTATCGCACCATCCGTCCCTATCTGTCGCCGGGCATCGTGGGCCTGGGCTACATCGCCCGGCTCCCCCGCGCCGCGTTGCCGGCACTGGAAGAACAAATGCACCGGGAGGGCGTGTCCGGTTATCGCGTCGAGCCGGGCGGTCAGGGCGAATGGGCCTATGTGGTCACGCACATCGAGCCGCTGCCCGAAAACGCCGCGGCGCTCGGCCGCGATCTCACCACCGGCACGAACCGGCGCAGCGCGGCGGAGCAGGCGATGCGCGCAGGCTCGATGATGCTGACCCGACGCCTGGACATGCACGGGGGCGCAAGCACCGTGCCGGGGTTTTTGCTGCTGAGCCCCGTTTATGCGCCGGACGCCCCGACGACCACTCCCGCAGAACGCGAAGCCGCCCTGCGCGGCTGGGTCTATGCGGCGCTGAGTGCCGATCTTCTCCTCGGGCCGGCGCTGGACTCGACCGAGCGGCAGATCGACCTGCAAGTCTTCGACGACGAGAATCCGACGCCCGATTCGCTCGTTTTCGCCGCCGACCCGAACCGGCCCGGTCACGCCAACCCACCGATCACGCCCGAAAATTTTCGCGAGCGCCCCTTCCACAGCGTGCAACCGCTGGCGCTTTATGGCCGCACGTGGAATTTGTGGCTGAGCACCCGGCCTGACTTCGACCAGGCGGGCGAACACGCCCGGCCCTGGGTCCGGCTGGCGGGCGCGCTCCTGATCGCATTTCTGGCCGCCGGTCTGACCTGGTCGCTCACCGGCGCGTGGCGCCGGGCCGCGCTCCTGGCCCGGCAGATGACCGCCGACCTGCGGCGGTCCGAAGCCGAGGCGACCCGGCTCGCCCTGGTCGCCAGCCATACGATCAACGGCGTGGTGATCACCGACGTCGACGGCAAGGTGGACTGGGTGAATCCCGGGTTTACGCGCATCACTGGTTACACCCTGGCCGAAGTGCGCGGCAAAAAACCCGGGCACGTATTGCAGGGATCCGACACCGATCGCGCGGTGGTCGCGCAAATGCGCGAGCGTCTCGCTGCCCAGGAGGGATTCAAGGTCGAGCTGCTCAATTATCACAAATCCGGGCGCTCCTACTGGGTGGAAATCGAGGTGCAACCGTTGCGCGAGGCCACGGGCCAACTCACCGGCTTCATGGGCCTCCAGGCCGACATCACCGCCCGCCGCCAGGCGCAGTCGGATCTCGCTCGCAAGGAAGAAGAGGCGCGCCGGCTGGCGCTGGTCGCCCGCCACACGACCAACGCCGTGATCCTGGCCGACGCCGACTGGCGCATCGTCTGGATCAACGAGGGCTTCACGCGCCTCTATGGCTACACGCTCGATGATGTACGGGGCCGGCGGCCGGGCGATTTTTTGGCCGCACCGGCGACCGACCAGGCGACGATGGCCGCCATGGCGCAAGCGTCCAGCAGCGGCCGGCCCTTCCGCGGCGAAGTGCTCAACCGAACCCAGGATTTCCGCGCCGTCTGGGTGGAGCTCGAAATCCAGCCCCTGCGCAATCCGTCGGGTGCGGTCGAGGGGTTCATGGTGCTCCAGCTCGACATCACCGAACGTAAGCGTTTCGCCGAGGAGCTGGCTCTGCAGGAGGCGCGTTTCCGGCTCATCTTTTCGGGGATGCCGGTCGGCATCAACTGGCGCTACGTCGACGAGCGCGGCCACGCCACGCGGTTGGTCAACGAAGCCCATCTGGCCCTGTGCGGATTGACCGCCGAGGAAGTGCAGGTGCCCGGGGCGCTCGCCCGCGCCACGCATCCCGACGACCTGCCCGCCCAGGAGGTCTTGTACGCCAAACTCACCGCCGGGGAGATCGACCGGTTTTCGATTGAGAAACGCTATCTGCATCGCGATGGCGGCGTGGTGTGGGTGGCCTACACCATCCTCCGCAAAGATCATCCCCGGGGAGCCTTCGAGGAGCTCTCCTCCGTGGTGGACATCACCGCGCAGAAACGCACGACCGAGGAGTTGCACGAGGCCAAGGAGGTCGCCGAAAAAGCCACCGCGGCCAAGAGCGCCTTCCTCGCCATGATGAGCCACGAAATCCGCACGCCGATGAACGGCGTCGTCGGCATGACTTCGCTGCTCCTCGACACCCCGCTCACCCCGCTCCAACGCGATTACGTGGAGACGATCCGCCTCAGCGGCGACTCCCTGCTCACCATCATCAATGACATCCTCGATTTTTCCAAGATCGAGTCGGGTCGGTTTGAGCTCGAAAACGAACCCTACAGCCTCCGCGAGGTCGTGGAAGGCGTGTTCGATCTGCTCGCCGCGCGAGCCGCCGACAAGCAACTCGATCTGCTCTACGAAATCGCCGAGGACGTACCCGACATCGTGCGGGGCGACACCACCCGGTTGCGCCAGATTCTGACGAACCTCCTCGGCAACGCCCTCAAGTTCACCCTGCAAGGCGAGGTGGTGGTCAACGTGCGGCAGGTCGAGCCACCCCCGCCGGCAACCGGCCGGCAGGAAGAGGCCGTCGACCGCCCCAAGCCGGCATCCGGTACGACTGAGAGCAACGCCGCTCCCGACCTCCGCGCTCCCGCCGCCCAACGTTGCACGCTGCAATTCGCCGTGCGCGATACCGGCATCGGCATTCCGTCCGAGGCAATGGGCCGGCTTTTTCAATCGTTCAGCCAGGTCGACGCCTCGACCACCCGCCGCTTTGGTGGCACGGGCCTCGGGCTCGCGATCGCCAAACGGCTGGCCGAACTCATGGGCGGCCGCATGTGGGTGGAAAGCAAGGTCGGCCAAGGCTCCACTTTCAGTTTCACGATCCAGGCCGAGGTGGCGCCCGGGAAACTCCCGCCCCACCCCACAGCCCCGACCGGCCGGCTCACCGGCTGTCGCCTCCTGATCGTCGACGACAATGCCACCAGCCGGCGCATCCTCGCCGCGCTCGCCGCCAAGTGGGGCGCAGTAGCACACCCGGCCGCGACGGGAGAAGAGGCCCTCGCCTCGCTGCGCGCCGGCCAGACGTTCGATCTCGCCATTATCGACATGCAGATGCCCGGCATGACCGGCGTGACCCTCGCGCGGGAGCTGCGCCAGCTGGGCCCGGCCGGCCGGCTGCCGCTCGTGCTGCTTTCTTCGCTCGGGCAAACGCCGCGGGACGAACGCAGCCAGTTTGCCGCGCACCTGAGCAAACCCGCGAAACCGGCCCAGTTGTATGCCACGCTGGTCGGAATCTTCGCCCCCGTCGCGGGCGCCGATCCAGCCCCCGGGGCCGCCGCCGTGGCTCCGCCTGCCGCGCTCGTCACCACCGAGGCGCACCCCGAACGCATCCTGCTGGCCGAGGACAACGTCGTGAACCAGAAGGTGGCGCTGCTGATGTTACAGCGCCTCGGCTATCGTGCCGATGTCGTCACCAACGGCCTCGAAGTTCTCGAAGCTTTTCAACGGCAACCCTACGACATCGTTCTCATGGACGTGCAGATGCCCGAACTGAGCGGAATCGAAACGACCCGGAAACTGCGCGAGCGCGCCGCCCACCTGGCGAAACGACCGTGGATCGTCGCGCTGACCGCCAGTGCCATGCTCGAGGACCGCGAGCAATGTCTCGCCGCCGGCATGGACGATTACCTGAGCAAGCCGCTCCAGCCGGAGGAGCTCAAAAACGTCCTCGCCCGGGCCCGCCGGCATCCGGCCTGACCGCAATGCGCCCGGTGCCGGGTGCCGGCCGATTCTGGCATTGTCTCTTGCCGAAGTTACCCTGAGAATATCTGGAAAATCATCCCATGCCCGCTGAACAAGATGCTCCCCGCTCTTGGTTTGTGCGCCGGACGTTTGTTTGCGCCTTGGTATTCGTTGGCGGTATCGGCCTGTCGATCCTCGGCTGGAAACTGGCGCACCGGGCCGCGTATCAGGACGACAAGGCGCGCTTCGATCGGCTGTGCGAACGGGCGACGGCGGAGCTCAACCGGCGGTTGCACTCGACGGAACAGGCGCTGAGCGGAGCGCGGGCGTTCCTGCGGGCCGGCGAGCGCGTGACGCAGGCCCGGTGGTCGGAATATTTCGAGAGCGTGACGCCGGCGACGCATCCCTACATTAGTACATTCGGTTACGTCGAATACGTGCGCCCCGACCGTTTGCCGGAGTTTGTCGAGGCTCAGCGGGCGGAGAAGCGGGACGTCAGTCGCCTCCAGCTTACACCGGGGCGCGATGGCCTCTGTGTCGTTACGCGAGTGAGTTCACTGGCCTCGGATAGCGCAGTACTTGGCCAGGATCTCTCGGCCGACACGGCCCGCTACACGGCCGCCCAGCAGGCGATGGTGACGGGGCGTGCCACGCTGACGGCGAACGTATTGGTCCTGCCCGATAACGACCACGGATTCATCATGATCCTGCCGGTTTATCGCGGAAATCCGGTCGTGCCTGAGACCGAAGCCGCGCGGCGCGAACGGCTCGCCGGCTGGGTGACGGCGGTGGTACACGCAACGCAGTTTTTCTCCGGCGTGGCTGAGGTGACCGACGGTGAGGTCGATCTGGATGTTTTCGAGGGCACCGCGGTGAGCAGTGTGGCTCTCTTGTTCGATTCGGATGGCGCGGCGCGCCATCATCCCGGCACCGATCTGGAAGCGGAGGTGTTTGCCCTGCGCGCCTTCGGGGTCAGGATGCCATTCATTGCCTACGGCCAGAAGTGGACTCTGTGGCTGAGCAGCCGGCCGGAATTCCTGGCTGCCAGCAGCCATTGGCTGCCTTGGATCGTGCTCGGAGCGGGCACTCTCGTGAGCGCCCTGGCCGCCGGATTGATTTACGCTCCGACCGGGGCGCGCGACCGGGCGAACCAACTGGCCGCGGAATCGACCCGGGAATTTCGCCGCGCCGCCGCCGAGAACCGCCGCCTCGCGCTGGTCGCGAGCTCGACGACCAACGGCGTGGTCATCACGAATCTCGCGGGTAGCATCGAATGGGTCAACGACGGCTTCACCCGGATCACCGGCTATGCGCTCGCCGAAGTGCAGGGCCGGAAGCCGGGCGCGTTTCTCCAGGGCGCCGCCACCGCGCCCGCCACGGTGGCGCAGATGCACCAGGCGCTTGCCGCGCAACAGGGTTTCCACGTCGAGATCGTCAACTACACGAAGGCTCAACGCCCCTATTGGGCCGACATCGAAGTGCAACCGCTGCGCGACTCCGACGGCGCCGTCACCGGTTACATGGGCATCGAGACCGATATCACCGAACGACACCGCATCCAGGAGGAGTTGCAGCATCAGGAGGCCTTTTACCGTTTCATCTTCGAGCATCTTCCCGTTGGCATCTGCTGGAGTCTGCCCGACGACGACGTTTCGCGCCGGGTCAACGCCGAGCATGTGCGCGTCACCGGCGTCTCCCCCGAGGCGGCGAAGCAGCCCGGCGCCTACGCGCAGGCCTCCCACCCCGACGACTTCGCCCGCCAGAAGGAACTCACGCGCCAGTTCCTGGGCGGCGATATCGATCACTACTCCATCGAAACACGTTACGTGCGTCCGGATGGGAAAGTCGTGTGGGCGGTGCTCTCCAACCACATGTTCGTCGACCCGACCACCGGTCAGAAGCATGTGCTCGGCACCGTCGTCGACATTACGCGCCTCAAACAGGTACAGGCGGAATTGATGCGCAAAGAGGATTTTTTCCGTTTCATCTTCGAGCACGCCCCGGTGGGCATCTCCTGGCAAAATCCGGGAGACCCTGCCTCCCATATCGTCAACGCCGAACATGTGCGCGTCACCGGTGTTTCCTCCGAAGGGGCGCGTCAGCCGGGCGCCTTCGCCCGGGTCACCCCTCCCGACGATTATGCCCGGCAGCAGGAGTTCGCGAAAAAATTCAACGCCGGCGAAATTGACCAGTTCTTCCTCGAAAAACGCTACCTGCATCCGGGTGGAAAGGTGGTTTGGGCCGCCTTCACCAGCCGCATGTTCATCGATTCCACCACCGGCGAAAAACAGTCGGTGACCACGATACTCGACATCACCGACCTGAAGCAGGCGCAGGAGTTGGCCGCCCGCGAGCAGGAGCGCTTCCGGCTCATCTTCGAGTCCGTGCCGGTCGGCATCACGTGGCAGATGCCCGGCCGGGAGGCGGAAGCCCGCATCGCCAATCCGGCGCATGTACAGATCACCGGCATGCCCGCGGAGCAAGGCACCGACCCCGAGGCCTACCTGCGGGTCACCCACCCCGACGACGCCGTCCCGCAGCGCGAGCTGCTCGCGAAACTCAATCGCGGCGAGATCGACTCGTTCACGTTGGAAAAACGTTATCTGCATCCCGGCGGCCGGGTGCTTTGGGCGGTGCTTTCCATCCGGCGGATCCGCGATTCGCAGGGCGGACTCCAGCAAATCACCACCGACGTCGACATCACTGAACAGAAGCGCCAGGCCGCCGAGCTCAACCAGGCCAAGGAGGCGGCGGAGGAGCTCAACCTCCAGCTCGAACAGGCGATCGCCCATGCGCAGCAGGCCACGCTCGACGCCACCCTCGCCAGCCAGGCCAAGAGCGCGTTCCTCGCCACCATGAGCCACGAGATCCGCACCCCGATGAACGGCGT
>Ga0182021_10000902_pt1 | contig 33676 bp, 27 predicted proteins | sample 612E3MmetaG_FD_120493 | JGI IMG/M metagenome (GOLD analysis project Ga0182021, IMG submission 120493) | Permafrost microbial communities from Stordalen Mire, Sweden - 612E3M metaG (Illumina Assembly) | ecosystem: Environmental > Terrestrial > Soil > Wetlands > Permafrost | place: Sweden... | reverse complement strand
CCGGTTGGGATCATATTCAATACTTTTTACCAATCCGGGAATATCATCCTTGTCCCTTTTAAAATCGATCAGACGATACATCTGCTTGTGACCACCACCCATATACCGCATGGTCATTTTCCCTTGGTTGTTTCTTCCACCGGTCTTCCGTGAAGAAGCCAGCAGGCTCTTTTCAGGGATCATCGTGGTGATGTCATCATACGAGCTGATAACTTTGAACCTCTGACCGGGTGTTGTTGGTTTGTATTTCTTTAGCGCCATTTATTTAAATATTGCTGTAAAAATCGATTGTTTCACCTTTTGCCAATGTTACAATGGCCTTCTTGCGGGAAATACTTTTCCCGGTAATAACCCCGCTTTTTGTATAGCGGCTTTTTTTCTTGCCGGCAACGATCATTGTACTGATTGTTGCAACTTCGACCCCGTACAGGTCCTTGATGGCCTGTTTGATCTGAAGCTTGTTGGCCCTGCGGTCAACAAAGAACCCATACCGGTTGAGGGATTCTCCCTGCTGGGTCATCTTCTCTGTAATGATCGGCTTTATAATAATTGTCATCGGAGTATAGAATAAATCGTTTTAATTCTGATGAATCTTCACAATATCAGGGATTGAACTTTCGGTCATCAATATCTGCTTTGCATCCAGTATCTCATAGGTATTAAGATCGCTTGCACGGATAATTTTCAGCCGTTTCAGGTTCCTGGCTGCCAATAGAATTTTATCATCCGGGTTGTTCATTACAACCAGCGTCTTTTTCCCCGTAAGCTGAAAGTTCTTAAGCAGTTCCGAAAAATTCTTTGTTTTTGCTGATTCAAATGTAAAATCCTCGAGAACAACAAGATTGTTGTCTTTTAACTTATAGCTGATGGCCGATAAGCGGGCCAGCTTTTTCAGTTTCTTATTGAGCTTGAAGTTATAATCCCTTGGCTGGGGGCCGAAAACGCGGGCTCCGCCACGGAATAAGGGGTTCTTAATGCTGCCTTTACGGGAACCGCCGGTCCCTTTCTGCCGGTGAAGTTTCCTTGTACTGCCCGAAAGCATGGACTTTTCAAGCGAAGCATGAGTCCCCTGGCGTTGGTTCGCCATATGCTGCTTCACATCAAGGTAAATGGCATGATCATTGGGCTCTATCCCAAAGATCGTCTCATCCAGCTTGACCTTGCGACCGGTTTCAGTTCCTTTGATATTAAATACGTTTAGTTCCATCTCTCAATAATTATATATGCACCATTGGGGCCCGGAATTGCGCCTTTGACAAGAACCAGGTTCTTTTCCAGGATTATTTTTAAGATCTGCAGATTGATCACCTTAACCCGTTTTCCTCCCATGCGGCCGGCCATTCTTAATCCGGGCCATACCCTTGAGGGCCATGAAGATGCACCTACAGAGCCGGGGGCGCGAAGACGGTCATGCTGACCATGGGTCTTTTCGCCGACACCATGAAAATGATGCCTTTTGACAACACCCTGAAATCCTTTACCTTTCGATATACCCACAACGTCGATGAATTCTCCTTCAACGAAGATGTCGACCTTGAGGATATCCCCGAACTGCTTCTGATGACCGGACTCAAAACGGGTGAATTCCGCAACGACTTTCTTTGGGCTGATCCCGGCTTTCCTGAAATGACCCATCTCTGCTTTTGTGGTATGCTTTTCCTTCTTATCCTCAAAAGCCAGCTGGATGGCATCATAACCTTCTTTTTCCTTGGATCGTACCTGTGTTACGACACAGGGACCCGCTTCGATGACAGTACATGGAATATTTTTCCCGTTGGCATCAAAGATGCTGGTCATCCCGATTTTCTTTCCAATTAATCCAGACATTTCTTACGATTTTTTCGTTACGTTCAAATACAATTACACCTTGATCTCTACTTCCACACCTGAAGGAAGTTCCAGTTTCATCAGTGCATCGATGGTTTTCGATGTCGTGCTGTAAATATCCAGCATGCGTTTATAGGTGCAGAGCTGGAATTGTTCCCTGGACTTCTTGTTTACAAAAGTCGAGCGCAAAACGGTGAAGATCTTCTTATCAGTAGGCAGGGGAATGGGACCGCTTACAACGGCACCAGTAGCCTTTACTGTTTTGACGATCTTCTCAGCCGATTTGTCAACAAGGTTGTAATCGTAAGACTTTAGTTTAATTCTAATTCTCTGGCTCATATAAATGATTAATATACAGGCACATAGCCTCTGATTTTAAATAAGACTTCATCCATGACCTCTTTCGGTGCAGCAGCGTAATGAGAAAACTCCAGCATGGAGGTTGCTCTTCCGCTGGTAATGCTTCTGAGAGTTGTGACATAACCAAACATCTCTGCCAGGGGTACTTTCCCATGGATCACGGCATTGCCGATACGGCTTTCGACATGTTCGACCTGACCACGGCGTTTGTGAAGATCACTGGTAACCTCACCCATATATTCATTGGGGGTTATGATTTCAAAGCGCATGATGGGTTCCATCAGGACAGCTTTGGCTTTCCTGGAGGCTTCCCTGAAGGCGATTCCTGCTGCGACCTGGAAGGACAGGGCATCGGAATCCACGCTGTGGTATGATCCGTCAAGCAGCCTGACTTTAATACTTTCAATCGGGAAACCGATAATGGGTCCGTTTGATAGTGCGGCTTTAAAACCTTTTTCTATTGCCGGGATGAATTCCCTGGGAATTGTACCGCCTTTAATATCATTAATGAACTGAAGCCCCTTGACCCCATGGTCGACAGGGGATAATTCTATTGAAAGATCAGCAAAACGCCCTTTTCCTCCTGTCTGTTTTTTATAAACCTCATGGTGCATCACTGGATTGACAATGGCTTCCTTGTAAGCGACCTGGGGGTTCCCGCGGTTGATCTCAAGGTTAAACTCTCTCCTCATCCTGTCGGTGATAATATCAAGGTGGAGCTCTCCCATCCCGCTGATCACAGTCTGGCCGGTATCTTCATCTACCTTAACCTGGAAAGTAGGGTCTTCTTCGGTCATCTTTTTAAGGACCATCGACAGTTTCTCAAAATCATCCTGGGTCTTCGGCTCGACGGCCATGTTGATGACAGGTTCGGGGAAGCTCATAGTCTCAAACATTATAGGGTGTTTGAGGCTGCAGAGGGTATCCCCGGTATGAATTTCTTTAAAACCGACGGCAGCTCCGATCTCACCGGCTTCAATCCGTTTCAGCGGAATTTGTTTATTGGCATGCATCTGCATGATGCGGAGAAGCCGTTCTCTTTTATCGGTATTGGTATTCAGCACCACTTCACCTGCATCAAGAGCTCCGGAATAAACGCGGAAGAAAGCAATCCTGCCTACGAAAGGATCCGTGGCGATTTTAAACGCAAGGGCAGAGAAAGGTTCTTCAGGATTGGGATGGCGTTCTTCCTCTTTCTCCGTATATGGGTTGATGCCTTTCATTGCGGGCATGTCATAAGGTGAAGGAAGAAAACGGATGATGGAATCGATGAGGGTCTGAACGCCCTTGTTTTTAAAGGAAGCCCCGCAAATGACAGGAGTGATCCTGTTCTGGATGGTGGCTTTGCGTATCTGGGTAATTATTTCTTCTTCCGTAATGGAATCAGGATTTTCGAGGAATTTATGAAGCAGCTCTTCGCTTTCTTCAGCGGCTCCTTCAATCAGGATCGTACGATATTCCTTTACCTGTTCCTTCATTTCTTCAGGCACCGGGACCTCGAAATATTCCTTCCCAAGGGAAGCATCATCCCAGGAATAAGCTTTTTCGGAGATAAGGTCTATTATGCCTGTAAAATTTTCTTCTGCGCCTATCGGCAGCTGAACAGGGATGGGTTTGGCTCCGAGTTTCTCACGGATCTGTTCTATAACCTTGAAGAAATCCGCGCCGGTACGGTCCATTTTATTCACATAGCTGAGACGGGGCACATGGTACTTATCGGCTTGTTTCCACACTGTTTCCGACTGGGGTTCTACACCTCCCACTGCGCAGAAAATGGCAACGGCACCGTCAAGCACCCTTAATGACCTTTCAACTTCAACCGTAAAATCCACATGACCGGGAGTGTCGATGATGTTGATACGGTATTGCTGTTTCTGATAGTCCCAGTATACCGTAGTAGCAGCCGAGGTAATTGTAATTCCCCTTTCCTGCTCCTGTACCATCCAATCCATTGTGGCAGTGCCGTCATGCACTTCACCCATCTTATAATTGATGCCTGTATAATACAATATCCGCTCAGTCGTCGTGGTTTTCCCTGCGTCGATGTGAGCCATAATGCCGATGTTGCGGGTATTTTGTATTTGTGCGGGCACTATATAATATATTGTATGGGACCGGTGGTTATAATAAATGGGTTGTTAAAATCTGAAATGCGAAAATGCCTTGTTGGCTTCTGCCATTCGGTGTGTATCCTCTTTCTTTTTAAAAGCGGCGCCTTCTTCTTTATAGGCTGCCATGATCTCGGCAGCCAGTTTCTGGGCCATGCTTTTTTCATGACGCTTGCGGGCATAGCCTACCAGCGATTTCATACCGATTGAACTTTTACGTGACGGCCTGATCTCTGAAGGGATCTGGAAAGTGGCACCACCGATACGGCGGCTGCGGACTTCCACCGACGGAGTGACATTGGCCAGGGCTTTCTTGAATACCTCAAGCCCGTCTTCCTTGGTTTTGTCGGAAACAATATCGATGGCTTCGTAAAAGATGTCATATGACTTGTTCTTTTTTCCGTTGAGCATGATATTATTGACAAATTTGGTTACCAGGGTATCACTGAACCTCGGGTCTGGAACGATGAGCCTTTTCTTTGGTCTTGATTTTCTCATATGTGCTTCAATTAACAGCTACAACTTATGCTTTCTTTTCTTTAGGCCTCTTGGCACCATATTTTGAACGGCGTTGCTTGCGACCTTCAACTCCTGAGGTATCCAGGGCTCCGCGGATAATATGATAACGTACACCGGGGAGATCCTTGACACGGCCCCCGCGGATCATTACGATGGAGTGTTCCTGGAGATTGTGTCCTTCGCCCGGTATATATGCATTGACTTCCTTCCCGTTAGTCAGACGCACGCGGGCAACTTTCCGCATCGCCGAATTGGGCTTTTTGGGAGTAGTTGTGTATACCCTGACACAAACGCCACGGCGCTGCGGGCACGAATCAAGGGCAGGAGCCTTGCTCTTATCGGTCAATTTCTTTCTTCCTTTTCGAACTAATTGCGAAATTGTAGGCATATTGAAATGTTTAAATTCTTTTCAAATTAATCAACACTTAATCGTGTTTTTAATTAAGGATTTCAGGCTTGAAAAATAAAAGGAGGGCTGGATTTCAGAGAGACCCGTTAACCACAACCAACGGTCTGGCTGTGATTGAAACCTATAGATGTCTCGCTTTATCAGGTTTCCTTAATATTCTCGGCTTTGTATCCTCCCAAAAACCAAATCTGATTTTTGAGGGTGCAAAGGTACAACATATTTTATTTCAAACAAGAATTTTAATATTTTTTTTACTTCTGCACAGTAAATTACTTCTGAAAGGCTTTTCCTTGCACATTTTTAAGTGGAAACCTGATCCGGCGAGATGAAAATGAATCAATTGGCATAAACCCCGGGGCAAAGTCCAGTACCCGGGTATGGTCTTAGAGGAATGTGGAATTTAAACGAGAAAACAATAGAGATGGAATATTCAGGATTTGTTCTTTATGATCATGACGGTGGACTCCATATCAGGAATTAAGACCATGGCTTCGGGAATAGTCCTGCAAAAATCGTCAACAGCTTTCAGTACACCTTCCCATTTGTAATTATAATCATGGATGAGGATGACTCCTCCGGGGCTCAGGCGGGGATAAAAGAATTCAAGGCCTGCTTTGGTCGGATTGAAGAGATCGGCATCAATATTCACCAGGGCAAATTTCTCATGGAAAACCCTGGATGCCGAACCGGGAAAATAACCCGGGTGAAGGAAGATATTCTGGTTTCCTTCGATGAAGCGAAGCACTTTTTGCTGGCTGGTATCTGCAAAATTGCTGGTCGAATAGCTTGCAGCTTCACCTTTCTCTATGGCCAGGTCCTTAACCGTAAATCCTTCAAATGTATCGAACAGGTGGAACCTCCTGCCGGGATCCATGTGGTGGATAATCCTTGCACTTTCTCCCTTGTACACACCGAGCTCTGCAAAAGCACCGGGAACCTGCTCCCGTTTCAGTCTTTCCACCTGGAACCACCAGTTGAAAAAACGTACTTTATCGGGGTAATTTTTCTCCAGCTTTTGCAGCAATTTTGAAATATTTCCCTGCTTTTTTGCATACTGCCATCCGGCCGGCTGGTAATTCCGGTCGAAAAAAACATCCCACATATATCTGATAAAAAGCACAAGGACAAGAATAATCAGGGTATAATTGATGATCTGAAAGAAAGGAAATTTCATGCAATAAAGGTTTACCTAATACTAAAATCAAGGTAAAAATAAAGAATAAATACCATTTATAAATTTAATGGAATATAAATTCCCATGAAGGGATAAAAACAAAACAGCACCCCGAGGAGTGCCGCAGAAAAAAGAAATTGAATGCTGAATTTTATTCAAATCATGGATCGACATGGATTACCATAGTCTGTACGTTCGCTACCGTGGCATTACCCGGGGTGCCTGAAGCAATAAAAATGACATTTGCAAATCCGCCGTCAGGCACTTTATACCCGCTGCCATAATTGTTCGCATCGCTTACCATAGTATTTCCGATAGTACTGAGGGGATAGGTAACATTTGTTTTAGTGGGACCGGTCCAGCCATATAATTTCCATATGGCTCCCTGAAGGTCATTCCAGGTATACCCGGAATACCAGCTAAGGTGGTTAAGCAGCCAGTTGATCTTATCCCACGGCTTTGCCTGTGCAAAGGGTGGAAGTAAATTAGGATATAAAGAAGAGTAAACAACCATATTATAGGCTGTGTTAACCGAAAGTGCGAAAGCATAATCAGCGCACCATGATTTAACAGTCCCGTTGACGAATTCATAATTCGGAGGAACATTGCTTAAGGCTGCGTCAGCATAGGTACCCAATGAGCCCGGAGCGTAATTCGTGATGGTATAAGTACAGGCCGGGGGAAGATTGATATACGGGGGCAGCACATAATCCGCATTCAGGTTGCAATAGCCAAGCGAAAAGTCAATAACACCGTTGTGATCAGGATCATTTATCAGAGTTGCATCAGCGACAGTCCAGCTCCAGAGATACACATAATTAAATGCCCCTCCCTGTTTGACAAGGACAGAAAGTTTGAACTCGAAATTATCAACAATGCCCTGGCGGTCGGCATATGATACTACAAGCGGTTGGCCTACACCTAACCAGGCCGAGTTGTCAAATGTACTCATCAGCGTTCCGTTTCTCCAAACCTCGATTTTAAAAATAGCAGGCACATCAGGCTGCAGTCCATTAGATTGTGAAGCATATGGTGATCCTATATAATCACTGATATTTTTAATACAAAGGTCACCAAAAAAGGCCTGCTGTCGAACTGTAACTTCCTGGATCTGGAAGAAAAGAAATCCGAAATCCGTATAATGACTTTGCTGGTAACACACACATTCAACCGGCTGCATAAGTTTAGAAAATTTTGCGACGGTAAAGGTTAATGTTAACGGGTTAGTTACATACGGCGCGTAGACTGTACCTGAATGAGGTGCCGCAGCAAGGATGATATCGTCCCCTGTGTCATTGGGCGTGTTATTATCATTCATAAGGACAAAGTCATTAAGAAAGTGCAGGCCGGGAGACAACTGGATTGAATTTGTATAAGGCTGCCCGGCAAGATAGAAAACGTTAACCTTAATAGGGGTCTGGCTATTGTCAAGCCATACATTCGCATAGCTGATGGATTGGGAGAAACAATCAGATTTCAATCCCCCGGGGGTTGTACCCGGAGCTATAGAGAAACTAACACCCTGTGTGACTTGCTGGGTGTCAGTTTCCTTATAACTAATCTTATTGCAGCCTGTAATTGCAAGGATTAATTGGAGAACGGTCAGAATCAAAAGTGACCTTTTCATTTAGTAGTTTGTTAACAGTTCTTATGAGTTCTTAAAGTCCTTATTTTGAATCCAGTACTGTTGTACTAAACAGGTAATAGCAGCACCCCGGAGGGTGCTGCTGAAATTACCTGATGAAAACTATGATTTACTCAGATCAGGGATCAACTTTAATGAACATGGTCTGGGTATGACCTTGGAGTTCGGGATGATCTTTATCAATGAAAACAACGCAAGCCCATCCGCCGGTAGGTACTTTATACCCGGAACCATAAGCTTCCATATCTGTTATCATTGTCCATGCAAGACAGCTACAACTAGCAGTTGGATAAGTAACATAAGGTTCTGAGGGGGTTCCATTCCAGCCGCATTCTTCCCATATTGCTCCCTGAACGTCATTCCACTGATATCCGGGGAACCAGTCAAGGTGGTTAATTAACCAGTTAATCTTATCCCATGGTTTCGACTGTCCCCATGACGGAAGATAAGAGGGATATAAGGAAGAAAATACATTCATATTATAAGTCTGACCAACAGTAATGAAGAAACCGGTCTCAACACAATATGATGCATAAGTTGTTGACTGTAATTCATAATCACCGGAGGGAACAACCAAAGCAGCATCCACATAACCACCCTTTGTCGTGCCCGGCGCAACAGCAGTAATTGTATATGTGCAAGTAACAGGTAGGACTATATATGGGGGAAGAACACAATCCGCATTCGGGTTACAATAACCCAGAGTAAAGTCAATTACCCCGTTACCATCCTTGTCTGCAGCAGCAGGAGGTATTAAATCATTATCCATAACCGGTCCTGCATCAGTAGCATACCAGCTTTTAAAATAGACAAAGCTGAATGCCGGTGAAACTAATCCAGTTCTTACCAGTACCGATAATCTGAATTCAAAATGATCAGTTAACCAAGCCCTGTCAGCATATCGTACTTTCCTGGGAGCTCCTTCACCCCATCCCAAGCTTAAACTATCATTAGTGAAAGAACCCACTGCTGTGTCGTTTCTCAGAACATCTATTTTAAAAATAGCCGGCATATCGGGCTGCAAAGGACCACCATTCCTTTGTTTGGCATAATCTGAACCTATGTATTTGGCATAATCTTTAGCACAAAGGTCGCCAAAAAATGGTATTTCACGAAGAGTTATATCATGAATCAGGAAGAAAACAAATCCAAAATCAGTCCAGTGAGATGGCTGATAACAAACACATTCAACCGGCACTTGAAGCTTTGAGAACTTTACAACGGTAAAATTAAATGACAGTGGATGGACGACATAAGGAGCATAAGCTGATCCTGAATGAGGGGCCGCAGCAAGAGTTTGATCGTCTGCTTCGTTATTTGGTGTTTGCATGTCATTATACATGACAAAATCAGCTAAAGCGTATGTTCCAGGAGCCAACTGTATAGAATTTGTATACGGTTGTCCGGCAAGATAGAAAATGTCAACCTTAATCGGGTTTCCCGGATAAGGCGTAGTTGAACCGTTTGCGTTCACAATATTCAGAAATACCTTTGCATAACTTGCATTGGTTGAGAAGCAATCGGATTTAAGTCCCCCTGGTGTTGAACCAGCTTTGATAGAGAAACTTACACCCTGCGTAACCTGGGTGTTTGTTCCGTCATTTTTGCTTTTGTTGCAGCTTGCAAGTGCAAGAACTAATCCAAGGACTGCAAGACTAAACATTAACTTTTTCATTGTACTTGATTTTTTTGTTTGGTTTTTGTTTTTGTTTCAGGATTTATATTGATTTAGTTTTATGGATGCATGTATATATTGGAATTGTTGCGGTAACCGGGTTTATCCATATACCAGTCAGGATAAACAACACCCCCGCTGGTAGCCCATTCCACGAAATGATTATATGCATTGATGATATCGATTGTCGCTTTGGGATAAGCAAAGTTTTCGTAAATATTAATCGCCCATGGAAGGTTATTTTCAGTGAGGTAATATTTTCCTGTTGAAGGATTGCTCCTGTCTTCAAAAGTACCGAGCACACTCTGGTCGGCCAGGTCGGTAGGAGGATAGTCGGGCAGGTGAACCTCATAGCCTCTTCTTTGATTGGTAATAATGAAGGGATTGAAATTTTCTATGTTAATCTGGGACATCAGGTACAGAGGACTGCTGAAAGTGATATGGATAAGAATTGTATCAGGGGTCACATAAGGGGCATTGGGATCGGAGTTGACACCTCCTCCTCCTCCTGCCCATGGCATCAGATCGAAGAAATCGTCAAATACCATGATTGTCGGTTTTGACTGTCCGCTTTCCAGTCCGTGGCTGTCAAGCGTCACAATATTATGGTTCAGATGACAGCCGGTAACGGTCATTGTGGTTGGATCCACGCCATTGGTCGGTATCTGGAATCCGAAACCATTGTGGAAAATCGCACCCGAAGCTTTCAGAATAAATTTTCCGAAGATCTCAACAACTTTATTGGAGGAATTAGTCACCGTATTGAAATGATAATCAACTACAACGTCGTTGAAATCATAATCACCCATGGAAGGCCAGAGATCCTCAAATGCCAGTGTTCCATTACCGGTTGCCGGGAAGGGGTTATTGAAACAGCGGGTCGGATCGTTCGGATAGTCGTCCACATCATCGGTGCAGCCATCGCAATCCTGGTCCCCGGGACATCCTCCTCCATTACTCACAAAAACAGATATTTTCGCTGATGAACAAAGGGAATTAACATCGCATACCTGATAAAATATGGTAGCAGGGCCTGTATAGTTTGTAACCGGTGTGAAGGTTACAGTTCCGGTTATATGGTCAGCAATAAATAATCCGACAGTTGACTCAGCAGGCTCTGTACCTGCTATAAATGATACTGAGGAAGGAACGATTGCTCCTGATCCCTGGATGTCATTTGCCAGAACATTAAAGGTGACCGAAGAATTCTTTGGAGTTCCGGTACTGTCATTATTGGCCGTGGGCCCGGTTAAACCACCGCCGCTGCAATCGGTCTGATAACAGCTCATCACACTCTGGAAATCCTGGGCCTGAAAGCTTGCCGGGAATACCATGTCGTTTCCATGGGCTGCAACCTGCTGGTCCTGCAATGGTCCTGTCAGAGTGTAGGTAACATTAAATACTCCTACATTTCCGTCACCGATCCCGCTGATTCCTTCAATCCTGAACCCGCTAAAAGTTTCTCCGTTTAGTGTCGGCCCCATATTGATATTTGTAAAGTTCATTCCCCCGTATAAAATACTTACGGTCACATTCGAATAAGTGCCCGGTGTTGCCTGAATCGCATAGGAGGAGATGGCAGGACAACCGGAGCCGCTGCATCCGGTATGCTGCACAAGAAGAGTAATAGTATGGGAATGATCTGATTGATTGCAAATTACGGAAGTAACACTCGTTGAGTATCCTCCCCCCATGTCTTTATACTTATCACAAACTGTTTTCAATTCCGCGAAAGTCTTTACAGAGGAAATTTGTATTATGGCCATTATCATCATGGCTGTCATTATCCTGGTTTTCATTACGATTTTCGCTGTTGTTTTCAGTTTAGTGGTGTTTGGATGTTCAGAATGAGTGAATTATCTTATTATTATTAATCTGCAGCACATGTGAAACCCCATTAATTATAATATTCAGTTCTTTTTCATAAACCTGGATCGCAATGCTTGCTTTATATGTATCTGAAGGCTGGATCAGGGCTTTATGATAGATCACTCCCGTGGTTGATTTGACAACAAGTGAAGATCTGGATGAAACCGTGAGCTCCAGCCCAATATTTTGTGTTGTTTTCCAGTTGAAGCCTGAAGGGACATTCATCTCACTCATTGATTTTATTTTCCCGGAGGTCTGGTCAGGTTTAACATCCTGGAATTCTTTTTTGCAACCTGAAAAAACAATTGTGAGAAGCACCAGTAAAGACCCTAACTTAATTATATCAGTTTTCATCAAAAAAAAAATGGGTTAAATCCATTTTATATCAGTGACAAAAGTATATCAATTCATACCTTAAACAAAATCATATTTGGTATGTGTAGCAAATTTCGTGGTAAATGTAGCTATTTTTTACGTAAATGTAACATGTTTTTAATTTTTTTCAAATTCACCCTGACAAAAAGGTAATCTGCTACCTTTGCCGATTGATTTATGTCGGCCATCCTTGAAAACCTGAATGAAGCACAGAGGTCTGCAGTTATTGAAACTGAAGGGCCCGTAATGGTCATTGCCGGGGCAGGCTCCGGGAAAACCCGGGTATTGACATACAGGGTAGCTTATCTGCTTGAACTCGGCATTGATCCTTTTCATATCCTGGCCCTGACATTCACCAATAAGGCAGCCAGGGAGATGATGGAGCGGATCACAGCCCTCGTTGGTTCATCCGAAGCCAAAAATGTATGGATGGGCACCTTCCACTCGGTCTTTGCCAGAGTCCTCCGTATTGAAGGCCACCGTATAGGCTATCCTTCCAATTATACCATATATGATACGGATGATTCAAAACGGGTGATAAAAAGCCTGGTCAAGGAAAATAACCTTGATGACAAACTTTATCAGACCGGTTACATCATGCAAAGGATCTCCGCAGCAAAAACCAGCCTGATCTCTGCCGATGATTATCAGAATAATCCTGAGATACAGGAATATGACCATTCGGCAGGTAAACCGCTTACCGGGAAACTATATATTCAGTACCAGAACCGCCTGATCAGGTCTTCAGCAATGGATTTTGACGACCTCCTTTTCAATATGAACATTTTGCTGCGCGATTTCCCTGAGATGCTTTACAAATACCAGAACAAATTCCGTTACATCCTGGTGGATGAATACCAGGACACTAATTACGCCCAGTACCTGATTGTTAAAAAGCTTGCTGCGAACAATGAAAATATATGTGTGGTCGGCGACGATGCACAAAGCATTTACGCTTTCAGGGGAGCCAATATCCAGAATATCCTGAATTTCCGAAATGATTACCCTGACCACAAAGTATTTAAGCTGGAGCAGAATTATCGCTCCACAAAGGTCATTGTCCAGGCCGCCAACAATATAATCATCAATAACAAAAACCAGATTTTCAAGGAAATCTGGACCGATAATGACGAAGGGTCAAGGATAGGCCTGATCCATGCTTCCACTGATACTGAAGAAGGCAATATGGTGGCTCAGTCCATCTTCGAAAATAAAATGAACAGGCAGCTCCCGAATGCTTCATTTGCTATTCTGTACCGTACAAATGCACAATCCCGTGTGATGGAGGAAGCATTGAGGAAGCTTAACATTCCTTGCAGGATCTACGGAGGAGTTTCATTTTACCAGAGAAAAGAGGTGAAAGATATGCTGGCATATTTCCGCCTGGCAGTAAACCCGAAAGATGAAGAAGCGCTCCTGAGGATCATAAATTACCCTGCCCGCGGAATTGGCAAAACAACCGTTGAAAAACTGATCGTCACGGCCGATGAGTATAAGGTCAGTCTGTTTGATCTGATAGAAAAACCGCCTTCAGCGCTTAAATTCCCTGACAGCACCTGGACCAGGGTCAGGGGTTTCATTACGATGATAAAGAGTTACAGCGCGCTGCTAAAAGCCAGAGATGCATACGAAATGGCAAGGCACATTGCATCTTCATCCGGACTGATCAGGGAGATGCATGAAGACAAGACCCCGGAAGGAGTGAGCCGATTCGAAAACATAGAAGAACTGTTGAACGGGATCAAGGAATTTTCCGAATCCCCGAGGACAAATCCTGAGACAGGTGAGATTGAAGAAAATGTTGTACGGACCCTCGATGAATTCCTGCGGGATATAGCCCTATTGACCGATGCAGACTTTGATAATGAGAAGGATACGGACAGGGTCGTTCTGATGACGGTGCATTCGGCCAAGGGGCTTGAATTCCCTTATGTTTTTGTGACCGGGCTTGAAGAGAACCTCTTCCCTTCAATACAGTCACTTAATTCCCGCTCCGACCTCGAGGAAGAAAGAAGGCTCTTTTATGTGGCTGTTACAAGGGCCAGGGAAAAGCTGACCCTTTCCTATGCCGAGAACCGTTATCGCTGGGGGAACCTGACCATGTGCGAACCCAGCCGTTTTATAAGCGAGATCCCTGAAAAACTGGTTGATTTTCCCAAACGGGTCCAGGCGAAAAAGGAAGGCTTCCTGTCCTCCGACAATTTCTCAAACATGCTTCCGGGATTAAACCTTCCTCCCAAAAAATTCAGTTTCCAGAAGCCAAAAGGAACAACTCCCCTCCAGAATGCCAGGACACAAGGTCAAGCACCTGTTCCTCCCGTAAACCCTGAAATTGCAGGGATCCCCCCGTCAGATACCGAGGAGATCCAGACTGGAATGGAGGTTCAGCATGAACGCTTCGGCAAAGGTAAAGTCGTAGGGGTCGAAGGCATCGGCCCAAATAAAAAAGCCACCGTTTTCTTCCCTTCCATTGGCCAGAAACAGTTGTTGTTAAGGTTTGCCAGGCTCAGGATCGTCCAATAACTATTATAGTAAATTCCTGGTTCTGAGCAAAATGAAATCATCCGGCGGTTCATGAATTTTTGTATATTTGCATAAATTTTTTCAAATGGAATACAACACAACCCGCGAACAGATGATCATTCCGGAATACGGGCGGAATGTGCAGAAAATGATACAGTACATCTGCACCATGGAAGAAAAGGAACGCCGGACCAAGGCGGCCAAATTCGTGATCACGGTGATGGGACAGCTTCATCCTGCTGCCAAAGAAACTTCCGACTGGAAGCACAAACTATGGGATCATATGTATATCATCTCTGATTTCAAACTTGATGTTGATGCACCTTACCCTCCTCCTCCCCCTCTTACACAAAGCTCTAAACCCGAAAGACTGCAGTATCATGATAAAGAAATAGAATTCCGTCATTACGGGAAAAACATTGCCCTTATGATAGAAAAAGCCTGTAATTATGATGATGGCCCGGAAAAAGATTCGCTGATCAACTCTATCGCGCATCATATGAAGAAATCATACCTGAGCTGGAACCGTGAATCTGTGGATGATGATCTTATAGAAACCCATCTTAAACAGTTATCCAAAGGAAGAGCCAAACTCACCCAGGATTTCCGCTTTCAGCATACCAACGAAATCCTTGGCAGAAATAAGAAAAAGAAACCCTTCCGTCCCCAGGGCGGGAATTACAATCAGCGAAACAAGAACCGTCCCCAGCTGTGAACTCTTTTGAGATCACCGGGAGCAGGAAACTCCGGGGGGAAATACTCCCACAAGGCGCCAAAAACGAAGCCCTCCAGGTGATCTGCGCCATCCTGCTGACTGATGAAAAGATCACAATTCATAACATTCCCGACATCAGGGATGTTAACAACCTGATCGAACTGCTGGTAACTTTAGGGGTAAAAGTTTCACGACCAGGCGGATCATCGGTCAGTTTCGAAGCAGCCGGCGCAAACTTCAATCTTCTCAACTCAAAGGATTTCCGTTCAAGAGCCGGCACATTAAGGGGATCCATCATGTTGCTTGGCCCTATGCTGGCAAGATTCAAAAAAGGATTTATTTTTCTTCCCGGAGGAGATAAGATCGGCCGAAGGAGGCTTGACACCCATTTTACCGGTCTTATGAAACTGGGTGCCAAATTTTCATACAGGCAGGAAGACTCTTCATACAGTGTTGAAGCGCCCGAACTGAAAGGCACTTATATGCTGCTTGATGAAGCCTCGGTGACAGGGACCGCCAACATCCTGATGACCTCGGTCCTTGCCAAAGGCACCACAACTATTTTCAATGCTGCCTGTGAGCCTTATATCAAACAGCTCTGCTCAATGCTGATCAGTATGGGTGCCAGAATCCAGGGCGTCGGCTCCAATCTGCTGACCATTGAAGGAGTCGATATCCTTCATGGCTGCGAGCATACTCTTCTTTCGGACATGATCGAAGTCGGCAGTTTTATCGGGCTGGCCGCTATGACAGGCTCTGAAATCACGATAAAAAATGCCGGCCTGCCTCACCTCGGGCTTATCCCGGATGTTTTCAGCCGCCTTGGTATTAAAATGGAATTCGCCGGGGACAACATTCTGATACCGGCTCAGGATCATTATGAGATGGAATCCTATATGGATGGTTCCATAATGACCATTGCAGATGCCCCCTGGCCGGGATTCACACCCGACCTGATCAGTATCGTGCTGGTTATTGCCACACAGGCCAGAGGAAGCATCCTTATCCATCAGAAAATGTTTGAAAGCAGGCTTTTCTTTGTGGATAAACTGATCGACATGGGAGCAAAAATAATCCTCTGCGACCCCCACAGGGCCACCGTAATAGGCCTGGATCACAAATATCCGCTCAGAAGTATCCGAATGTCATCTCCCGATATCAGGGCGGGTGTGGCTTTGCTTATCGCAGCCCTTTCGGCCCAGGGAATAAGTATTATCGACAATATCGAACAGATAGACAGGGGTTACCAGAATATTGATTCCAGGCTCCGGGACCTTGGCGCTGATATTAAAAGGATCAATTCCTGACATTTTGGCGCACTGCTCCCTTTGGCAAATTTTTTGATGTTGCATTTCGGAATTCATATGAATTAATATATCGCTATGTCTAAAGCAGAACAAAAAGAAGAAAAAGAAAAGATCAAGAAAAAACCTCATGATGAGGGACTTACAGAAGATCAACAGGAAGAACAACCCCTGGCCGAAGAGAATTTACCTGATAAAGGCATAACAGAGGATGATGAAACCGACCTTAAAGACCAGCTGGATAGCCTGAATGATAAATACCTCAGGCTTTACTCCGACTTTGATAATTACCGCCGGCGATCACTGAAAGAAATTCTCGATATACGGAAAAATGCTGCCGAAGATGTGGTTGTGAAACTCCTGCCTGTCCTGGATGATTTCGAAAGAGCCATCACAGCGTTTGATGCAACAGAGAATTCCGAGGGACTGAAGAACGGGATCATTTTGATCTACAATAAACTCATGACTATACTTTCAGGTACAGGTCTTGAACAAATGAAAACAGTGGGAGAACCGTTCAATACCGATTTTCATGAAGCTATTACAAGCATCGGGGTTCCGAACGAAGAAATGAAAAATAAAGTAGTTGACGAAATAGAAAAGGGTTACCTGCTTAACGGGAAAGTGATAAGATTTGCCAAAGTCGTAGTGGGCTCCTAATAACTTTGTGACTCTGTGACTTTGTGACTCTGTGACTCTGTGCCTTTGTGACTTTGTGACTGATTTTTAACTCCACTTAATGACAAAACGCGATTACTATGAAGTTCTGGAGGTGAGTAAGACCGCCTCCCCGGATGAGCTGAAAAAGGCTTACCGGAAGCAGGCCCTGAGATTTCACCCGGATAAAAATCCCGGAGATAAGGAAGCGGAAGAAAAGTTCAAAGAGGCTGCCGAAGCGTATGAAGTGCTCAGCGACCCTGACAAGCGGCAGCGCTACGACCAGTTTGGCCATGCCGGATTGCGCAATTCTAACGGTTTCGGCGGGTTTAGCGGAAGTATGAACATGGAAGATATCTTCCGCCATTTCGGGGATATCTTCGGAGGAGGATTCGATGACCCGTTCAGCGCCTTTTTCGGAGGTGGCGGGCGAAAGAGCGCAAGAACCGTGAACCGCGGTTCCAACCTGAGGGTGCGGGTAAAGCTCACGCTTGAAGAGATCGCTAATGGAGTGGAGAAAAAAATCAAGGTCAACAAATATATCTCCTGCACCTCTTGCCGCGGTACCGGGGCGAAAAGCGGCAATGCCTACCAGACCTGTTCAACCTGCAAAGGAACCGGACATGTTACAAGGGTGACTTCCACCTTTATAGGACAAATGCAGACAACTTCGACCTGCCCCCAGTGTGGTGGAGAAGGCAAGATCATCACCGATAAATGCCTTGACTGCGGAGGCAACGGGATTATCAAGGGTGAAGAAGTGATAAGCATTAAAATCCCTGCCGGTGTCGGTGAAGGAATGCAGCTTTCCATGAACGGCAAAGGGAATGCTTCGGCCAGAGGGGGAATTGCAGGGGACCTGCTGATCCAGATCGAAGAGCTCAAACACCCGGAATTGATCAGGGATGGGAATAATCTCCTGTACTATTACTATATTACTGTCCCGGAAGCTGCCCTGGGCTCCGAAGCCGAGATCCCGTCCATCAACGGAAAAATAAAAATCAAAATAGATCCGGGAACCCAGAGCGGCAAGGTCATCCGGCTTAAAGGGAAAGGCCTGCCCAGTGTAAATGCCTATGAGGGACGCGGCGATCTGCTGATCACCGTGCATGTGTGGACACCGAAAAGCCTTTCCAAAGAAGAGCGCTCCTTACTCGAAAAACTTGCAAAATCACCTAATTTCCAACCTTCCCCCTCCGAAAAGGAGAAAGGCTTCTTTAGAAAAATGAAAGACATCTTTGAATAACCTAAGGAAGCGATGAGCGATGAGAGAAACCCGGAAATTGTAACCTGAAACCTTAAAAACAGTCTAATCTGGCACTTGTAACCCGAAATTTATGGAACTCTTTTCAGCCCTGAATATCTCCAAGCAGTTCTCGGGCCATAAAGCCCTGGATAGCGTCAATATTGACATTCCGGAAGGAAGCATCTACGGATTGCTTGGCCCCAACGGGGCAGGAAAAACCACATTTATACGGATCATTAACCAGATCATCGCCCCTGATGAAGGCAAGCTTTTTTTCAATGGCAGGGAACTCCAGCCAAATGACATTTACAACATCGGCTACCTTCCCGAAGAAAGGGGATTGTATAAAAAAATGACGGTGGGCGAACAGGCTATGTATCTCGCCCAGCTTAAAGGATTAAGCAGGCAGGAGGCGCAGAAAAGACTGCACAGCTGGTTTGAGAAATTTGAAATGAAGGGTTGGTGGAATAAAAAGGTAGAGGAGCTATCCAAAGGAATGCAGCAGAAAGTTCAATTCCTGGTAACCATAATCCACGAACCAAAGCTTCTGATCTTTGATGAACCCTTCAGTGGTTTCGACCCCATCAACGCTGGTATGCTCAAAGATGAGATCATCACACAGAGGGAAAAAGGAGCCACTGTCATTTTCTCCACCCATAATATGGCTTCCGTTGAGGAATTATGCGACCATATCACCCTGATCAACAACGCAAAAGTGATATTGAACGGTCCCGTCAGGGAAATCAAGAAAGCCTATAAGACCAATACATTCGAAGTTGCCTATAATAATTTCAGCGGAAATCTTTCTGACATCCTTCCCGGCTCTTTTACAATAATCAAGGAATGGCAGGAGCATGACTTGCATACGGCAACGATCCGCATCCCTGAAAACGGCAATCCGAATCAACTTCTGAGTGCGCTGATCCCTAATGCTACCCTGCATTCCTTCACGGAACAAATACCGGGCATGAATGAAATCTTCATCCGGGCCGTTACCGAAAAAACTCCCGAACCAATCCTGCAACACTGATATGAACAAGATCCTTTTAATAATCAAGCGGGAGTATCTGACCAGGGTCAGGAAACGCTCGTTTATCATTATGACTATACTTGGCCCTTTATTCATGGCGGCCATAGTCGTGGTGCCCATATACCTTGCTACACGCGGAAATGAGACCAAGAAAGTTGCAGTGATTGACCAGACCGGTATCTTTTATATGAAATTCAAGGATTCCGATAATATTAAGTTCCATTACCTTCACAGCGATATCGGCTCGGCAAAATCCGATTTCAGGAAAAGCGGTGATTATGCCCTCTTATTCATTCCGAAAACGGAAGTCAGCATTCCTACCAACGCTGTCCTTTATGCCGAAAGCAACGTTTCCATAAATGTCATCAGCTATATCCGCAATGTGATGACAAAAACTGTCGAGGATTTGAAGCTTGAGGCAAAACTCCATGATCTTCAGTTAGATAAAAAGACTCCACTGGATGTCGGAGATATTCTTCGCTCTATCAAGGCCGATATAGATGTGAACACGATGAAGATCACCGATGAAGGGAAGGAGGTGAAAAGCTATACAGAGCTCAGCATGGTGCTTGGGGCATTTGCCGGCGTCCTGATCTACTTTTTTATTTTCATGTTCGGGTCACAGGTCATGCGCGGCGTGATTGAAGAGAAAACAAGCCGGATCGTCGAGGTCATCATCTCATCGGTCAAACCTTTCCAGCTGATGATGGGGAAAATCATCGGCGTAGGAATGGTCGGCCTTACACAATTCCTGCTTTGGGTTATCCTGACTTTTGGGATCGTCACGATGGTTACTACCACCTTCACGGGTGATATCACCAAAAAGCACGTGACAGAACAAAGCCTTCTGATGAAAGTAAATAAATACAACCCCGATAACCTGCCTTTGCCCGATTCTGCTTCCGCAAACCAACCGCAGAATGAAGGTGTGAACCAGGTATTCGAAGCCCTGAATTCGGTGAATTACCCGGTTATGATTGGAGCTTTCCTGTTTTTCTTTATTTTCGGATACCTGATGTACGGGGCTTTGTTTGCCGCAATCGGAGGGGCTGTCGACAGTGAATCCGACACCCAGCAATTTATGTTGCCCATCACCGTCCCATTGATATTGTCGATAGTGATGTTGCAGTTTTTTATCCAGGATCCAAGCGGGTCGGTTGCCTTCTGGTTTTCGGTCATCCCGCTCACATCTCCTGTTGCAATGATGATCCGTATACCTTTCGGGGTTCCTTACTGGCAGGTTGCCTTATCGATGTTTCTCCTTGTTCTGACCTTTGTCGGCACTACATGGATGGCCGGAAAAATATACAGGACAGGTATCCTGATGTACGGGAAGAAAGTGAGCTACAAGGAACTTTGGAAGTGGCTCAAATATTAGGCAGTGAAATAGCAAGGTAGTGAGGTAGGGAAAATTAATGCCAGATGCCTAATGCCTGTCAAGCATTTTTGTCCATTCAAACCTTGTTCGTTTTTTCCAGTCCTTTTGATGATAGACATAACTGACGATAAGCGGTAAGACACTCGTTGCCTCGGCATATACCATTTGTTCAAAGACCGTATCGACTTTTCCCCATGAAGCGGCTTCCTTCAGTGTGGAACTTGAACACGCTCCGTCACGCGGATCAGCTACAGTGATCTGGACGGCATATTTATGCATGGGAACCTCTTTCCCGAGCACTTCTGCACATATCACCGTATCCTGGACGAAGTTCTTTGGAACTCCGCCCCCGATCATGAACAGCCCGGAGGACTTTGCTGCCATTTTAATTTTAGTAAGCTCAAGGAAATCTTTCACGGAATCAATTGACACATGTGCGCCCGGATTTTTCCATTGATGTGCCACCAGACCAAAACCCGCGCTGGAATCACTGAATGCCGGGCAAAAGATGGGTACATTATGTTCATAAGCAACCTGGACAAGGCTGTCTTTCTTTTTGGAATTTTTAACCAGCCACTTTCCCATCTCACGGATGAATTCACGGGATGAATAGGGCCGTTTTTCAAGCTTGTCGGCAATCTTTTTGACCGTCATATCACAGAACTGAAGTTCCTCTTCATCAATATAGGTATCGTAAATCCTGTCAATATAATGCTTGCGAAGGTCCCGGTCGTCTGCATTGGCGCTGCCTCTATAATGCTTAAAACCCAGGGCCTCAAAAAAGTCCATGTCCACAATCGTGGCCCCGGTCGCTATGATTGCATCTACCATATTATTTCTTACCATATCCACATAGACCTGCATGCAGCCGCCGGCACTTGTGCTGCCTGCAATGGTCAGGAAAATGGTGCATCCTTTCTCCCTTATCATCCGCTTCAGGATATCAGCAGCCGATGCCGTATCACGCGATGTGAATGACATTTCACGCATGGATTCAATGATCGGAGTGGAATCGAAGGACTTGATGTCAATATGCCTGATTTCATTCGTCAGATATTTCTTCTTTTTCACTGATGCATTCTTCATATTCGAAATCTTTTTGTTTGTATCCGGTATCATCCATCGTTACACATCCGGGGAACGAGCCGCGGCCACCGGTTCAGCCCCGGAAGAACGGGGGTGCGAACCGGAGAGATTGAACTGCTGCAAAGGTAATCAATACCCGAGAATTTTCAGCATGGATTTATAACTCTGCTCCTTGGAAAACAGCTTGGTAAAGACTTCACCGTTTTCATCCCGGTCGATCAGTACATGTTTCGGTGCAGGGATCAGGCAATGCTGTATACCCCCGTATCCCCCCAGCGACTCCTGGTATGCCCCGGTATGGAACATCCCTATATATAACGGGGGGTCGATGGTGAATTTCGGAAGAAACACAGCATTCGTATGACCTTCGGCATTATAATAATCTTCACTGTCACAGGTAAGTCCGCCGAGGAACACCCTTTCATACTCCGAGTCCCAGTTGTTGATCGAAAGCAGGATAAATTTCTGGTTAATGGCCCAGGTATCAGGAAGCGTGGTGATGAATGAGCTGTCGATCATATCCCATGCTTCCCGGTCATTCTGCTTTTTCTGGTCTACGACGCTGAACAGGATCGCTCCGGCCTCCCCTACCGTGAATGATCCGAACTCAGTAAAAATATCCGGTTCAGGCACATCGTTTCGTTCACAGATCCTTTTGATCTGGGCTGTGATCTCTTCAGCCATGTATTCATAATCATAATTGAACTCCAGAGAATTCTTTATCGGGAACCCGCCGCCTATATTCAAACCTGTAAGCTCCGGGCATTCCTTCTTCAGCTCACAATATACCGAAACGCTTTTACTAAGTTCATTCCAGTAATACGAAGTGTCCTTGATGCCTGTATTAATAAAGAAATGAAGCATCCTCAATTCAAAATGCGGATTATTTTTAATCCTTTCCATATAAAACGGTATGATGTCGTTATACCGTATCCCCAGGCGGGAAGTATAGAAATCGAACTTGGGTTCTTCTTCGGAGGCAATGCGTATCCCCACTTTCATCCTGCCTTGTACAAGTTGCTCATACTTCTCCAGTTCAAACAGGTTATCCAGAACGGGCACGGTATTCACAAAACCGTTGTTCTGCAGCTTGATGATATTCTCGACGTACTGGGGCCTTTTAAACCCATTGCATATGATATAGTTATCCTTTTTAAACAATCCCCTTTTCTCCAGATCTTCAATTATAGGTATATCAAAAGCCGAGGAAGTTTCTATATGCGCGTCATTCTTAAGCACTTCTTCCAGTATAAAACTGAAGTGACTGCTTTTAGTACAATAGCAATATTGGTAATCGCCCTGATAATCAACCTTTGCCATGGCTACATTAAATAATCTTTTAGCTTTTTGTATCTGCTGGCTTATCTTCGGAAGATAGGTGATGCGCACCGGGGTTCCATATTGCTTGATGACATCCATCAGGGGAACTTTATGAAAATATAACTCATTTTCAATGACTTCGAATTCAGGCTGGGGGAATTCGAAAGTTTGTTCTATAAGGTCACTATACTTTATCTTCATTTTTATAATTTCAATGTAGTTTACTTACTTTACTTATTTTTACTCAATGTAACTCATCCGGGTTACAAATTTTATGCAAATGTAAAATAACATTTTAATTTTTTTATTTTTGGAAATGAATTTGGCACTATAAATATCTTTAGCAGCACCGGTCAAGGCATATCCGGATTTTTACACAGGTTCATCATGGAAGAACGTCTGCAAACTGAATTGAAGAAGCTAATCAATTCCTCAAGGGGCAGGGCCCATACAGATCGCCTGGTTGAACTGTTGAGATCCCATCAGGAATGGCATAAAATCCTGATCGATATTTATTTATCGGATGAGGAGCCAGCAAGCAGAAGGATTATCTGGGCCATTGATCTGTATGCGGATGAGGATCCGGGGATGATAATCCCATACCTGGAATTGATTACTGAACGCCTGGAGACCTTCAGTCATGATGCGCTAAGGAGGCATTCGCTCCGTCTCCTGGCCCGCCTGCCCTTGCCTGCAGATAATCTCGGAAAACTGGTGAACACCTGCTTTACCTGGCTTCTCGACCCCCTGAAGCCGGTCGCCATAAAAGTCTATTGTATGGAAATCCTCTACCGTATCTCCCTGACCGAAACGGATCTGAAGCAGGAACTCATCGACAGCATTGGCCTGCGGCTTGACGAAGAAACGGCAGGGTTTAAAAACAGGGGGATCAGACTTCTGAAGAAATTATCGCTTGAAGCAGGGAATAAACATAATTAAATCAACCTCTTTTATTTTTCCGGGAAAAGTTCTAATTTTGCACCCTCAAAAAACCAGCTTAAGAAATTATCTTCATTAAATTCAAATCTCATGCAGAATAAAGGTGCTGTCAAGTTATTTGCCATTGTGTTCGGACTTGTTTGTTTGTTCCAGTTATCTTTTACATTCATAAGTTACCGTTACTCGGTAAAAGCCGATAGATATGCCAATTCATCAGTTGTGAAGGAAATGGCGAACAAAATGGCTAAGGGAGATCCCGCCCGTCTGGAATATCTTATGGATTCGATCACCAAATCGAGAATGGAATATTTTAACGATTCCATGGCCAATGTCGAGGTGTTAAACCTCCTCCTCAAGAAGTATACCCTCAAGGATGTGCGTGAAAGAGAGATAAACCTGGGTCTTGACCTGAAGGGAGGGATGAACGTGACTATGGCTGTCTCGGTCCCCGATGTGATCTATGCCTTGTCGGGGCACAGCCAGGATCCGACTTTCAACAAGGCTCTCCAGCTTGCAATACAGAAGGAGAAGAACAGCACTGCCGATTTTGTCGACCTTTTCGCTGATGCTTTCAAACAGGTCGATCCCAATGCAAAACTTGCGGCAATTTTCAACACCGTCGAACTGAAAGACCGCATCAACTTCAATTCCACGAATGCTGAAGTCATCAAGGTCATCCGTGATGAGACCAACGCCGCCATTGACAGGACCTACCATATCCTTACCACCCGAATAGACCGTTTCGGGGTTGTTCAGCCGAACATCCAGAAGCTTCAGACAGCAGGGCGTATCCTGATCGAGCTCCCCGGCATCAAAGATCCCGAACGTGTACGTAAATTATTGCAAGGTACTGCGCAGCTGGAATTCTGGGAAACATACCAGTTCACCCAGCTTCATTCTTATTTTACCGAGGCTAACAAGAAACTCGCCGCTATTATGAGTGCCGGGGGTGACAGCCTGAAAACCGATTCCCTTAAAAAAATTGATTCAGCCGGTACTTCTAAAGCAATTAATAATAAGCTTTTGCTGGCTGAAAAGAAAGAAGCGGGAAAAGGCGGCAAAGTAGCCAAACCGGAAATAAAGAAAGAGGAAGCAAAAAAAGACACTTCAAAGGGTAACGCACTGCTCAGCCAGATGGGCAAAGACACTTCCAAGAATGCTGCAATGAATAAAAAGAACGAAGCTGAACAGTGGATGAAGAAGAATCCTTTGTTCGCATCCCTTGCAGTATCCATATACCAGAATAAGGACGGGCAATATGTCGCTGGCCAGACGGCAATGGTCGGCCGTGCACTGATCAAGGATACAGCCAAGGTGAATTACATGCTGCGCCTGACGAAGCACGTCTTTCCACGCGACCTGAAACTTGCCTGGACGGTAAAGCCCGGTGAAGAAGCTAAAGATGTTCTCCAGCTGGTTGCCTTAAAAGTGACTTCCCGCGACGGTTCGCCCGCGCTGGGTGGCGATGTCATTACCAATGCACGCCAGGACTATGACCAGAACGGAAGGGTTGAGGTCTCCATGTCGATGAACTCAGAGGGAGCCAGGATCTGGAAACGCCTTACCGGGGATAATGTCGGCAAGCAGATTGCCATCGTCCTTGACGGTTACGTATACAGCTATCCGAACGTTAACGGTGAGATCCCCAATGGAATGTCATCCATTACCGGGGGGAGCATGACGGTTGAAGAAGCCCAGGATCTTGCCAACATCCTTAAGGCCGGTAAGCTCCCGGCTCCAGCACACATCGTGGCGGAAGAAGTCGTAGGGCCTTCACTTGGGAAGGAATCGATCAACGCGGGATTGATATCGTTCATCATCGCTTTCATCGGAGTTCTCCTGTATATGTCGCTCTACTACAGGGGTGCCGGCCACGTTGCCGACTTTGCCCTTTTCGCCAATGTATTCTTCCTGTTCGGGGTTCTTGCTTCGATCGGAGCAGTCCTTACACTCCCCGGTATCGCAGGTATCGTACTGACCCTGGCTATGGCGGTCGACTCGAACGTGATCATCTACGAGCGAATGCGGGAAGAAATAAGGGCCGGCAAAGGTATGAGGCTGGTTGTGAAGGATGGTTTCAGACATGCCTTATCAGCCATCATCGACGGTCACGTAACGACTATCCTTACCGGTATTGTACTGTATATTTTCGGTTCAGGCCCCATACAGGGTTTTGCAACCACGCTGGTCATCGGTCTGTTGCTCTCCCTTTTCTCGTCAATCTTTATCGCCAGACTGCTTTTTGAATGGATGCTCGACAAGAACATGACCATCACAACAGGATATAAATGGAGTCAGAATGCCTTTCAGAACATAAAGATCAATTTCATCGGCCTGAGGTATAAGATGTATATCCTTTCCATTGCCATTATTATCCCCGGCATCATTTCAATCTTTGTCCGCGGCCTGGACCCGGGCCTGGACTTCACCGGTGGCCGCAGCTACATTGTCCGCTTCGATGAACCTGTTAAAACTTCTGATATCCGCGAATCCCTTGGAAAGATCTTCAAGGAATATCCTGAAGTAAAGACCTTCGGCCCGACCAACCAGGTAAAAATCACAACTAAATACATGATCAATGAGCGGACCCAGCAGGCCGACTCCCTTGTCAACCTCAGGCTTTACGAGGGTGTTAAAGGATATTACAGGACCCCGGTCACGTTCAAAGACTTCAAATCAGGTGATCCGAAAAAGTCAATCGGCGAAATGAGCTCGCAGCGTGTTGACCCCACAATCAGTTATGCGCTGATCTGGCAGGCATTGATGGCTGTATTCTTCTCACTGATCATCATCTTTATTTATATTGCACTCAGGTTTAAGAACTGGCAGTTCGGTATCGGCGGTGTGGTCTCGCTCTTCCATGATACACTGATCATCATCACGATGTTCACTCTGTTCCACGGAATTCTGCCCTTCAGCATGGAAGTCGACCAGTCCTTTATTGCAGCACTTCTTACGATCATCGGTTACTCCATCATGGATACGGTTATCATTTTCGACAGGATCCGTGAATACAGGGGATTATACCCCAAGCGCGACCTGGCCGACAATATCAACTCCGCTATCAATTCAACCCTTGGACGAACCATTAATACTTCCGGTGTAACATTGGTCGTATTGATCGTGATCTTCATCTTCGGTGGTGAAGTCCTGAGAGGATTTACCTTTGCCTTACTGATCGGTGTTATTTCCGGTACATATTCATCGGTATTCAACGCAACACCAGTGGCATACGACATCCTGATGGCACAGAAAAGGCGCAAGGAAAGAAAAGAACTGGAATCCAAAGGGAAAGGCAAATAGGCTCCCGCACTGGTATTGAATCATGGAAAAAGGCCGGCGGCATTTACCTCCGGCCTTTTTTATTCAGGGTATAAGAAGATTACACTTTTATTTATCTTTGTGCGTTATTCCAGCAATTAATCATCCAGTAATGCATCTGAACAGCCGTTTAATCTGCCTGCTTGTCTTCCTTTTCACAGCATCCATGGCATTTGCCCAGAATAAAGCCACAAAAGCAGCCGATGATGCCTTTGCTGACCAGCTTTATTTAACCGCCTTACAGAAATACCAGAAAGCTTCTTCAAAGGTCAAGAACAACAAGGCAGAACGCGACCGCATCTCGTTCCGGATTGCTGAATGTTACAGGATGATGAACAACACAAAAAAAGCTGAAGTAGCTTACAAAAGACTGGTCACGAACACCAAGTTCATCAAAGATGAACCCAGGGTATTGCTTTACTATGCCAATGCATTGAAATCCAATGGGAACTATGATGAAGCGATCAAGCAATACACAGCATATAAGGAATTCGCCCCGAAGGATCCAAAGGCCGAACAGGGGATAGAGTCATGCAAGATGGCAAAAGAATGGCTGGCAAATCCCACCAAATACAATGTCAAGTGGGAGAAAACACTTAACTCCAGGGAAGATGATTTTGCACCTGCTTATGCCGACAAGAAATTCGGTTCGATTATCTTCACTTCCGACAGGGATGCATCCATGGGCAAGGATATTGATAACTGGACCGGGCTTAAATTCTCAGACCTCTTCTTTGCCCGCAAAGACCGTAAAGGAGAATGGAGCAAGCCTGTCCTGGCCGACCAGGCAGGTGTTTTGAATTCCAGGTCAAATGACGGGGTTGGACAGTTCGATCCCAACTTCATGCATTTTTATTTCACTCGCTGTTACAATGATTCACGGAAAAAGAACGGATGCGGGATTTACAAGGTAAGCCGCACCGGTACAAATACCTGGGGCGATTATGACCGGGTCGACCTGGGAGGTGACAGCACCAGCATTTATGGGCATCCCTCGGTGACTGAGGACGAAACGATCTATTTTTCAGCTGAAATTCCCGGCGGATACGGGGGAAAGGATATCTGGCGGGCCAGCAAGAAAAGCGGGAAGTGGATAAAAGAAAACCTCGGACCTGTCATCAACACGGCAGGAAATGAATTATTCCCGTTCATACGCAATGACAGCATATTATACTTCGCATCCGACGGCCATCCCGGTATGGGAGGACTTGATATCTTCCGTTCCGTATTTTCAAAAGGAAAATGGAGCCCGCCCGAAAACATGAAATCCCCGATAAACTCGCCTGCCGATGATTTCTCCATTGTTTTCAACGGGGAGGAATCGGAAGAGGGTTTATTTGCCTCCAACAGGCCAGGGGGTAAAGGCCGGGATGATATTTATTCCTTCGTAATTCCTCCTGTTTATTATACTCTTGAAGGGACTGTCACTGATGACCGGTCATTGCTTCCGTTACAGGGAGCTGAAGTCAGGGCCACGGGAACCAATGGCCGGAATTTCAAATACACTACCGATGAAAAGGGCCATTACAGTTTTAATAAGATGCAGATCACTGCCAATACGACATACGATATCATGGTGACGAAAAAGGACTACTTTAACGAAAAAGGAAAGGAAACAACTGTAGGCCTTGAAAAGAGCAAAGACCTCACACGTAATTTCATACTGAAACCAATACCTAAAAAACCTGTCGTATTGCCCGATATACTTTATGACCTCGCAAAATGGGATTTAAAACCCCAGTACCAGGATTCACTCCAGGGCCTGATCGAGACCCTGGATGCAAATGAAAACGTCGTTATTGAACTGGCCGCCCATACCGACTCGAGGGATACTTATGAAAGAAATGATATACTTTCGCAAAAACGCGCCCAGAGTGTCGTGGATTACCTGATCTCACGCGGCATAGACCCTGACCGCCTTGTAGCCAAAGGGTACGGGAAAAGAGTACCCCGGGTACTTTCCAGGGATGTGACCAAAGAAGGATACACATTAAAGGCCGGCACAGTACTGAATGATTCACTCATAGACCAGCTGCCAAGCACAGCGGTCAAGGAAGCTGTTCACCAGATGAACCGCCGTACCGAATTCTCTATCCTCCGGAATGATTTTGTTCCGAAGAGTACAGTGACTAAAACACAGCCTCCCACGAAGATCGAAATGGTCATTGCCCCTGAAATCAATGGAATTCATATTATAAAAAATGCCGAAGGCAACTTTGAAGGAAATTGCTTTATCAATGGCATCACTACTGTATTTACCTATGACAATAAAGAAAAGGATATTTTTATTACCGCTGTGGAAGCGTTCAAACTGCTCAAGGATGGAGTGATAGATAAGACTGACTTTGAAGGGGATGCAACAAAATTCATTCAGGACAAAACTGTGAGTGAAAAAGCCGTGATCGTAATCAAGGAAACCAGGATCGCCAAAAATACGGTAAAAGACTTAAAAGTCATCGTCAACAGCAAGATACACGGCACCATAATCTTTGGTGAGAACACCCTGAAAAAATTCGGTAATTTCCATATTGATGAAGCCGGCGGAAAGCTGGTTTTTGACTGATCCATGACAGATCCTTCAAGATATTCCCAACGGGGCGTTTCCTCACAAAAGGAAGATGTACATTCAGCTGTAAAGAACCTCGACAAAGGTCTTTTTCCAAAAGCTTTCTGCAAGATCATCCCTGATATACTGGGCGGGGATCCGCAATGGTGCAATATCATGCATGCCGACGGAGCCGGCACCAAAACCTCACTGGCATATATTTACTGGAAAGAGACCGGTGACCTTTCTGTCTGGAAAGGGGTAGCCCAGGATGCGGTCGTGATGAACCTGGATGACCTGTTATGCGTCGGTGCGGTAAATGATATCCTGCTTTCATCCACTATCGGCCGGAATAAAAACCTGATCCCCGGGGAAGTCATTGCAGGGATCATCTCCGGTACCGAAGACTTCCTTTCAAAGATGCGCAGTCTCGGCATCGGAATCTGGTTCACCGGAGGCGAAACAGCTGATATCGGCGATCTTGTGAGGACCATAGTCGTGGATTCCGTCGTGACCTGCAGGATGCGCAGGAATGATGTAATCGATAATGCAAGGATTACAGCAGGAGATGTAATCATCGGGCTTGCTTCATCCGGTCAGACCACATATGAGACGGAATATAACAGCGGCATGGGCAGCAACGGGCTTACTTCGGCCAGGCATGATGTATTGCATAATATCTACAGGTCAGGATATCCCGAAAGTTATGATGCCCAGATCCCCGGAGAGCTTGTATACTCAGGTAAGAAAATGCTTTCCGACCCGACTGAAGTCCCGGAAATGAACATTGGAAAATTCCTGCTTTCCCCCACCCGCACTTATGCCCCTGTGATCGCCGCGATGCTCTCAGCCCACAGGCAGGACCTTCATGGAATGATACATTGCAGCGGAGGAGGGCAAACCAAGATACTGCATTTCCTGGGCAATCAGCATGTTGTCAAGGATAACCTCTTCCCCGTCCCGCCCCTGTTCAGGATTATACAGGAACAGTCGGCAACTCCCTGGAAGGAAATGTACAGGGTTTTCAACATGGGCCACCGCTTTGAATTATATGTACCTGATGAAGTTGCCGCTGAACTGATCCGGATAGCTGCATCATTTGACCTGGAAGCCAGGATCATAGGCCGTGTTGAGCCCTCAGCCGGGCCCTCCCTCACAATCCGCACCGTGAACGGGGAGTTCACCTATTGAACAACCTGGCCCGGCAGACTGAACACATGCCTTTGAGATTCCCTCAATAACCGGAGTAAATGTCTACTCCGGGTTTTATCCCGTTAGAGGACAAAACCAAACCGATCATTTTTTGTATCTTTGCAGTTCAAACTGAGACTTTTATAAATGTTAGATAAACTTGATGCCATAAAGCAGAAGTTCACTGAGATCCAGGAACAGATGAACAATCCTGAGGTGGTCAGTGACATGAAACGGTTCATTAAGCTGAGCAAGGATTACAAGGAACTTCTACCTATCATGGAAGCTCACGGGAGATATATTAATATCCTTGCCAATATTGACAACACCAGGGATGTTCTTTACAGCGAAAAAGACGAGGAGTTCCGGACGATGGCCAAGGAAGAACTCGACACTCTCACAGCCGCAAAAGATAAACTGGAAGAAGACATCAGGATGATGCTGATCCCTGCCGATCCACAGGACAATAAGAATGCAGTGGTTGAGATCCGGGCCGGCACCGGTGGTGACGAAGCCAGTATATTTGCAGGTGACCTGTACCGTATGTATTCAAAATATTGTGAAAACCGCAAATGGAAGGTTGATCTGGTTGATTTTGCCGAAGGCACTATGGGCGGATTCAAGGAAATAATTTTCAATGTCGTTGGGCATGGCGCTTACGGCCAGATGAAATATGAATCGGGAGTGCATCGTGTACAACGGGTTCCCCAGACTGAAACCCAGGGCAGGGTGCACACATCAGCCGCTACAGTGGCAGTGTTGCCTGAAGCAGATGAATTTGATGTTGAGATCAAACCTGCTGATGTGCGCAAAGATACTTTCTGCTCTTCAGGCCCGGGAGGTCAATCGGTTAACACAACATACTCGGCTATCCGCCTGACCCATGTCCCTTCTGGTATCGTTGTCAGTTGTCAGGATGAAAAATCCCAGATCAAGAATTTCGAAAAAGCCATGAAAGTACTGAGAACGAGGCTGTATGAAATGGAATACCAGAAATATCTGGATGAAATCTCAAAAAAACGGAAGACCATGGTCTCGACAGGGGACCGGTCAGCAAAGATCCGTACCTATAACTATGCCCAAAGCCGGGTTACAGACCACCGCATCAACATGACCATTTATAACCTGCCGGTTGTCCTTGACGGGGATGTACAGCCCCTGATCGATGCACTCCAGCTCGCCGAGAATGCAGAAAGGCTTAAGGAGGCGGTAAGTATATAATAAAAGCGATTAGCGATTAGCGATTAGCGATTAGCGATGAGCGATTAGCGATTAGCGATGAGCGAGTAGCGATGAGCCATGAGTGATGAGGGAATAGGCATAAGAAAATGATAAGAGATCGATCTCAAAAATACTATACTCTGCATCATCTATTTTTAAACCATTAATTTACCCTGAAATATTTCCCCCATGAACCGCCAGGAACTCATCAGCCTTATCAACCGTAAGAAATCATTCCTCTGCATCGGGCTTGATACCGATCTCAGCAAGATACCCTCTCACCTGCTTAGCCTGCCGGATCCTGCATTTGAATTCAACAAACAAATCATTGATGCAACAATTGACCTGGCAGTTGCATTCAAACCCAATTTCGCTTTTTATGAATGCAGGGGTGTGAAGGGATGGGAAAGCCTCACGAGGACAATCGATTATATCAACACGAGTTATGCCGGGCAGGTTTTTACAATTGCAGATGCCAAGAGGGGTGACATCGGCAACACTTCCCAGCAATATGCCAGGGCAGTATTCGACAAGGCTTCTTCCGGTCTCGAATTTGATGCCGTGACCGTAGCTCCATATATGGGCGAGGATTCCGTCAAGCCATTTCTTTCTTATCCGTCCAAATGGATCATCGTGCTTGCCCTGACATCCAACAAGGGGGCTGAGGATTTCCAGTTTTTCACAGCAAATGATACAAGGCTCTTTGAGCAGGTCCTTGAGAAGTCAAGACAATGGGGAAGCCAGGAAAATATAATGTATGTTGTTGGCGCAACAAAGGCCGAAATGCTTAGCAGCATCAGGAAGATAGTCCCGGATCATTTCCTGCTTGTTCCCGGGGTCGGCGCCCAGGGCGGAAGCCTGCAGGAAGTTGCAAAATACGGACTTACCAAAGATTGCGGGCTGCTGGTAAATTCCAGCCGCAACATCATTTATGCATCGAACGGGACCGACTTTGCCATGAAAGCCAGGGAAGAAGCGGAAAAAATGCAGAAAGAGATGAGCCTGCTGTTATAAATAACAGGCATCAGGCATCAGGCATTAGGTATTAGGGAAGAACACTAATGGCTAATGGCTCATGGCTAATGGCTCATGGCTCATCACTCATGGCTCATCACTCTAATACTGTGATCCACCCGAACTTATCCGGCAATTTACCATCCTGGATATCGCGCAGGATAGTGTAAAGTTTTATTGAAACATCCCCGGCCTTGCCTTCCCTGCAATACTGGTAAACTTTTT
>Ga0182021_10000901_pt1 | contig 33708 bp, 28 predicted proteins | sample 612E3MmetaG_FD_120493 | JGI IMG/M metagenome (GOLD analysis project Ga0182021, IMG submission 120493) | Permafrost microbial communities from Stordalen Mire, Sweden - 612E3M metaG (Illumina Assembly) | ecosystem: Environmental > Terrestrial > Soil > Wetlands > Permafrost | place: Sweden... | reverse complement strand
TTTCAAAATATCATTTTCCGATGTATCTTAAAGAAGTCGAATTCCGTTTCAACCATCGAACGGATAATCTTTTGAAACTCTTTACTCAAATCTATTTTGGTTACGTTTCTGTATAATTACCTATATTTTTACCACGTTTAAACATAAAATATTCCTCAACATAAAAACTCTTTTTAGAAACCAGGCCATACACGGTTAAATATTTGAAGTGACAGTTTGATAATGTGCAGTGTCGATTTGACAATATATATTGACGGACTAGAGCGACGAATTGACCATCAATACAAAAGTATTGTTATCTAATATCCCCGCAACGATGAACGGCGTTAGCGGGAAGCCAAATAACATCGAGGTGGAGGCATATGATATCAAAACGATGCCTTCTTATTACTTCGACGCAAAGCAAACTGACAACTACACGAAGCCATCCAACACTGACGCGGAGACATCGGCAATCGGCACCAAGATCATTGACGACGGTACGAAGAAATCCAACACTGACACGAAGACTTCTGACATCGACACGAAGCAGTTAGACTATTATGCGGAGAAGTTTGACGGCTACACGGAGTAGTTAGGCTGAAAAGAAATGTCAGGCGAGAATGACACAATGACAGTTAACAATAGCACGAAGCAGAGCAAGGAACGCACCAAGCAGTTTGCTGCCACTGTGGAGCAGTTTGTCGGAACAGCGGAGAAGTTTGCCGAAGCTGCAGAGCACTTCAACAACAATGAAATGACGAATGCAGCAAAAGCAAGGCATGTACATAAGCAGAGATGATTTCTTTAGATTACCCGGGATCTAATTGCAAACAAGTTTGAGATTTAAAAAGAAGTCCGTGAAGGGACACGAATTTCTCTATCACTATCATCCCTATACAAACATTTCATGCGGAGGATATAAGAACAAACAACACGAAAACAAACTCACGATGTACGAAGGAGTTTGGACGCTCTTCGGTAAAAATGCCGAAATCGTTAATTCAGTACCGATGCTCAAGAGTTCGGTAGATGAATTTGGTACAACGCTGGCAGCGATACATCAGAAGTCTTCGGAGGTAACCACAGCGACGACAGGCAAGGTAGCGATGAAGTATCAGGCGGAAGATGATATGCTTGCCTTGCTGCTGCCTATTGCATCCGGTTTATTTGTTTACGCAAAGAAAAAAGGAAATGCTGAATTGATGGAAAAGGCACGCGTTACTGAATACGTGTTACGAAGAATACGGGACACAGAACTTGCGGGCATAGCGGAAAATATTGCAGCACTTGCCGAGGAAAATACAGCAAACCTCTCAACTACGAATATCACATCGGATATGATCGCTGATTTGAAGATCCAGGTGGATGCATATCGTCAAGCTCTTGGAATTCGGGAAAGAAGCGTTGCAGAACGCAAGGGCGCACGAATAACAGTGCAAGATCAATTCTATAAAATTGATGATATCCTGGAAGAAGAGATTGATACGGCAATGGAATTGATACGTACAAAGTATTCCCGGTTTTACAACGAGTATTTCGGTTTGCGAGTCGTGAAGGATACCGGAATACGGCATAAGCCGGAACCGGCACCGGCGAAATAAAAGCAGGTTCATCCGTAGGGACGTTCAATTGAACGTCCCTACGATTTTGTATGCAATCAATGTGGCCTCCCATTTTGTCATTCACGTCCCGGATGTCCATAACAATCGTTTGAAGATTATCTATTGAATTATTGCACTGTCTCCCCGACCGCGCATTGACCTTCCTAACTCCCGGTGTTTGTAATGCTCCGGGATTTTGTTTTTGGAGTATTGTCATTGCAAACAAGCTAAGGGTTTGGTAGATTAAGAAGGCATTTCCCACAAAATTACTAAACAATAGTTTTCTATGACGACAAACAGCATACAGCGCTATTACCAGGAAGTAGAAAAACTTAAGCAGCGCGGCGGCACAAAGATGGAATCTACCGTCAGCCAGGCATTCTATACACTGCTGAACGATTACGCGCAGCAAAAAGAATTGATGCTGGTGCCGCAGGTCTGGGTCAAAGGCAAACTCGGCAGAAAAGTAAAACCGGACGGCACGCTCAAAGACAGTCTGCGCCAGGATTGGGGTTATTGGGAAAGCAAAGACGAAGCTGACGACATCGACGAAGAGATTGAAAAGAAATTTGCCAAGGGCTATCCGGATGTCAATATTCTTTTTGAAGACAGCAACACCGCCGTTTTGATCCAAGGCGGCCATGAAATAATACGCGCTCCTTTTAATAACGCCACTGCGCTCGATGCCATTCTCAAAACATTCGTCAGTTACCAGCGGCCGGAAGTGGAAACCTTCCGCAAGGCGATAGAATTATTCAAAGAAGATGTTCCGAATGTCACCGAAACGCTTCGGAATGTCATGGCGCAAGCCGAGAAGCACAACAAATTTTACGTGGAAGCGCGCGACGAGTTCTTCGAGATATGCAAAGAGGCGATCAACCCGCAGATTACGCTCGGCGATATTACCGAGATGATGATCCAGCACATCCTCACAGCGGATATTTTCAACACCGTGTTCGATGAACCGTACTTCCATCGCGAAAATAACGTAGCAAAGGCGCTGGAAAAAGTGGTAGACACATTCTTTATTGCGGATATTCGACATAAAACACTCAACCGCATTCAGCATTATTATCAGGCGATCAATGCGGCTGCATCGGGCATAGCCGACCACCACGAGAAACAGAAATTTCTCAAAGCCGTGTACGAAACATTTTACAAAAGCTATAATCCCAAAGCAGCCGACCGGCTCGGCGTAGTTTATACGCCCAACGAGATCGTGCGCTTTATGGTGGAAAGCACCGATTATCTTCTGCACAAACACTTTGGAAAATTTTTAGAAGACCAGAATGTGGAAATTCTCGATCCCGCCACAGGCACGGGCACGTTTATCTGCGATATTATAGACCACATACGCACCGACAAGCTGGAATACAAATACAAAAACGAACTCCACGCCAACGAGGTAGCAATTCTCCCCTATTACATTGCCAACCTGAACATCGAGTTCACCTACAAACAGAAGATGGAACAGTATGCCGAGTTCCAGAACCTCTGCTTCGTGGATACGCTGGATAATATGGGATTTGGATATAGACATAAACAGGAAGGTTTGTTTGCAGTAAGCGCGGAAAATGTAGATCGCATACGCAGGCAAAACAAGAAGAAAATCTCCGTGATTATTGGCAACCCACCGTATAATGCAAAGCAGGAGAATTACAATTTTCTCAATCCCAACAAAGTGTATGAAACGATTGATAAGCACATCCGAGATACTTATGTAAAACATGGAAAAGCACAGAACCAGATTGTTCTGTATGATATGTTTGTTCGGTTCCTCCGCTGGGCTACTGATAGATTGCCTGAAAATGGGATCATTGCTTTCGTTTCCAACAATATCTTTTTGGATGGAAATACTTTTGATGGATTCAGAAAAGTTGTATCCAAAGAATTTAATTATCTCTATGCAATAAACCTCAAGGGAAATGCACGGACAAGCGGGGAACGAAGGAGAAGAGAAGCGGGAAATGTTTTCAGTGACCAGATTAGAGTTGGCGTTGCGATATATTTTCTTGTGAGGAAAGCCGAGGCGCAGGGATTTACCGTCTTTTATAATGAGATAGATGATTATACTTCTGCGGAGGGGAAAAAAGAATATTTATCACGGAATAATTTAGAAACACTAAAATTCCAGCACCTTACTCCGGATAAGGATCATAACTGGATCAATCTTTCTTCAAATGATTTTGATGAACTGATACCGTTGATTGATAAAGATGTGAAATCGGGAGATAACAGTAAGGCAATTTTCAAACTCTTTTCCAATGGTTTGAAAACCCAGAGAGATGAATGGATGTACGATGTTTCTGAAGAATCCTTAGAGAAAAAAGTGAAGTTTATCATCAAAACATATGAGCAAACGCGGATGGAGAAGAACTTCAAAGGAAAGATGAAAATTAAGTGGGATAGAGAACTGAACAAATATTTAGATCGAGGGATCAAGAAGAAATATAATGGTAAGTCAATGGTTCGCTCGCTCTATCGGCCATACTACAAACAGTTTTTCTATTTTGACCGACACTTGAACGGAATGACCTATCAATGGTTCACAATTCACAATCTTGAGAAAGAAAATTTCTATATCAGTTTTAATAGCATAGGAATGGATAAACCATTTGCCTCTTTGGCAAGCGATGGAATCATTGATGTACAAATGATGCCGAATGGACAATGCGTTCCGCTCTATCGTTTTACTGACGACGGCACGCGTGTGGAGAATATCACGGATTGGGGTTTGGAGCAGTTTAGGAAGAAGTATGAGTCTAACGCCCCCGTCATTGCGAGCCCGACCAAAGGTCGGGAGAAGCAATCTGCAAAAAAAGGAAAAGAAAGATTGCTTCACGGTGAAACTGTTCGCAATGACATAGGAAAGGAAGACATCTTCCATTACGTTTATGCGGTGCTGCACAATCCTGCCTACCGGAAGAAATACGAAATCAATTTGAAGCGGGAATTTCCGCGCGTACCGCTGTACGACGATTTTTGGAAATGGTCAGCATGGGGCAAAGAGTTAATGGATTTGCATGTGAATTACGAGAAGGCAAAACCGTACGCATTAAAACTCGTATTGGCGATTCACGAATCGCCCAAAGGCAGGGCACATCGTGACGTGCCCAAAAACAGGACACAACGTGTTGTGTCCCTACGTGCAAAATTAAAAGCCGACAAAGACAACGGCGCCATCATCATCGATGACGAAACCACACTAACGGGCATCCCGAAAGAAGCATGGGAATACAAATTAGGCAACCGCAGCGCGCTGGAATGGGTGTTGGACCAATACAAAGAAAGCACACCGAGCGATCCGACTATTGCGGAGAAATTTAATACATACAAGTTTGCAGATTACAAGAAGGAAGTAATCGAATTGCTGAAGCGCGTGACGACAGTCAGTGTCGAAAGCATGAAAATCGTGAGCCAGATGGAAAATCATTGACGTCCGCCTTCAAGTCACTCCCATGACACCTGCACATCTGAAATACATCGGTTCATTATAAATAATCGGTCTTGTTTCATTATGTTTTATTAACGAAGTTAGTAGAACTGGTAAACTTCATGAGAGTACGGAGGTGACATGTTAGGACGAGCAATTCTTCCAGAGATAGGTGAATTGGTCCAGAACCGGGATTTCGCTACGCTCAAAGAAATCTTTGAGGAGTGGCATCCAAGCGAGCTTGCCGATGCCGTTGCCGACTTACACGAAAACGATCGTGCCATCGTATTTCGTCTTCTCCCTAAAGAGAAGGCGGCCGAAACGTTCGAATATCTCGATCTCGATATTCAGAAGTCGCTTCTCAAGGCATTGGGCCACGAAGAAGTCAGTGCTATCCTCAACGAAATGTCCCCGGATGATCGTACTGCATTTCTCCAGGAATTGCCCGGGTACATCGTCAAACAGCTCATTGATTCGCTCTCACCGTCTGAACGGTCTGTAGCCCGGACTCTCCTCGGATACCCCGAGGAGTCTGTGTGCCGCCTTATGATTCCGGAGTATATTTCGGTGACAAGAGAGTGGACAGTCAAAGAAGTTTTAGACCATATCCGTGGACATGCCAAAGATATTGAATCGTTAGATTTCATTTACGTTACCGACCAGAATGGAAAGTTGATCGATGATGTTCGCATGAGGGATTTTCTCGTTGCTTCCCTCGACAGCCGGGTATCCGAACTGATGGATGAATCATTCGTTCATCTTTCTGCCGCTGACACGAAGGAGAAGGCGGTTGAAATATTCAAGCGATATGACCGCGCCGCCCTGCCCGTTATGGACAACGACGGCTTTTTGCTTGGTGTTATTACGATCGACGATGTACTGGATGTTATGGAAAAATGCGACACGCAGGACATTCAAAAATTCGGCGGATTGGAAGCGCTGGACTATCCTTACGTAAAAACTCCCCTTCTCGAAATGGTCAAGAAACGTGCTGGCTGGCTCGTCGTGCTTTTTCTCGGGGAGATGCTCACAGCCACCGCTATGGGTTATTTTGAAAACGAGATTGCAAAGGCTGTTGTCCTTGCATTGTTTGTCCCCCTCATTATTTCAAGCGGCGGAAACTCCGGCTCCCAGGCCGCCACGCTGATTATCCGGGCGATGGCGTTGCAAGAAATCACATTGAAAGACTGGTGGATGGTTATGAGACGGGAGATCTTCTCGGGTCTTTTACTTGGTATAGTCCTTGGATGCATAGGTTTCATGCGCATTGCGATCTGGTCTGCATTTAGCAACCTGTACGGCGCCCACTGGATTCTTGTCGCGATGACTGTAGGGTTTTCATTGGTTGGTGTTGTCATCTGGGGAACACTTTCAGGATCGATGCTTCCTTTTTTCCTGCGCAGAATGGGATTTGATCCGGCAGCTTCCTCAGCTCCGTTCGTGGCAACCTTAGTTGACGTTACCGGTTTGATCATCTATTTCACTTTTGCTGCTATCATTCTTCGAGGAACACTTCTTTGATTTTCAACAGATGTATCTCGTAAATGGTTTTTCGGAAAGAAAAAATTATGACAAAGCAAAAGAAAACGAAGGCACACGATATTTACCATGAGACCGAACATTTCTTCGCAAGCAAAGCATCGTTTGAGAAAGCATTCCCGCAAATAGAACAATTCTCAATTGATATTTTTGAAACGGAAGGAATTGAGCATGTTCATTTCAATGCTTTCGATAATATAAAGCATAGGCATATATATACAAGACATACATATACAAAGGAATCTTTGCCCGGTGAATTTATTAATTGCAGAAACCCGGAATGCCACGAAGGCGGATTATCATTCAGCGGTATCCTTCTTAAATTGATTGCCGAAAAATTGACTGAGCTTCAGGGAACTGAATGCTGTAAAGGTATTGAAGGCCTATCGAAAGATCTGAAAAGTCAAAAATCGTGCAGCCATCAGTTTCATTTTAAAATCAAAATTAAATATTTGGAAAATGTAAAAACCGGCTAAAAAGAATCTCCCAGTTAATAGACAGCGGTGCAGCTGAGTCCCGCTATCAATGATGACTCCAACATAGCGGGATGGCACCTGTGGCACTCATTCGGTTTGTTCGGAAGAATACATCTCAGCCGGAGATGAAGCAATAAAGAAAGTGAAAAAGATGATGAAAGCAGATCATTCACTTTCCTCCAAGTGGATTTTGAGAGCGAGAGATAGAGATAGAGATAGAGACAAGAAAATTCTTTACTTTCGCGGTGATTTGGGACGCGGTTCTTCTTCAACATTCATCCGGTAACCGATACCGGATTCAGTTAAAAAGATTTTGGGATTGGTCGGATCGGTTTCAATTTTTTTCCGCAACTGGCCGACATACACGCGCGTATACTGAGCTTCTTCCGCGAAGGACGGCCCCCAGACTTGTTCCAAAATAAACCGGTGGGTCAAGACGCGCCCGGCGTTTCGAATAAAGAGTGCCAGTAACGAATATTCAATCGCGGTGAGCTTGACAATCTCTTCCCCTTTTTTCACGACACGTGAAGATACATCGACAGTAAGATTGTGTGAAGTAAAGACGTCTTTTTCCTGCACTGTCGGCCGGTGGCGAAGAGCTGTTCGAACACGAGCGAGCAATTCTCCTGTACGAAATGGTTTGATGAGATAATCATCGGCACCGGCGGTCAAACAGGAAATGATATCGCCTTCCGTATTGCGCACAGAAAGAATAATCACAGGGAGAGGCGACCATTCGCGAATCCGTTTCAGTACGGCAAGTCCATCCAAGTCCGGCAAGCCGAGGTCAAGGATGATGAGTTCCGGCCGCTCCGTTCCGGCCATGACAATCCCTTCGTTCCCGGTGGCGGCAAATTTCAAGTGATATCCATTGGGCTCCAATGTCAATTGGAGCAGTCGGCGAATTTGAATTTCATCGTCCACGACAAGAATGGTCGGTTCACTGCTCATTTCTTTTCTGGTACGCTTTCTATTGGGAATTCGATCGTAAACTCTGCACCGCCGGACGTTCTATTACGAACCGAGAGTATTCCTCGATGAGCTTCAATAAATCCTTTTGCAATAGGAAGGCCTAAGCCGGTGCCGCCCGCTGCCGTGCCTTCCGCGCGGTAAAATTTTTCGAATACTTTTTTCAAATCTGCCGCCGGGATACCCAAGCCATTATCGGCAACCGTGATGATACACCGATCCTCGTCGATACGTGCATTGATCTCAATAGCTGTCTCACCGGCCGTGTGAACTGTCGCATTATAAATAAGATTTGTCAGCGCCTGTTCCATCAATCCGAAATCCAGCTTCACTAACGGAAGCCCTTCTTGCACTTCTATTTTTATCGGATGATGAGCAAGTTCCTGTTCAAGGCCTTTCACCGTGACATTGATAATGTCCCGAACATCGCACCAGTCCAATTTGGGTTGAATCATTCCGGATTCAAGCCGTGTCATATCCAGCAGGTTTGCAACGAGGCGATTGAGGCGTTCTGCTGCGATGTGAATTTCTGTGCTCAGTTCTTTAGTTGTCCCGACAGCGGGCGATTCTTGTCCGGCAAGTAAATTCTCCGAGGCGCCCATGATGGCGGCGATGGGTGTCCTCAATTCGTGCGAGATGGAATTGAACAGTGTTTTGTAGAGGCGCTCCGATTCTGCCACCGCAATGGATTTCTTGGTCACTTCATTCAATAATTCCCGTTCCACCGCCGATGCAATCTGTGCAATAAAATTCTCAAGCAGAGTTTCGTAATCGATCGTCATTTTTTCATCGCGATGAGATTTGACACCGATCACTCCGAGCGGATAGCGCGGCCCGGACATGGAAAAGTATGTCGCCTGAGCAAAGGGAAGCGTATCGGTATGCCTGCCGGCTTTTTTTTCATTCCAGTATGTCCAAGCTGCAACACTCGATTCCTTTTCATCCGGCATCCACGAGCTCGCCGTGTGCGGCGTGCGACTCATATCGCCATCCGCATCACCAAGAAATATTGCAACATCTGCATCGAAGAATTTTTTGATGTTCAGAACGGCTGCGGTGATAACCTCATTCTGCGAATGGGATGATGAAAGATCTTTGGTCAATGCGAAGAGTGCCGATGCGCGCATCTCGCGCTGGCGGACGGCCTTTTCCCGTTCCCTCACCCGCGCAGACAGCGTTCCGGTGACTACAGCAACAAGAAAGAACATTCCAAGCATCAATACGTCTTCCACATGACCGACTGAAAAAGTAAAGATGGGAGGGATAAATAAAAAGTCCCACGCCAGAGCACCGAACGCGGCGCCGACAAACACCGGGCCGCGTCCCATACGCAGCGGGAGAAGCGATACCGTAAAGAGTATAATGAGCGATACGGTTCGATACCCGACAAACGATGTAAAGGGAAAACAAGCGAGCGCAACGCCAAGAACGATACATGCACCTAATACATATTGAAGAATTCCGGATTGGATATTCGGAATCCGGTAAACACTGGGCTGCAATTTCTCCCCTTCCTCATGCCCGACAATATAAATATCGATGTCCTTGCTTCGTTTAATCAGATCTTCTGCGAGATGTGATGAGCGAAGGAAAGAGTGTCGGTGCGGCTTACCGACAAGAATTTGTGTTGCGTTTTGTTCACGCGCAACACGAAGCAATGCTCCGGCAATATCTTCATCGGATGTCGTTACAATTTCAGCGCCGAGCTCGCGTGCAAGTTTAATATTTTTTAAAAGGAGTTCGCTTTCCACACCGCTCGGTTTTACAGAAGTTTCAACATACACAACAACCCAGGACGCATCCATCGTGTATGAAACTCTACGCGCCCATCGAATAACAGACAGTGATTGCGGGCTTGCATTAATACCGACAACGAGGCGCGTTCCGGATTTCCAAGTTTCGGAAATCCGCTGCTTCTGTTTATATTCCCGTAGCTGTTGATCGACGCGTTCTGCAGTCAGCCGAAGGGACATTTCACGCAATGCCGATAGATTGCCGGCACGGAAGAAATTTTGTACTGCACGCTGCGATCGTTCAGGAGTATAAACTTTTCCATCCGATAGACGCTTGAGAAGTTCATTAGGTGAGATATCTATTAGTTCAACTTCATTTGCCGCTTCAAAAATTGAATCCGGCACCGTCTCGTGAATAATGCTGCCGGTAATTTGTGCAACTGTTTCGGCGCGGCTTTCAAGGTGTTGAACATTGAGTGTTGTGAAAACATCAATCCCATTTTCGAGAAGCTCGAGCACATCCTGATATCGTTTTGTATGGCGGCTTCCCGGAACATTTGTATGGGCGAGTTCATCAACTAGGACTAACTGAGGTTTTCGAGAAATGATCGCATCGAGGTCCATCTCTTCGAGCACCGTTCCCTTATATTCGATAGCTTTTCTAGGGATGATAGGCAGGCCGGTCAGGAGAGCTTCGGTCTCTAATCGCTTATGCGTTTCTATGTAACCAATAACAACGTCGATGCCTTTAGATATTTCGGCATGGGCATCTTTAAGCATATCATATGTCTTCCCGACACCGGCGCACATGCCGAAGAATACTTTGAGCTTCCCCTTCTTCTCCTTTTCTTCTTCCTGTTTAATGAGGTGAAGGAGTGTATCGGGATCGGGACGATGTTGATCATCTATTGGCATATGGAAATATAGTCACAAACAAAATAAGATACATCTGGAGAACAGATGATCGCCAGCTTGCGACAATGTAAATCTTTCATAATGGACTTTCGAACCGAACAATGCCTTAGTTATTTCCGACATTGTGAGGGGCGAATTAGGCGACATAGTAGATTATTTTTGGCCATATTGGATAATCAACCCCCCAAGGACCAAAAAAATTAAACCCATCCAGGTTGAAGGTGAAATATTTTCTTTCAACACAAAACGACCAAATAAAATGCTCAAGGTTGCAAAAACCGCCACATATACTCCTATCAATTTTGAAAAATCCCACTTGACAATATTGACAACAAGACCGTAGCAACCAAGCGTGACAAAACCAAAACATATAATGAGAAGACCGGAATGACGTAATCCTTTACGAATTATGGCATCACCGCTCATTTCTAGCAATGCCGCAATAACAAATATGAGCCATGAACATGAATTTTTCAAAATGGTATTGTCGTCAATGTAATAACATTCAAGGAAAGATTAATAACCAATCAACTATTTTCATTCTTTTAAAGATTTTACCCTGAGACGATCTTTAAATATATTCCCCTTAACCATATTAGGTGATCGATAGAGTGTACAAATCGATTTTTTATCGAAGCCTGACTTCTGATTATTTCTTTTTGTTTCTGCACACACGCTAATCTAGCTCTAAGTGTTATAACTTGAGATAGGCACTAGATATTAATATCCAACTGCATCGTGAATGCACTCGGGACATCTGCATTGAATACATCACGAGCAAATATCACACTCACATTTTTCGAGAATGACCATGCGAAGCCGTAGCTCAAGGCTCCCAGAGCACATTTTCCACCTTGATAGTCAATGGCGAGCCACAAATTTTCACTGATCTCTGTTATCTGTCGATCCCACGAAAGGAGAACTCCGGAATTATCAGCGGCACCGGAAGAAAGATCAGTCAACAAAGTACTATTGCCGGTATAGTATCCAATCTCGATACGACCGATAACAGGAAAAGTTTTTCCAGTTATTCCATACAGAATATTCAAGTCAGTAACATTCTTTTGGAATCCAAACCCAAACCCTCCTATAGCAAGAGCCGGAGACCATTCGGAAAGCGCTCCTTCAGGAACACCTATCTTTGCATTGAGTAAAAACGGCGAACGTTGGGGAGTCATGTAATCCACACCGACTTCGGCTTGTACATTTGTAAAGGGCAAGATTCCTACCGTTAAACCGAGGTCGGTAGGGTAAGCTGTCCCACTTCCTGCGATCCCTTTTTTATAATCCAGTGAATAATTATCGATCCCGAAGTGGAATGATTTGTATGCTTGAAAATCCACTGACGGAATCCAGATAATGGTCGAAGGAGTTGCAGAGACGATCAGGCTTCCACCGAATATCAGTGTTAGTAATGTCATTGCGATAATCAGTCTTGATTTCATAGGACCTTTCTTATTAAAGGCAATAGAGGAGTATAGAAGATATTTTTCATTTTGGTGTTTTTCCGTATAGGTGTTTATCGTGGGTACCAGCTTTTTATATCCCGGTCAATCGGATTATGTTCTACGAGTGTATCGTGGAGAAGAAATCCCAATATAAATCCTATAAGCGCTCCTAACAGAAGAAAAATCATTACCACGCGTGTCAGTTTTTTTTCTACTGCTTGTTCGTTTTCCATTATCTTCTTCTCCTTCTCCATTATTGTGGTATTATACCCATTTCAAGGCAACCATCAGCATGTCGATCAGTTTGATGCCGATAAACGGAGCGATGACACCACCGACTCCATAAATGAGCAAGTGTCTTCGAAGTAATTGCACTGCACTCACAGGCCGATATTTCACACCTTTCAACGCTAAGGGAATTAACGCTACAATGATGAGCGCATTAAAGATGACTGCAGAGAGAATGGCACTTTCAGGCGTAGCAAGTTTCATAATGTTTAAAGTATTGAGCACCGGATAGGTTGTTGCAAACGCTGCGGGGATAATGGCAAAGTATTTTGCAACATCGTTTGCGATGCTGAATGTGGTAAGAGTTCCGCGCGTCATAAGAAGCTGCTTGCCGATTTCTACGATCTCCATCAATTTTGTCGGATTGCTGTCGAGGTCTATCATGTTCGCCGCCTCGCGGGCAGATTGTGTGCCGGTGTTCATTGCTACAGCAACATCTGCTTGAGCCAGTGCCGGAGCATCGTTGGTGCCGTCACCGGTCATTGCAACGAGCCGTCCGCCTTTTTGATAGTCGCGAATAAGTTTAAGTTTATCTTCCGGCTTTGCCTCGGCAAGAAAATCATCGACACCGGCTTCTGCAGCAATGGCGGTTGCTGTTAAAGGATTATCACCGGTAATCATGACCGTTTTGATTCCCATTTTGCGCAAATGTGCAAACCGTTCTTTAATTCCACCTTTGACAATATCCTTCAAATGAATAACACCGAGCACTTCCTTGTTTTCGGTGACGACCAACGGAGTGGCTCCAAGTCTGCTGATCTCCTGCACTGCCTGCTGGATAGCAGCCGGAAATACGCCGCCCTGTTGTTCGATGTAGAGTTTCATTGCCTCAGCAGCGCCCTTTCTAATAATCCTTTTACCGTTTTTTCCTTCAGGCAGAATATCAGCTCCGCTCATACGCGTCTGTGCACTGAAGGGAACAAAATGCGCTGAGATCTCATTTATCTCACGTCCGCGCAAGCCGTATTTTTCTTTGGCAAGAATAACAATTGACCTGCCTTCCGGTGTTTCATCTGCAAGAGATGCAAGTTGTGCAGCATCGGCCAATCGTTCTTTTGAGATTCCCGGTGCGGGAGTGAATTCCGTCGCCATGCGATTTCCGAGCGTAATCGTACCGGTTTTATCAAGAAGGAGTACATCGACATCGCCTGCCGCTTCGATGGCGCGGCCGGATGTTGCGATCACGTTGTGCCGGATCATCCGGTCCATGCCGGCAATGCCGATTGCCGAAAGAAGTCCACCGATCGTCGTAGGAATCAAACACACAAGGAGAGCAACGAGCACCGTTACGGTGACGGGCGCTCCGTGGCCTGCGACCTCAACGCTAAACAGTGAGAATGGAAGAAGTGTTACGCATACGATAAGAAAAATAATGGTAAATGCTGCAAGCAAAATATTGAGAGCAATTTCATTGGGAGTTTTTTGCCGCTTGGCGCCTTCAATCAGATGAATCATCCTGTCCAAAAAGCCGCCGCCGGGTTCTGCCGTCACTTTGACAATCAGCCAATCCGAGAGTACACGCGTTCCGCCTGTGACAGCGCTTCGATCACCGCCGGATTCACGGATCACAGGTGCGCTTTCACCGGTAATCGCACTTTCGTCTACAGAAGCGATTCCCTCAACAACCTCGCCGTCAGCGGATATAATTTCTCCTGCTTCAGTAAGAAATACATCATTTTTTTGCAGTTCGCTGGATGTGACCAAGTCGAACAGAGCATCCTTGCGAAGTTCATGTAATCGCTTTGCCGTGGTATCCCTGCGTGAGCGACGTAACGCGTCCGCCTGCGCTTTCCCTCGTCCCTCAGCCAAGGCTTCGGAAAAGTTTGCGAAGAGAACCGTGAACCATAACCAGAGCGATACAAAACCAATGTACCATGCCGGTGCTTCACCAGTGCCCAGCAGTGCTTGAATCCATAATGCCGTTGTAAGGACACTTCCCACTTCCACGACAAACATTACGGGATTTCGTGCCATCTTCCATGGATTTAATTTTCTTACGGAGTCGATACATGCGCGAAGATACATTTCCCGATTCAGTCCCAAAGGTTTCCTCAATTGCTGCGTAGATTGCGTTACCATTCTATTATCTTCCTTCTTTCTCGTGAGTACGTTATTGCAACATCATAAAATGTTCGACGACCGGACCGAGTGCAAGTGCCGGTAAAAAGTTGAGCGCGCCAACAATAAGAACGACCGCAATAAGCCAGAAAATAAACAGCGGTGTATGTGTGGGCAATGTTCCTTCACTTACCGGAACCAATTTCTTTTTAACAAGAGACCCCGCAAGCGCTAATGTCGGGACAGCAAGCCAGTATCGTCCGATGAGCATTGCCAATCCGCCTGTAAAATTATAGAACGGCGTGTTGACGCTTGCGCCCGCAAAAGCACTTCCATTATTGTTTGCTTGTGATGTAAAGACATACAAGATCTCGCTAAATCCATGAGGACCGGGATTCATGATCCCTGCTTTCCCCGCAGCAGTTACGACAGCGATCGCTGTAAGAACGAGTACCGTGATCGGCATAATCAGAATAAGGAGTGATGCCATTTTCATTTCGTATGCTTCAATTTTATGACCGAGATATTCAGGCGTGCGACCGACAAGCAACCCCGCCACGAATACTGCGACAACCACAAAGATCAGCATTCCATAAAGGCCGGATCCGACACCGCCGAAGACAACTTCACCAAGGTGAAGCATGATGAGCGTTATCATTCCGCCGAGCGGAGTGTAAGAATCGTGCATGGAATTCACAGAACCGTTTGAGGCAGCGGTCGTGACAGTTGCCCAGACTGCCGAATTAGGAATACCGAACCGCATTTCCTTTCCCTCCATATTGCCGCCTGGATTAATGGAAGTCGATTGTTGATCCACACCGAGTACAGTAAGTTTAGGATTGCCTGAGCCTTCAAGGCTATACATCCAAAACACTGCTGCGACAAGTATCAGCATCATAGCAGCATAGATTGACCATCCCTGACGAATGTCTTTCACCATTTTCCCAAACGTGTAACACAGTGCCGCAGGAATAAGCAGAATTGCAAGCATTTCTAAAAAATCAGCAAGGGGAGTGGGGTTCTCATACGGATGCGCTGAATTGACATTGAAAAAACCGCCGCCGTTTGTACCCAATTGCTTTATGGCAATCTGTGATGCCGCAGGTCCCATCGCCAGAACTTGATTCGTTACTTTCACACCGCCGGTGTCGGCTGTGGCTTGGAGAAACGGAACAGAGACATATGCAGAATTATTCTGGATGACTCCCTGCGATACGAGCACAAGCGAGAAGATAAAAGCAAGAGGAAGAAGTATATACAATGCACTCCGTGTCATATCCACCCAGAAATTTCCAAGTGTCTTTGCAGAATGACGAGCGACTCCACGGATGAAAAGCGTAAGGAGTGCCATTCCTGTTGCTGCTGAGACAAAATTCTGCACAGTCAGGGCGAGCATCTGCGTTAAGTAGCTCATGGTTGTTTCCCCGCCGTACCCTTGCCAGTTCGTATTCGTAGCAAAGCTAACGGCGGTATTGAATGAAGAATCTGGAGTTACTGCTGCCATTCCCTGCGGATTCAGCGGAAGAAATTGTTGGATGCGCTGTATAAGATAGACGACTAGGAGACCAAGAAAATTAAAGATGAGCATCGCAACTGCGTTTGCTTTCCAATCCATCTCCTCGTCAGGGTTAATCCTTGCCAGACGATAAATGAGGCGTTCCAGTGGACCAAGAACAGGGTCGAGAAATGTTTTTTCCCGCTGGTACACGCGAGCCATAAACGCACCGAGCGGTTTGGCAAGAAGCGTCAGCACTGCAAGGTAAAACGCGATTTGTAAAATCCCATTGAGTGTCATTCGAATATCTCCGGTTTCAATAGTGCGACAAGTAAATACACCAAAAGACCAACTGCGATAATTCCTGAAATAATATAGAGTAAGCTCATTTATTGCCTCCAGATTTTTCTTCAATATTTTTATCAGCCTCTGGTTGAAGAACTTCGCACATTTTTAGAAGTCCCCACGTGAGAACAAAAAATACAACGGCGACGCCGATATAGATAATGTCGTCCATGTTTATTTCCCTCCTGATAAGGATTGAGTTTCATCGAGCGCAAGATTCAACTTGAGAACATTCACACAAGATTCTCCGAGGAATCCCAATTGCCTGCCTTCCGTGTATTGAACCACCAGCGAATGAACCTGATCCTGGTTCAGGTTTCGAATGCGGGCTACACGGGGGAGCTGGTAGAGGGCGGCCGCAATGCTTATATGAGGATCAAGACCGCTTCCTGACGCTGTCACAAGATCCGCCGGAACAGGCTGCAAGTTCAACGAGTCGACAGCTTTCAGGTCCTGGATTCGTTTCTTCACTCCATCGAGATATGCATGATTGATCGGTCCATAGTTTGATCCCGATGATGCCGCAGCGTTATAAGCGAACGGACCCGTAGCCGATAACCGGCTCCAGAAGTATTTCGGATCGCTAAACGGCTGACCGATCAGTTCGGACCCGATTGCCTTTCCATCCTTTTCCATAAGACTTCCATTCGCCTTGTGCGGGAAAACGAGCTGGGCGATGCCTGTTACGGCTAACGGATAGAACAAACCCGTCAGGAGAGTGAACAGGGCGAGTGTGATAATAGCAGTGCGAATATTTTTTAATAACATATTTTTATATCCTTCTCATTGTATTCTTTATTAATACGTCAATTCTTTATAGAGCCAGTCGTTTGTCAGACTAGGTTTACATCCATCATAAGGACGTTTCAGTGTTATAACATATACGTTGTCATTCTTTTCAAGATATTTATTTAGCTCTCCACATACTGTTTCCGGTGTTTTATCTGTTATGATAGCATAAGAATGTCGCGTGAGCCGAACATGAGAGTATATTTCTATTCGATCGAGTAGTTTTGAATGATCTTGCTCGATATTATCAGGATCGTATGCAACGAGGAGTAATGGCATAATGTTCTTTCTTGAATGAGGATGTTGGTTGTTATTCCTTTTTATTGCTGGAATAATTTCGCGAGACAGAGCTGAAAACACAATTCAGGGGATATAAAAAAACAGCAGAAGACTATAAAGGAATTATAAAGATGCAGGTGGAAATGAAAAAAACAACAACTCTTGATGCTCGCTGCAGAATTAATCGATACTACATTGATGCGGGCGAAGTGCCGTATTTTTATTTTACAGCACTCACCTTAATATACAAGTCAAGGAAATATGTTTATCATCCAATGAATAATGGTTTGATATGCCGCTTAAAGATATTTCCCGTAACAGCCGTACCTACAGAATCTTCAAACGTCTTGAGGGCTGAAGTATACCGAGCACCCATTTCAGATGCAACCTTAAAGGCGACATGAAGCATCTGACGCAAGTGAATATTGAAAGAAGGGTTGCTTTGATCATGTCGAAGAGCGGATACAAATTGATCAGAAGTCCATTGAGCAACCTGTGATGGCGCTGGCAGTTTTGAGTGATCAATTTCCACAACTGACGCGTACGGTTTGCAGAGTTCATCGATTCGAGCATATGCCTGCGTGTAAACATCCTTCGCAATTATCAAACCATCACCGCCGGCTGCCGCTAAGCCGATCAATTCTTCCAGCCACGTTGTTCCAGCTGTCTTCAGGTGAAGTCCTGCCTTATGTTTGTTTATTGCGTGATGCATCATTGGATAAAGCGAGAATTTATCGCTTCCTGAATGTACGCTGAGCTTCAGATTCTTGTGGAGGTGAAACATACTCACCGCATGGGAAATGACGAGTATATCTTCTTCAAATTCTTGTGCAAACGCCCGGACATCCCCAACATAATCAATACCTTTTAAAAACTTTCCGGAGAATTTAGGTGCAATCGTTTGGAGTGGAATGCCTTCCTGGGCGATTGCCGAAAGGATGAAGAATAATTCAACTGGAGTTTGCGGCGCATCTGTTTCGTCCATTGATACTTCAATAATAAAAGCATCATCCGCTTTATTCTTTTTGATATGTTGATAGGTTTTTGAAGCTTCCTTTACGGCGTATAAATATTTAGTTCCGATTGTGCGGATGACTTCATCTGTTACAATGAACTCTCTTCCTGCATGCGGTATGTGCAACTTTCCTTTAAATTTTGCTGATGACTGCTCAAAGGCTGCAAGCTCTGATGTTGCCGCGGTTTTTCCTATAAAATCTGCAACGTCGAGCGTAAAGAAATCACAATATGGAATAAATTTATCGACATTATTAATTCCGATATGGTCGGCATCCACATGATATGGTTCTTTCCACCCCGTTGCTTTAACGGCAGTATCTGCTTCGCGGCGAGTATCTTCCGGATTTGTACCGATGATGCTATGCTCGCGGTTCGATTTATTCCACACTGGAACAACCTTGACCCCCTGTTGTTCCGCAAGCTGGAGAGCACGAAGCTGTGCTGCGCCTTGATATCCGAATCTGTCTCCTACACCAATTGAATACTTCTCAAGTAGCATATGTTTCTCTCCTATTCAGGATAATTTATTCTTCAATATTAATTCAAATCTCACATCAAGATTATTACGAAATAAACACTGCAAAACCATTATTTTCTCATGGCATTCATCCCTGAGATAGATTCGTACAGTTAAAATAACAATATTTCTTTTGTCTACCAATATGCGTACAATAATGTTACTCATTGACTTCTTGTGGAGCTTTTTGCATGTTGAATCACCATGAGAGAGCGTACTAAGACATTCTATTTTAAGGAATATGATCATGACAACCGTCAGAAGTGTTCTCCAAACCAAAGACAATACTATTTGGTCTATTGCTCCAGATGCGCTCGTCTTTGATGCGCTTAAAATAATGGCGGATAAAAATGTCGGTGCGCTTTTAGTGATGCAAAAAGAAAGAGTGGTGGGGATTTTCTCTGAACGGGACTATGCCAGAAAGATTGTACTCAAAGGAGAATCTTCACACACTACCGCTATTAAAGACGTGATGACTTCCGGAGTGCTATCTGTAAACCCGGAGCAATCCATTGACGAATGCATGGCTCTTATGACCAACAAACACATCCGTCATCTTCCAGTCCTGGAGAACGGAAAACTCATTGGCCTCGTTTCAATTGGAGATGTAGTAAAAGCGATAATTTCCGAACATGAGTATACGATTAAGCAGCTAGAAAATTATATTACAGGTTCCCGATGAACGTGATCTCTATCACCGTACTGTTTATCTTCATTTAAAAAGAGCAATTATATCCCCGTATCTCTTGAATCCCCGCATTACCGTTCGTATATTATTTGCATTCGAATTTGACATTCAGCGATAAAGACCCGCCTCATTTCTTGCGTGATGTCAATTATTGTTTTTTGAATCGGCGCTGTTACCAACAAGGATACTGTAAATGCTTTCAAAGTTTATCTCGCTTCTTGCACCGCCGAATTTTGGTGATGAAGAAAAAAACCGTGTTGCTGAAATCCTCAACGTTATCGCATTGAGCATCCTTACAGGATTTATTATTCTCGTTCTTCAAAGAGCGATCGCTGGTCAGTATAAACTCTTTGTTCAAACATTATCTGCCGGCGTCATGATTATTCTTTCTATTGTATTCCTCAGGAATGGCCACTTGCAATGGGCAGGCGGTTTGCTCTTATGGACGCTCTTGGGTTTTATTACTTATCTGCTCTACATATCGAACGGTCTCCATAACATTGCTCTTCTTGGTATCCCCATCTGTCTCGTGTTCGCAGGAATTGCTCTGCGTGCAGCATATTTTTATGCCTTCACAATATTGGCAATCCTATCAGTAGTATTCATAGGTTTTCTCGAAACGAATGGTTTGCTCATGAATCGTGATATCACGAAGACGACGTATTTTGACATAATCGATATTGTCGTTACCCTCGCTGTGACAGCCATTGCCGTCCGCATTCTTGCAGATAATCTTCTGCGAAGTATTAACAAAGCTCGAATGAACGAAAAAGATATCCGTCACCAGGCCGTGGAATTGAAGGAATCCGAAGAAAAGTTCAGAACGCTTACTGAAGAATTACCCAATATGGTGCTTATTTACCAGAATGGAAAAATTGTCTATATAAATGAAAGATGCAAGGAGTTGATCGGTTTTACGCGTGAAGAAATTTATGATTCACGGTTCGATTTTCTTTCAATTGTTGCACCGGAACACCGCGATGTGGTTATGCAAAAATTTTTCCGGCATAAAATTGGGGTTATCGTAGATCCCTATGAATGTACGTTAATAGGAAAAAGAAGCCAGAGAATAGATTGTCTTCAAACGTCGAAGGTGATACATTATGACGGGGAGCCGGCCGTACTTGGTTTAGTGACGGATTTGACGGAAATCAAGCGTGCCCAGGAAGCTATTCGCGAAAGTCAAAACCGGCTTTCTTGCATAATCACATCGGCAATGGAGAGCATCATAACATTAGATGAACATCGACGGATTCAATTATTCAACCCTGCATCAGAACAAATGTTCGGTTGCTCGGAAGCAGAGGCAATGGGACAATCCATTGACCGGTTCATTGCACTTACAAACAGCGATAAGAATCATAACAACAGCGATGCGCTTGAACAGCATTCGATTGTCAGCATTTTAGAAGGCAGGGTGAGAACTATTAACGGCATACGCATCAACGGTGAAGTTTTTCCTGTTGAAGCATCAATTGCAAAGGTACATTCTGGGAACGAAGAACTGTACACAATTATCCTGCGCGATATAACAGAACGATTAAAGTCAGAAGAGAAACAAAGAAATTTGCAGTCACAACTATTGCAGTCACAAAAAATGGAGGCTGTTGGCTCTCTTGCCGGCGGTATTGCTCACGATTTTAACAATATTCTATCTGTCATCATCGGCAACGCCGAGCTGGTGAAACTGAAACTCGCTCCAAAACACCGTGCAATGAAACACATCGAGGAGGTCATCAGCGCATCGGATCGAGCACAAGAACTTGTACGACAAATTCTCGCCTTTAGTAGAAAACAAGACGCTCAATTCCGGCCTGTTCGGCTGCATTACATTTTACGAGAGGGAATGAAACTTCTCCGCGCATCGCTCCCTGCGACCATCGAGATTAAAGTCGATTTACCACTGAACGGCCCGCTTATATTAGGCGATGCAACGCAGATACACCAAGTGATCATGAATCTCTGCACGAATGCTGCTCAAGCAATGGAAGGAATAAATGGAAAACTCTACTTGCGTCAGAAGAATGTAGAATTTGACGATCGTGCCATTCTCTACCACCCTGATCTCAAGAATGGCCAATATGCAATGTTCACAGTTCAGGACACCGGGCTCGGGATGGATGGATTTACGCTGAAGAGAATATTCGAACCGTTCTTTACAACAAAAGCTCCGGGAAAAGGAACAGGATTGGGATTAGCAATTGTGCATGCAATTATTAAAAATCATGGCGGAGCAATCAAGGTCCAAAGTCAAGTTGGAAAAGGTACGCAGGTAGACGTCTATCTTCCTGTGTATGCGGGCGAAGAAGAGAGCATAAAATCTGAACAATCAAAAGAAAGTTTCGGCAGAGCAGAACGTATTATGATCGTAGATGATGAAGAGCAATTGCTCAGTGTGCTCTCAGAAACTTTAAAGGGTCTTGGTTATCAGGTGTTTCCCTTCATCAAACCGATCGAAGCATTACAGGCCTTCGAGGAAAATCCGGCAGGATTCGATCTCGTCATAACAGATCAGACCATGCCGCACATGACCGGGATCTTTCTCGCCAGCAGGGTCAGGCAGGTGCGGAATGACACGCCCATCATTCTAATGACTGGGTATGATCAGTTAGAAGATCCCAAGAAACTTGAAGCTCTTGGCATACAGACTGTTCTCCTCAAACCATTTAGAAAAGGGGTTCTTGGAGAAACAATAAGGAAAATATTGGAAAAGGGGGGGAATTAATCTTTTCGGTTCCACGAAAGGCAAAACAGTAAACAGAAGAAATTGATATTCGTCTTCTTCTCTCGGCTCACCATACTCTCTGCTTCATTCCATCATGCATACCTTATCATCCTGCACTCGGCTTGAGTTGTTCGAACCTTCTTATTTTTCCACGGACTGTGGCAAGGAGATTTTCGCGATGAATTGGCTTAATGAGAAAATCATCGACACCAATTTCTTTACCAGCACGCAAAAGAACATCATCATTTAATCCTGTTATGAACACAAACGGCACTTGTTGCATGTGGTGCAGTTCTCTCGTCCTTTCATAAAACAAGAACCCATTCATCGATGATGTCTCTAGGCTGATATCACAGAGAATCAGATCGACTCCTTCTCTTTTCAAAAAATCGTATGCATCGTCTGACGTGCTGAAACGTACCACATCATATTTTGCCTGTACTAGCGTTTCCTTCATTAAGGTGAGTATTTGTACATCATCATCAATTACAGCAATCTTCCGCTTTTTTCCTTTTTTCTCATTTAAAACAACATGATTTGTATCCATTACAACCTGGTCAGAAACTGAAATATCGAAACTTTTACGAAGCTCGTTAAGACTTTCTTGTACCTCAGTTTCCGAGGCATGTTGCAGGAGATGCTTTAGTAAAAATATGTAGCATTCCATTTTTGCCTGTCTATCTAAGGTTTCATGCTCTTCCATTGAAATACGAAGCGATTGCCTGAGGTCTTGAAGTTCGCATACCTCCTCCTCGGTTTTTTGACCGTCGGACCATACAAGCAGGAGTGCCTGTTTGTATGTTTCTAACGCTTCTTTAGAAGCTTGGTTTACTTTTGCTGGTTCAGCCGAATCGGCAGAACGCAGGCCGGCTTTCTTGAACTCCTCATACAGCGCCGGCACCTTCATTCCAGTAGTGCCTACTTGATCGCTCAGAATATGTTCATTCAGATTGTAAGGTGTCAGTTTTTTCTTTGAGAAATCGTTCTCTATCGAACTTGGGGGACCACCTATGTTGTTGCGCTGCTGCTGGATAAAAAGTTCTTGAATGCGTTCTTCATATGCGAATGCATATAAATTTTTAGGGTCTAATTCGCGGGCTTTTTTTACTTCCTGAAGAGCCCTCTCTAAATTATTTGATTTGACAAGTCGATCGACATGCTTTAGTAATTCTCTGGACGATTTTATTGCATCGGGTAATCGTGTCGATTCCAATGAGTTTTTTCCTTTATACTGTTGCATCTATTCCTGCGATTCCCCAAAAAAGAAAACTGTCTTCTTTGGAGCACAGCGAATTATAAAAGGTGATAAAACCATAAATAACGTATTACCGTTATATGACAACGGGTTACACTACTCTTTTACAGTAGAATGTAGGAATGTCTTTCGAGAAACGCAATTTGAAAATAGATTTATTCGTAATTTTATTTATTGGGTATGCTGAGTTTATTTACCACCTTGAACTTTTCGAGCATCCAGAATTATTGCATCCAGAAATATTGCTCATTCCCCCCTCTGTAATATGTCTTGCTTGCCCCGAATGACAGCAATCCATTTGGGTGCTGCATCGGCAATCACAATAATCACACTTCCCATAATGACAGCCGTGAGAATAAGATTGATGAATCCCTGGAGTTGAGTCTTTGCATTAAACATCATGGGAATGAATATGTTTACAATGTTCATCATGCCTGCAGCGAGTGTCGTAACCGTGACGAAGAGGAGCGGTACAATGGTGACCCACGCATACCGCGCTTTGCCGCGATTGATGATGAACGACGTTCCTACGGTAAGTGCAATTGCTGCAAGCAGCTGGTTCGCCGTTCCGAACATCGGCCAGATGGAAGAGACACTTCCGGTATAGATAAAGTATGCCCACGCAAGAACGATTGCAAAACTTGCCAGTAAATTCCCTGGAAGCCAGTCAGTCCGGCCGAACGGTTTATAAATTTTTCCCAGCATCTCTTGCAGCACAAATCTTCCGATGCGTGTGCCAGCATCAATCGTTGTAAGGATGAACAGCGCTTCGAACATGATGGCAAAATGATACCAGTACGACATTAACTTAGTCAATCCTGGAACATTGGAAAATATTTGCGCCATCCCGACTGCAAGCGATACCGCGCCGCCTGTTCTTCCAATAATCTTCTCGCCCACATCCGCAGATAGCTGTGCGATATTTGAATCCACAAATCCCATTGCATGAAGCTGCGGAAGGACAGACTGAAATTTCTCCACGGGCACATTAATCATAAAATAATCGAGCGGCAAAAGACTCGCAGCCGCTATAAGAGCCAGCACACTGACAATGCCTTCGGCAAGCATTGCGCCGACCGCAATGAATTTGATTTGCGATTCTCGCATCAACATTTTTGGCGTTGTGCCAGAACTCACCAGTGAATGAAATCCGGAAACAGCTCCACACGCGATAGTGATAAACAAGTACGGGAATAGTGTTCCGGGAATAATGGGGCCGCCGCCATGCACGTACATTGTATATGCCGGCATCTTCAGAGTCGGGGCAACGATAACAATGCCAAGCGCTAGGAGTCCGATAATAGCTAATTTCATTATTGAGCTCAGATAGTCACGCGGCGACAATAACAGCCATACCGGTAAAACAGAAGCACAGAAACCATACACAGCGAGTAAGACGGTCAGTGAGCTGTGATCAAACATAAACCAAGAAGCAATGGGCGAATCCGGAATATAGCGACCGTAGATAACTGCGAGTGTCAATAAAATGACACCTCCAATCGTTGCCTCGGCAACTTTTCCTTTTCGCAATTGAAACATCCAGATGCCCATGAGAAGCGCGATGGGAATCGTCGCCGCAATAGTGAAGGTGCCCCATGCGCTTTCGGAAAGCGAGTTCACAACCACCAAACCAAGTCCTGCCATTGCAACGATGAGGATGATCAGGATGGCGACCGATGCGGTTGTTCCGCTGAGGCGACTGATTTCCACTTTTGCAATTTCTGCCAAAGATTTTGCATCATGCCGAATGGATGCGACAAGAATAACAAAATCATGTACCGCACCTGCCATCACTGCACCAATAATCATCCACAGGAAGCCGGGAAAGTACCCAAACTGCACTGCAAGGACCGGACCAACAAGCGGACCTGCACCAGCAATCGCCGCAAAATGATGACCAAAAAGCACCCATTTATTCATGGGATAATAATTCTGACCGTCGTACAATCGGCTGGACGGCAGGACATTGGTATCATGAACGACGGCAACTTTTGCTGCTATGAAACTAAAATAAAAACGATACGCAAGAGCAAAAAAGGCAATCGCCGCTATGAGCAAAGGCATTGCATTCACAGTAACACCATTTCACCTAATGCAAAAGGGACGTACAGCAAGAAGGAAGTATCAAATAAAAGATGATAAACAAATATCATTGGCAGCGATCAATATCTTTCACTTTCTCAAATAAATTCTTGTATGATACAGCTTGATCTCACTCATGCAGCCTTATCGTCATACGCAAAGAATTTTATTCTTTCCAATGACAGGGGAATGTTTTCAACTTCATATACTAACAATAATTGCTTTTTCACTTCTTCGCTAATGAACCTTTTTGCATTTGTTCAAACAAGAATGTACGAAGTCTCATCAATGAAGGGCTGAGACCAACCTTATAACGCTGTGGATTTTCGAAACGTTTACATTCCCCCAATAAAGCAGAAAATTGTTGTGATGCATAGCGAGCACTTTCAGTCGCACTCGGCAAAGGACCGATGATATGTCCATCTTCCATCACTTTTTGCATGAGCGGTCTTGCAGTCAATCCTCCAACATGATGCTGTTGCTCCGTATGAATGGGATCGTAGAATATCTCGACGTCATCTTCTGTCTCCATCATAATACCGTCTGAATCGAACTGACCCATCGTGTCATAATAACGGACAACTTTTTTCCTTCCAGGCAGCGTTGTCTTTGCATAGCTTTCCGCATACTTTAATGTTGGCTGGTATCCTATGATGCTTTGTTTGTACACACCTTGTAATGCAGGACAATTATATGCTGTCAACAATCGTGTTCCAATGCCAAATGCATCTATCGGTGCACCTTGTTGGAGAAGACTATTAATGAGTACTTCGTCGAGTTGATTTGATACAACAATTTGCACGTAATGAAGTTTTGCGGCGTCCAGAATCGCACGAGCCTTCTTGCTTAGAGATGCAAGATCGCCGGTGTCAAGCCGGATAGCTTTTAGTTTTTGTCCCCTCTCTTCCATTTCCTTTGCTACAATGAGTGCATTGGGAAGCCCGCTTCTCAAAACATTATACGTGTCAACAAGCAGTGTGCAATTTTCCGGATAAATTTCTGCGTATGCGCGGAAAGAAGCTAGTTCATCGCCGAAACTTTGAACCCAGGAATGTGATTGTGTACCAGCTAATTGGAGTGAGTAACGGAAAGCAGCGTAGAGATTTGAGGTCGCATCTAATCCGCCGATGATAGCCGCTTTACTTGCTTGAATACCACCTAATCCCTGCGCCCGGCGCAAACCAACATCAATTATCTTACGATTGCCGGCAGCAAACCGGATACGTGATGCTTTCGTAGCTATGAGTGATTGGAAATTTAATAAATTGAGCAAAATCGTTTCGATGAGTTGCGTTTCAAACAGAGTCCCCTCTACCCGCACAATGGGCTCCAATGGAAAGACAATTTCACCTTCCCGCATCGCATGAATTGTTCCTAAAAAACGAAAGTTATATAAATATTGAAGGAACTCTTCTCTAAACCCCAGTGATCGAATGTATTCAATTTCGCTATCCTCAAATCGTAGTTTTTCGACAACTTCTAGAAGGTCGCTTAATCCGGCAAAAACGACATAGCCATTATTAAATGGATTCTCGCGGAAAAAGTAATCGAAGATTGCATTTGTTTCAGCTTTCCCTGATAAAAGATAACCTTGCGCCATCGTAAGCTGATAGTAGTCCGTGAAGAGCGCCGCATGTGAATCGAAGACTCTCATAGTCTTTCAAACTCCTACATCATTAGTAATTTTATATCGGGAAAAAATTAAAATGCATTTCTTATATGCCGAATATATGCTTTATCATTCTTGAATTCAATTGCGACAACATCAAACCGGCATGGACGATTATCGATATCTTGTTCGAACAAATACCCTTCAGCAACAGTATGCACTTGTTCCTGTTTTTCTTCTGTGACGGCATCTTCAGGACTGCCAAACGCTGTCGAGCGTCGTGCTTTTACTTCCACAAAGACCAGCTCATCGCCCTCTTCTGCGATCAGGTCAATCTCACCCCGTTCAAAACGGTAATTCCGTTTTATAATTTTTAAGCCCTGTTGCTCAAGAAACCTCGCCGCCAAATCTTCTCCGGCTTTTCCTTGAATTCGACGATTGATTTGAGACATAGTTTCTTCAAACTTGCCGAACATTCCTTTATCCAAAATAAAATGATGAGATACTATTCGCTTTGCCAAAATAACAAATGTGTTTGGCATATGCAATCCGGAGCACCATCTGCACATTGCCGGATGTCAGATTCAGTATACTCAACATTTTCACGGGAAAATTTTTCCTTGAAGAGCGGCAGGATGAAACGATCTGCGATGAATTTCGCACAAACCGTACGTGCGGATAGCATCAATATGCCGGCGTGTTCCATACCCCTTGTGCTGGGCAAAACCATATTGCGGAAAACGAATATCGATATCACGCATCATCCGATCACGCGTCACTTTAGCAACGATGGACGCGGCTGCAATCGTGAAGGATTTTTCATCGCCTCTAATAATGTTTTGAAATTTCAATGTTTCATGGGTAAACGAGTTTCCATCGATAATTGAATATTCCGGCTGAATATTCAAATTCTCTATCGATTTCCTCATTGCTACAATAGTTGCTTGCAGAATATTGATCCGATCAATCACGTCGTGGTCGACAATGCCGACTCCAACACTCAGTGCTTGTTCCATAATCGTTGTGAATAATAGTTCACGCTGTTTTGCCGTACATTTCTTAGAATCGTCAACACCATCTATAATCATGTTTTTCGGAAAAAGAACCGCTGCCGCAACAACAGGGCCCGCAAGCGGACCGCGTCCTGCTTCATCCACTCCAGCGATGCGTGTCATACCTTGTAACCAAAGTGTGTTTTCTATTTCAAGAGTAACGCAGGAATGATTCATCGTTTACACTGAGCCGGCGATAATTGAAATCAGACCGATAATCATACTTACCTTTAAAATTGTGCTCGCATGTCGTATTGCTGTTGGTGAATGGCCGAGCCATAGGTAGATTATTGAAATGCACATCAGACAATCGGCAACACTCACGATGTATAAAAATGCAGAATGATACAGACCAAAAATTGCTACTGTCATCGTGACACCTATGAGAATCAGGAGCGTAGCAGTCGCCAGAATAAGCGCTGTCGTAACACCGTATTTGACAGGCAGAGTGACAGCATTTTCCCTTCTATCCCCTTCCATATCTTCTACATCTTTTAGCAATTCACGCGCAAGATTCACAAGGAATGCAAATATCGCCGGCACGACAGCATGTTCTATTCGTCCGACTACAACGCCGCCATAGATGAACGCCATGCCAGTCATCGATCCAATAAGAACATTGCCGATGAACACCGTTCTCTTTAATCGGGCTGAATAAAAATAAAGAAGGGCGATGGAGAGAACTACAATAAACAGAGCGGCTGAATTCAAGAAAAGATTTATTCCGATTGCCGCACCAGAAACAATCAGCCACATCCTCCGTGCATCGTGTTGTGTAAGTGCGCCGCGCGGCAATGGACGGTCCGGCCGGTTGATCCGATCAATATCAATATCAAATGCATCATTGACAGCGTTTGCTCCCGCCGCTACTAATGCGCCTGTCGTGCCAGCCATGAGGATGAAAAACCATGCGGACGCAGTTCCGCCCGCAATCCAGCAGGCGACAGGAATGGAGACGAATGTGATGAGGACATTCACAGGACGGCTCAGCTGAACATATGCTGCGGGTTTTTTAGAATTCATTGATAAGCCGAATATGAATTTTCGAAGTACTAAAGGTATCGCCCTCTCCAAGTGCAAAGCTTACTCCAATCAATCCAAGTGCCGAATCCATTCGCACACCTATGCCATAGCCAATTTTACTGTTCTCTGATGCCGTCATACCGACTGTAGCGATAACGGGCTGAACGATGTAGCCAATATCAACAAAACCGTAGAAGAAGGAACGCGGCGCAACAAGAAAGCGATATTCCAAGTTTGTCCATACAATCCGTGAGCCGAGAAATTGTCCTTCTCGATACCCACGCAGTGTAGACGCACCTCCAAGCCGGAATAAATCACTCACATCCATAGCGCTGCTGCTAAAATCTCGAAGATGCAATTCCGTTGCAAGCACTTGCCGGAAAAAGATTAAGAGATAGGATGAGAGATCGAACACCAATCGTTGCGTGGTGCTTTTCCCTTCCGTTGGAAATATGTCGCTGATAGTTGTCTGTTTCGATCCGGTTTGATATTCCGTCGAATATAAAATGCCGCTCGTGGGCGTTGTCGGATTGTCGCGTGAATCATACCGAATGGATACGCCGACGCTTGTTGTCTTACTTTCTGGCATAACAGAACGTCCGTATCCCTCACTCGGATAAACGCCGCACTGCGAAAACGAAGCGCCGACAGAAAATTCATCCGTCAACATGAACTCAGCAGATACGTCATATTGCATTTTTACAAATGACGAATCCTGTTTCCGTTGAAAGAATCCCAATTGTACATTCACCGGATACGAAGCCACCCACGGCTCGAAATAGTGAAGCTCTGTTTCCTGCGAACTTTGATTCTCTTGATACCAGCGGGCAGAAAGTTTGCGCCCCGTGCCAAAAAGATTTCTGAGCGAGATATTGGCAAGTCCGGTAAGGTAGCCGCTTCCACCGGTGCCGGAAGGGACATAGCCGATGACACCGTCAAAACTGTTTTGATCCCCTTCAACAACACGCACCGATAATCCAGCTTGTTCGGTTTCGGTGAAATATAATTCCGGCAATGAGACAGATGAGAAGAGCTGCAAATGGTCTAACCGCCGTTTGATTATTTCCGGAAGATCACTGCGAATTACCTCGTCCGTATGCAATCGTGCTTCTCGAGAAATGACATATTCTTTTGTTGTTTTATTGCCTTCAAAGCGCAGTTCACTAATATGCAATTCCTTCCCCTCATCAATATGAATTTGCACCTTTGCAGACATTTCTTGCGCCGAATCGGAGAAAGAGATATTTTGTATCACCATCTTTGCAAGCGGATACCCCTTGCGTTCATAGAGCTGGAGCATTGATTGTACATCTTGTTCCAAGAGAGAAGGAATAAACAGATCACCTTCGTGCAGTCTCATGACAGCAATCAGATCAACGGAGGTGAATTTCCGACAGCCATCGAATTCGATCTGCCGCAGAACCGATGGTTTCCCTTCTGTGAGAAAAATGCGTACATCTGCATCCCGACGCATTGTATCGCGCTTCACCGACACCGAATCCACATGGGCGTGCAGATACGCTTGGTTCTTATAAAGATCGAGAATACGTTCGAGGCCAGCCCTCATGATTGGTTCAGAATAAATTCCATCTTGAGTAAGAGCGAGCACAGAGGCAAGTTGGCTTGCCGAGAATTCGTGATTTCCTTCAAAGTTGAGCGAGCGAACCGTCAACGAAGATTGTGCATGGACGACAGACAAAAACATAAAGAGTGTTGCGTAACATACAAGAATGAATGCCAAGGTGTATGCAGCTCCGCCACAGGCTTCATGCTGTTTGCACCACTGTTTCACCGTATCCTTCCCCACAAATCAGTCGTGGGATATCGAAGCCGGTAATCCCCAAACCCTGTTTCATCTACAAAAATGAATTCTCGATTTTGGCTGTAGTAGTACCAAATTTCGAAAGGTTTGTTATCTGAATCGAATGGATGGCGCTCTATATTTTGTGGCGGGCCAAACTGGATCAATACCATCCCCCGGTCAGTTTTCCACCCTTCCAAAAAACTCTCGAAATTTTTATTGGCATATTCGACGCGTGAATAGTATTCTTCCATCAAGTCATTATTCGGATCTTTGGGATTGGGATTGCGCTTCGTCCAAAACTCAAGAAACCGTTTCTGTTTCTCTTCTGGAGTGGCTGCATCTCGGATATAGTCAATTTCGCCTCCTTTGGCAATATACTGAAGCTCCTCTGTCGCTTTGTCGATATTGGTAACAATCTGCGGCAAATTTTTCATTCGAACGATGCAGATACGAAGTACTGAAGCGCGGAACGATTTGCTCGTATCTGTTTTTGAAGTTCCGGCAACCTCCACAATAAGCAAATATTGATCGGGAGCAATTGATAGCGTGTCGAGCTGCCAAATTGTTTGTGTTCGAATACCAGCGAGCGGTTCCCTTTTGGTTCGCTGTGCAACTACTTCGCGTTTTGAATTTATGAACTTGCAAATTAATTCGACAGTATCGAGTGGAGCGCAACTGTAGATTTCGAAAAAGAGATAGAAGCCGGTTTGTTCTTTACTCACCATACCAGTGAGGATGGGGACAATATTCTTGCGTGCACCATCGACGGTCATACGGCGGACCATCATCACATCGCTCAATGCAAGTGTATCATTTCCAAAGTCTTTTACAACGATGGTTCGTTTGGCTGTCTCAGCCTTCTTCGATTCCTGATCGGTTACTTGCACCTGGAGTTCGTATGTTCCCGGTGCAATATCAGTGGAAAATTGCTTCAGACTGAAAAAACGATTGGAAACGGTTTGCGAAAAATCTTTCGTATTCACTTCTACAAGCTGGCTCTTTTGCCAGACTTGCTGTTTCTCCAGTGAAAGCATTGTTGCCGAAATTTCAAATCGCCCCGTATATTGCTCTTCTTCCTTAACGAAATTTATTTCCGGATACGGAATTTGAACGTACATATCAACACGCCCTTTACCGGGCTGATCAGATGCAAATGCAAATGCTTCTATAATCAGATTTGATACTGCTTCATCAGGATGTGTGCTTTCACTCTGTGCATGCAGGCACACAACGAAAATTCCGACCGCGAAAATTGTTTTGCGTATGCACCTTGTTACACTGACTCGTATGTATACCATGATATTTGCCTCGAAACGTATTTATCACACCGATGCAAACAAATCGTACTCCACTGCGTCCGTAATGGCAACAGTATGGAATGTTCCGGCCAGCAACGGTTGACTGCTTCGCACGAATACTTCTTGGTCGATTTCCGGTGCGTCCCATTCTGTTCTTCCGATAGAGAATTCTCCGTCCTGAGAGTCGATCAAAACTTTCATTGTTTTTCCAATCAAAGATTCATTATGCTGTTTTGAAATATTTTTTTGAATTTGCATAATCACCGTCTGTCGCTCTCTCTTCGTCTCTTCTGAAATCAAATCCTCAAGTTCAAATGACGCGGTACCTTCCTCCATTGAATATGTAAAAACGCCAAGCCGATGGAATTGCATCTCTTTTACAAAATCGCATAATGTATTGAAATCATCTTCCGTTTCATTTGGATAGCCGACAATAAGCGTCGTGCGGAGCGCAACATCTGGTATTTCATTCTTTAAACGAAGCAACAACTCTCGTGTTGAGCGCTGCGTCATGCCTCGCCTCATCGACTTCAATACGTTTTCAGAGGAGTGTTGAACGGGGATGTCAATATAACGGCAAAGCTTTGGAAATTTCTGAAACGCTTCAATGACATCAAGTGGAAATTTTGCGGGATACGCATACATAAGCCGGATCCATTCAATCCCATCAATGCCATTTAACTCACCGAGAAGTTTTGCAAGCTGCCGCTCGCCGTATAAATCCAAACCGTAATACGTAGAGTCTTGGGCAATGACGATGAGTTCCTTCACGCCTTTTTCTGATAACAGCCGTGCTTCATGCACAACTTCATCCATCGGCTTGCTGCGGTGCTGTCCGCGCATGAGCGGAATTGCACAGAACGAGCATGGATTGTCGCATCCTTCAGAAATTTTTAGATAGGCAAAATGTGTCGGTGTTGTCAAAAAACGTTCGCCGAGGAGTTCGCTTTTATAATTGACCCCAAGGTCGTTGAGTACATCACGCAATTGATTCGTACCGAAGAACGAATCAACTTCTGGAATTTCGGCGGCAAGTTCTTTCTTGAATCGCTCTGAGAGGCATCCCATGACGACAATTTTTTTCAGTTCCCCGCGGTTCTTTTTTCCCACCGCTTCCATAATAGCGTCGAGAGACTCCTGTTTTGCATCCTTAATAAACCCACAGGTATTGATGATAACCGTATCGGCAGCGTCAGCGTTTGCAACAAGCTGGACATTACTCTGCTTTAATTGACCGAGAAGGTATTCCGTGTCAACAAAATTTTTTGGACATCCGAGCGTAACGACA
>Ga0182021_10000899_pt1 | contig 33710 bp, 29 predicted proteins | sample 612E3MmetaG_FD_120493 | JGI IMG/M metagenome (GOLD analysis project Ga0182021, IMG submission 120493) | Permafrost microbial communities from Stordalen Mire, Sweden - 612E3M metaG (Illumina Assembly) | ecosystem: Environmental > Terrestrial > Soil > Wetlands > Permafrost | place: Sweden... | reverse complement strand
TTTTTCGTGCTTGTGCGACAGGATCTTTGATCTCATGATAATCACCTTCTCGATCCTGGCTATACCACTTATCAACCTCTGCTTTATAGAGAATCGCTCCACCCTTTACTTCCAATATTATGATCCCTTTTTCGGGGTGAATGATTACAAAATCTGCTTCGCCCTCGTAAAATCCTGTTTGTGTAGAAAAATCCTGCCAACTCATGCTATAGAATATTTCATACCGGTCCGGCAAGTCCTTTAATACCTGAAAGACCTTCATTTCTGCACTTCGTTTTGGGTCCTCGATAATCGATTGCGATGGGCGTTGCGGATAAATCTTTGCCATCATTCCCCGGGGTTTCTTATTATTGATGTTATATTATGACACAGATATTATTTATTAAGTGCTTAATTGCTTGATTAATCATAGCCGTCAGTTGTTTTCAACTTTGCAACAAATTACAGAGAATTGAAGACTTGTACCAAAGGTTAGAAGGAATTTTCACTTTATCGGAAATATATATTTATTTTCAATCAAAAATAAATATTCCCCCGTTTATCTCAAAAATATTCCTTCGAAATCCATTAATGCTAATTGCTAATCCTTAAATGACTGGTCTCTACTATGGTAATTAACCGATTAATTCCGTGCAATCTGCTTACTTCAAGTACAATACTAGTAAAGTGATCTGCTCCACATTCCGAAAGTGTTGTAAAAAAAGCAAACACTCCTAACTATCCACCTCTTTGTGCGAACCAGTAAAGAAAGTGAAACTATATGAACAAAAACAATCAACCCCATGAAGGAGAAATTATCTTCTACACAACACCTGAAGGCGTTGCGAAAGTGGAGGTGTTTTTCAAAGAGGAGACCTTCTGGCTCAGTCAGCGAAGCATGTCTGAGTTATATGGTGTAGATCGCTCGGTCATCACAAAACACATTGGAAATATATTTAAATCAAAAGAATTACAAGAAAAATTAGTATGTGCAAAAATTGCACATACTGCTCAAGATGGGAAAACCTATTCTTCCCAATTCTACAACCTAGATATGATTATTGCAGTCGGGTATCGGGTCAATAGTAATAAGGCCACTCAATTTCGTATCTGGGCCACTCAGACATTGCGAGAATTTATCATCAAGGGATTTGTTCTGGATGATGAACGCCTCAAGTTGAATAAGCGTTTCGGACCAGATTACTTCGATGAGCTGCTTGAACGTATTCGTGAGATTCGGGCTAGTGAGCGCCGCTTCTATTTGAAGATCACCGATATTTACGAGCAGTGCAGCATTGATTATTCCTCAAATGCTGAAATAACCAAAATATTTTTTCAAACCGTTCAGAACAAACTTCACTGGGCAATCACCGGAAAAACTGCCGCCGAGATTGTTGCTGAACGTGCCAAAGCATCATTGCCTAATATGGGTCTAAAAACCTGGAAAAATGCGCCACACGGGAAAATCTTAAAGTCTGATGTCAGCATAGCGAAAAACTACATGACTGTGGATGAAATTAAAGAGCTTGAACGTATTGTAACCATGTTCCTTGATTATGCTGAAAACCAAGCTGCCCGCCAAATCCCGATGAAGATGCAAGATTGGGTGCAAAAGCTGGACGCTTTTCTTCAATTCAATGAGTATGATATTTTAAATGATGCCGGAAAAGTTAGCCATGAAATTGCCATTCAGTTAGCTGAAGAAGAATTCAAGCAGTTCAGAGTGGAGCAAGACCGTAACTTTGAAAGTGATTTTGAGAAGGCAACAAAGTACTTAAACCGGGAAAAGTAATCTTGAAATTATTTCTTATTCCTAAAGGACACTGGGGCCGGCAAAGCTTGGACCTCCCCAGATTGCTACGCAAGTAAATGCATAAACCAAATTTAATTGGTTTCTTATTGATTAATCAACATTGTGAATCGAGTAAATAGGAAAATCTAATCCGTAAATTATAATTCGAGTATGGATACTAACAATTCACTTGAAATTACTCCCAATACCTGGATCATTTCAGATACACACTTCTTTCATGTAAATGTCGGAAGATACTGCAACCGTCCCGACAATTGGCAAGAACTAATCATCAAAAACTGGAATGATTTAATTTCACCAGAGGATACCGTCCTTCATTTGGGTGATTTTGCATTTGGAAAAAGAAGTAATTTTGATATTCTTACCGAAATATTACACGGCAGAATGATTTTAATCCGTGGCAATCATGATCGACTAAATAGAATCCGATACGAGTCTCACGGAGTGAGCATTATTAATACACCGATTCAAGTTGAATTCAGTGACAAAATAAAGTTAATCTTTTCCCACTGGCCAATTGTTCCGCTTGAGGATGGTTGGATTAATCTGCATGGTCATATTCACAATAATCCGCCACCACCTGAGGGTTCAACTCTTGGACCCAACCATATCAATATGTGTGTAGAAGTGAGGGATTATAGACCCTGGCGGTTGAGCGAGATTATCAGCCTAGCCCAATAACCTCCTGCATGGAACGAAGTTTCACTCCGTTACGCTGTTCTCCCTTAAGCAACTAGGGAATCGAAGTGGAAAGAACGATGTGACACACCGTTACCCCTGGCTTGGAAGAATTTTCCTGAAAAAAAATATCGGGGAATTTGTTTGAGCAAAAAATAAAGCTAATAAGCAATTGTTGAATGGTAATTTTGATCTCAAGATAGCACTGGAATCCAATGAATAAACCCACTTCCAAGGCTATTGGCCAAACTTTTAGCTCTAAAAGATATTTTTCCACCTCCCCATCAAAAAGAATGCTGCAAAAAGCGTCCTGGTCAATCAACGTCAGCGGCAGGGTCTGCGTCAATGTCGGCGGCGTGTCGACATCACGTCTGCGGCGCATCAGAAAAGATGCAGAGGTTGTTTTTGTAATTTTCAAAAAGGTTATTTTTTCAGTATCGAAGTTTAGTCCTAAATTGGATATGATTGTAGAATTATCTAGTAACAGGACAAAATGGTTTTTTTATTAATCTTGCCCTTCAAGGAAAACAACACCATGAAACAAACTACAGCAGCCAGGATTACAAAATCTGACTTCCTTCTCTATTGTGAAGCTCCTCGCCACCTTTGGGCGAAAAAGCATGGTCAAATCGAGATAAGCATATCTGATTTCGACCAACATCTTGCAGAAGAAGGAAACAGAGTTGAGGCATTAGCTCAGGAATTTCTTGCATCCGTTTTTCTTCCCCAGCACCACAGCGACCAGTTGTTGTGGCAACAGACTTATTCAGACGACTCATTTGATTCACGCTTGGATGGTCTGGTATTCAAACCCAAGTCGAATACTTATGACTTGTACGAAATCAAGAGCAGCACCGGAGTGGATAAAGATATTGTGTATGATGTCACCTTTCAGGCAGTCATCCTGGCAAAACAAATCCCAATTGACCATTATTACGTGCTGCACTTGAATAAAGAGTACATTCGGATATGTGAACTAGACCTGGCTGCCCTCTTCATTGCTGAAGATATCAGTGACAAAGTAAAAGCATTAATGCCAGAAGTGGAACTTCTTCGTGGGGAAGCACTTCGGGTGGCACAGCTAACTGATCCGGACCAAGCGGAACACTGTCTGTCACCTAAGGAATGCCCGTGTCCTGCTCTATGTCACCCTGAACTGCCTGATTTTTCGATCTATGATATTCCACGCTTGACCAGGATTAAGAAACTACAGTTGTTGGAAAATAGGATTCTAGCTGCTAAGGATATTCCAGCATCCTTTGATTTAAACCCGAAACAGTGCTTAATCGTTGATCGGGCTAGAACAAACTCGGAACATATTGATCACAAGGCAATTACCGCCGAGCTTGAAAAAATAGTATTCCCACTTTATTTCCTGGATTACGAAACTTGCATTTGTGCCATCCCGCAATACAATGGATATCACCCTCAACAGCAGATTGTCTTCCAGTACTCCCTTCATAAATTGGAAAAACCAGGAGACGAGCCAATCCACTACGAACAAATTTCCCTGGTTGAAGGTGATCCAACCCTCCCTCTTCTTGAACGACTCAAAGAAGATATTGGAGATTCTGGGACCGTGATCGTGTGGAATAAATCCTTTGAAATGACCATGAACAAGGAAATGGCAAAACTGCATCCGGAGTATGCTGTTTTTCTTGAGCAGCTAAATCAAAGAATCTATGACCTCGGTGACATCGTCAACCTTGGTTACTACCTGCATCCCGGCTTCAAGGGCAGCTGGTCTATCAAGAATGTACTGCCTGTTATGGTTCCTGATCTCTCCTATAAAGACTTGGCAATTGAAAAAGGAGATCAGGCAAGCATGGCTTGGTGGAACATGATCTTTGGTTTAGCAGATCCACGGGAAAAGGAACAGCGCACTGAAGCACTTCTGCGCTATTGTGAATTGGATACAATGGCAATGGTGGAAATATTCAAGAAAATCCAAACGCTCGTGTAACTTTTCCCCAATTTTTAATAATATCTGAGCAAGGTTAGAAAGAAGAGTGTGTGGGATTAAAATAATAGTTGAATTACTGAGAGATTCGACCTTAAGTTTTTGGGTGTTTAAGAATCATTTTTTGCATGAAATTTTGGAAACTCTTACAACAAACAATGTAACCTTTACAAGGAGACGAAATGGCTGAATGGGAAGCTCTAAAGATCCATGATGTAGTTCAAGACATCAGCAATAACATGATCGTTTTGCCAGTGATTCAGCGAAGTCTTGTTTGGGATGAAGAGAAAATGGAACTGCTCTTCGATTCTCTATTAAAAGGCAATTCTTTTGGTGGAATTATGTCCCTGGAAGAAGAAAAAGGGGCTCAACCCCTTTTTGCATTTCGTCAATTTTCAAAAGAAGGCGAATTACACGATTCAGATTTACCCTCGGTTTTAGACCATAGCACAACTCTTATCATTGATGGTCAACAACGTCTTCAGGCATTTTATATGGGGTTGAAGGGTGGCGTGAATGGTAAAAACTTGTACCTTAACCTGTTCAGCCAGGGAGACTACGATTTTGAATTTGCCAGTCAGATCAAAGATTTGGCAATAACCAGAAAAGAAGATAATGCTGAAATCCCCATGCTTTGGTACCTGATCCCCAGCTTATACACGCACCTGAATAAGGTTGGGAACGATGACTATAGAGTTTCATCTGAAATAATTAAAATACGCAATATCCAAAATGAAGCTCTTAAGGAACTTGTTTATTCAAATGTCAGACGATTTGAACGAGCGATTTTTGGGTTGAAGTCGCTGGGAATCTCTAAAGTATCCATTGACCAGACCAACCCGGATGGTGAACGCCGACGAATGGTTGAACTATTTCGGCGATTGAACGATGGAGGCACCCATCTTTCCGCTTTTGATCTGGCAGCCTCAGCGCTTAAAGGGTTTGATTATCGTCTGGAAGGCTTTTTAAGACATGATATACCTCAATTTGCAGATATTGGTTTTGGCCAGGATGAGGTTATTAAGTTAATATTTCTACTTCAGGATAACCATACCAAAGAGGTCACCGATATTAAAAAAGAAGATGCAGATTTTACCATTCAAAATGCGCCTCGCATTGTGAAGTCACTTGAAGTTTTACGCCAACTACTGAAAGATTCGGGGGTGTATGAATACTATAACGGTGGTGGGCATTCTGTGATTCCCCTCTATTTCATTGCTTATCATATTTTTTATAAGGATGAAACGTTGGACAGGCTTTCCACAGTGTATTCTAATTACGACGCCAACAACCATGACTTCACCAAAATAAAGCGATGGCTTTACATGTCCTTACTCAATGGGGTATTCAGTAGGGGGAAAGGATGGATTCCATATATTACAGGTGTTCGGAAAATTTTGAATACTATATCTCAATATAAGGGGAGTCTCTTTCCTGCCGACGAACTATTATCCATTTACGAATTCCATCCTCTGATTTTCAATCGCGAAATAAGCGAATCCAATCTACCGAATTGGGATACGACTTTTGCTTTTTACTTGATTTATAACCGCCACAGCACAATCGGCCGGGATATTGATCATATTCAACCAAAATCCCTTTTGCAGCAAGCGAATATTTCTGCTCAAAAGATCCATTCTCTCAGTAATTATCAACTTTTAGACGAAGGGACAAACCGTGGCGACAAACGCGCCAAGGAGTTAAATAAATGGTTGGCAAACTGGGAAGAAGCAGAACTCAATCAATACCTTGAAAGACATCTAATACCCCGAGACTCAAATTTATGGCTGTTGGATAATTTTGATGCGTTTTTATTTGAGCGCTCCAAAATGATAGTGGAAAAAATCCAACAAGCAATTCCTGCTGGATCAAAAGCAGCCCATATAACCCAATCAACACCTCCACAAGTTGAAAAACCAACTGTAAATGGACCTGGTGCAGCTCAATTGACTAAGTCACAACGCGATCCAGAAAAATGGTTATCAGAGGTTGCGGATCAAAATGGTTGTGGTCAGGAGTTTAACCAGATCGTACAAGCAGCGCGGTCTGTGGGTTTGTATGCTCGATTTCAAAATAATTGGTGGGTTGTAAAATTCACACCAAAAAATAACCGTGGTCTTGGATTATTCGAAGTTGGAGCTGATCTCAAAATTTGGATTGATACTGCAGCAATTGCGAATTACCTGGATTCTCCGATTGATGAAGTTAAAAAGGCATTAGATTATGGCGAACAAATAGCGACAAAGGATGTCCCGCAATGGATTGAGAATTTTCAAGAGTTATTTTCAATCGAGAAATAGCGCTAGAGGAAAATCAATATTTTACAATTAGAATTATGTTGAAATGTGATTTCTATGATTCATTTTGAACGAAATCGTCGGGTTCGGGTGGTAACCTTAGGAAATATTTTTAAATAATATCATACCAGATCGACAACTTTACTTAAATTTTTATTACTATCACTTTATTGAATATAAACTATCTATTATGCTTGTTTATATTAAACTCATTTATTCTGATTTTTATAAAAACAGGTTCATGCGTACAAATCAACTTACTAGTAAAATGGAAATTTTTTTCTTTCGATATGTTTCAAATTCGCGAATAGTGTATACTTAACGCGAATTTGGAGGTAAAAATGAATTCTAAGGGTTTCACTGAACAGCTAAACGAACGTATCAATGCTCTCTCAGAGGGCACACCATTTATTGCAAGTGATTTTGCGGATATTACAGATGCTCAAACAATTCGTAGGCTAATAAAAATTCAGGTGGATAGTGGAGAAATGGAACGAATTATTCCTGGTGTGTTCTATCAGCCGAAAATAAATAAATTGCTAAATGAATCGATTCCGGCGGACCCCAACCAAGTTGCAGAGGCAATTGCAAGATCCAAGGGCTGGAAAATCACCGCAAGTGGAGAGACCGCACTCAACAGACTCGGCTTATCGACTCAAATCCCAGCCACCTGGACATATATAACCGATGGTCCATACAAAAAGTATGAGATGGGCAGGGCGAAGTTAATATTCAAACACACAACCAGTAAGAACTTGGACGGGCTTTCTCCATTATCTCGTTTGGTCGTACAAGCATTAAGTACACTTGGAAAGGATCGTGTAACGCAAGATATCGTTATATTCCTTACTGACCGATTTACAAGGGATGAGAAAATAAATCTTCTAAGCGAAACAAAGAGAGTTACGGAGTGGATTCGTGACATAATTGTGCGGATTTGTGAATGAGGAATAAAAGAGATGCTAAAAATCGCAAAAGCTGAAAGACAGGAAAGAACAGAATTATTTCAAATTGTTTCTGCTGAAATGGGAGTTCCTGCTGTAATAGTTGAAAAAGACTTTTGGGTTTGCTACATTTTGGATTTTTTGTTTAACCGATCTATATTCAAAAACCATCTTATATTTAAGGGTGGTACTAGCTTATCTAAGTGTTATCAGCTAATCAATCGTTTCTCAGAAGATATTGATCTTATTCTTGACTGGAGAGAAATTGGTTATTCCAATAATGAGCCGTGGAATGACCGAAGTAACGCCAAACAAGACCGTTTTAAATTGGAAACAATTGAGCGAACCAATGCCTATTTATCTGAAATATTCGTGCCGAACGTACATGCCGCGCTTTCTTCGGAATTGGGATATGAAATAAAAATTTACCCTGCCAAGGAAGAAGAAACGGTAATAATAGCTTATCCAAAAGAATTTGAATCTTCAGCCACACTCGATGTAATTCGACTTGAGATTGGACCTTTAGCTGAATGGACTCCTTCAGAAAGTGTAAATATTCAATCGTACTTGGCAGAGTATCGACCGGGCTTATTTCAGAATTCTCAGTTTGCAGTAAATACGGTAAAACCTGAACGAACTTTTTGGGAAAAAGCTACAATTCTTCATCAAGAAGCAAATCGTCCAAGTTCAAAGCTGATGCCCTCACGATACTCACGCCATTACTACGACATGTATCAATTAGGTCACTCATTTGTGAAGCGCACAGCGCTTGATAATCTAAACCTACTAGCTAAAGTAGTAGCTTTCAAAGAGAAGTTTTATCGTGTGCCATGGTCTAACCTTTCCGAGGCTACTCCTGGGACCTTCCGCCTGGTTCCACCATCATTTAGAATGAAAGAGTTGATGAGTGATTATTTGTCGATGCAACAGATGCTAATGGGTAGTACTCCTACTCTGGACGAAGTTATTCAGTATTTGCAAGAATTGGAAGTGGAAATCAACCAATTACAAGGGTAAATCTTCATTTTTGTTTATCAGAATACCAGCTTTGTGGCCAACAATCGCGTCGTGTTCAATATCAAAGGCAATCATTACCAGTTAGTTGTAGCGGTCATTTTTCAATATGGCGTGGTTTACATACGATTCGTTGGAACACATGAAGAGTATGACCGGATCGATGTGGTTACGGTATAAGGAGTAAAGAAAATGGAAATTAAACCAATTCGCAGTGAAGCCGATTATCAGGCAGCATTGAAAGAAATTGAAAAATTGATGGATTCCCAGTCTGGTACTCCCGATGGTGACCGGATGGATGTGTTCGTGACTTTGGTTGAGGCGTATGAGGCAAAAAACTTTCCTATTCCTGAACCGGATGATCCGGTACAAGTGCTGGAATATTACATGGAAAGCCGCGGCCTGATTCGTTCTGATTTAATTGCCTATCTGGGTAGCAAAGAACGCGTTTCGGAAGTGCTAAACCGAAAACGCGGAATCTCTCTTCAGATGATCCAGCGATTACACACAGGTCTCGGAATCCCCGCAGATCTTTTAGTTGGCAAACAGGCTAATAAAGTTGCGCCCTCCATCGCACCGCGGATCGAGTCGCATATGCGAACATAAGAGTAGACTGATGTTGGAGTAAATTAATTGGATGCAGGTGAATCGCCCTCCAAGATTTGGAAGGCGATTTTTGTTGTTCTGAAGAAGAGAATGGCGATAATTATTAATCTGGGGTTAAGAAAGCTCATATAGATGGAATATCCCACATAGAAATAGGTCAAAACAGTGTATTCAAAAACGGATGCACCCTGCTCTTGGTTAAATTGCCATTCTTAATCTAAAAATTATTTGTATTGGTCAAACTTAAATTTAAATGGTTCTAAACCCGGCATACCGATGATCGCTTCGCCAACGCCAAGATTGGTTATCTCCCAATCCTCCACTACATTAGCATCACGTAGCTGTTCAACAATCCCCCGTGATTGCACCGAGGCCATATATACCTCTTTTTTACGATTCTTGCCAAACATTTGCTGGATATAATTTCGTGTTGTGGCATCATTCACACGAAATGCAAAGGTGGTAAGGAATCCAGATAGGATGTTCCGAGCCTGCGCTTCACCATATGAATCGAAGACCTGGTCAATGTTTTGCACGCCGATGATGAATTTTGCACCTAGACTGCGGCCAAAATTAACCCCATCATCGATGTGTTCAAGGTTGGGAAGAAGCCGAAACTCATCGATGACAAACCAGACATTCCCATCACTTTTCTTCCGGCTCAAGGCCTCCTTGATCGCCATATCCATCAGCAAGCTGTAGATGGGAGTAAGCATTCCTCCGATGCCAAGGTCGTATTCCACGAAAATTATCCTGCCACCTTTATTGCGGATGGCATTCCTGACAGAGAGAGTACCCTCTTTTCGGAAATTTCCAACAAAGATTTCACGCATCAGTTGTTGGAATTCAGATATCACCCCTTGTGTTTGAGAGGAGTGATCATCCGAGATATAACTGGAGATCGCCTTGAGATCGTTGTGGGTTTGCAGCAGGGCACGAATATCAGCCGCAGAAGATTGGTCAAGAAATTGCCTTAGTTTTGCATTGGACCTTAGATCGCCTGAACGACCGGCATGCAGCAAAAGAGCCGTGAAAATATCGCGGGCTGCATTTGGGAAGAAAGGTTGGCTGGATTGCTGGCTTCGTTTTTGGAATAACGAACGGGCAATTTCTATCGAGTCTTCTTCAAGACAGGCAAGATCGATTTCATTGAAAATATTCCAGTAATCGGGGCCATCCGGACCGGTTGCCTTATCATCGTTACTGATAACGATGTCACCCTTTTGATAGAAAGTGGAATAGAAATCCCCCTTGGTATCGAAAATCATCATCACATCATTTTTTGTCATTTGTTCACGTCGCTGTGAAATGACTTGAAAGATACCACTCGTTTTTCCCATCCCGATACCGCCAATGAATAGCATATGCTTACTCTGTAAATCTTCAGTGATCGGGATGGAGAAGGCAGTTCCTTCACCGGATTTACCGCGAATAAATACCTTAGCGTTTTGATCCGCGAAAGTTGGAATTGATTTATGCAATTCGTTTCCTTCGAAAACCGAGACTTGTTGGATTGAATTTACCATATTTTCCTTGTTCAGTTAATCATCGTAGAAAGCCACGTTCGTATCGTTCTACTTCTGAGGGTTCATCTTCTTTTCCTTCATTCGTATTAGAACGAGAATTACCCTCATTTAAAAGGTTCGGAGTTGGTTGGGTGACCGTTTCTTTCCCCTCAAGGGATGCAGGTTCTTTTGTTGTAAGTGTTTCAATACCAGCCCTATCTTCTGGGGTGGCTCCCGGCATGGACATTTGGTCTTCGGGTTTTTCGACCTCGGTTTGAGAGATTGCCGCTTTGGGATTTGGAGCAATCTCTTTATCTGGAGTCTTTTGTGCAATATCAGGGGATGATATTTGCTGGTAATCCGGATGCAGCGATTGAAATTTATTTACCATCATTTGCCGGGCGGTTTCTTCGTAATTTTCACCCAGCTTATCCTGGGCATCGGCGATGTCATCTGCCACTTCCTGTTCTTTCGACACCTTGTAACCAGGGTATTGCTGAGTATCATGAAAAGTGTTTTGATACAGGTCGTCGGTACTGGCTCTGGCTGCGTTATTGGAGTCAGCTTCGGTAGGCTGCCAACGATAAGTAGCGTGGTCGTATTCGTTAGGTTGAATATACCCATCTTTGGAACTCATCGTCCAATCGTTGAGCTGCTGTTGGTTTTCAGCTTTTTCGGGGTGCTGAACGACGAGAGATTGGTGAGAGTGACGATCTTCATGAAAACAAGTTTCAACCGCCTGAAAAGGAGTGGATTGATTGATCAGGTCTGAATTAAGGTTGATACGGTCAACCCCTTTTTCATCGGTATAATGCACTCCCCTGGTGGAGGGGGGTAACGTCTCACCGCTAATAATAGAAGGATCTCGCCCATCTTTTGCAGCGAGATGACTTTCCAGTAGACCCAAAGCCTGTAGCCTATCTTCTGGCGACGATTGAGCCCAAATGTCGGCACGCAATCCTGAAATATATGGCAACATCGTTTAGCCCCTTACTCGTAATATGCCGGTGTCGACAAGATTCGTCGCCATTGTTCATGTTTTTCCGGTAGTAAAGCAGGATCTAGTAATTTATTCATGTCCCGAATGGCTACCAAAAAATGAGAATGCCTTTTCTCCATAACATCCGTAAGAAGTAAACCATCCACTTCCACGGTTGGAATTGGCTGACCGCTCAACCACTTTTCTACTGCGGGACCAAATTTATCGTTGAGGGGAGGGTAATTGTAGAAGATGTGCTGAATTTGAGCAGTATTTATGCGCTCAGATTCAAGGACACGAGTCGCTCGTTCCTTGTCTATGACATACATTTCTTCCTCCATATTCGATTTTTAGATTTAACTTTTAGTCAAAGTAGCAGCCTAAAGTCACTTTTTCCATTTTTTTATTCCAAGATCGCCCATTTGTTGAATATCCAAAACCATGGCGCCGAGTTCTTTAACGATCAGACTGGCATCTTCATTTGGGCCAGCAAACATGGTTTTTGCAGCAGTTGTATTTCCAGTCAACAATGCCATGACAAAATTTCCTGGTATCAAAATGCCAGATCCTTTTGCTGTCCTTGATCGGATCTGTAAGCTGAATGTTCGGAGTTTACCAAACACGTTGCTGAATATGAAGAAATACACTGCGAGGACAATAAGCGTTCCCAAAAATGGAATCACGGTCAATTTGATCGCCAACATAGGTAGACCAATATAAAAACAAATGTTGGCTGAATTCCAAAAAAAACCTTCTGGTTTGCTTTTAACCCAACCACTTATTGATGAATTTTCGATGAAAGAATTTGCAGAATCAATCATCGATTGGTTTAAAACCTTAAATTCAAAAAGTGATCCTATTGCGAAAGGAAGACACAACAAAATACCAAGCACCCAAAAGAGTGCCGGTACTTTATAGTTTATGTAATATGAAAGTCCGTACAAGACCGCAGCAAAGATTGCAAATAAAAGGATATTGAAGGAATTACCTGAAAATATACTAATTCCCGCGATATCTTCCAACGGCATTTCTGAGATCACTGAGTTCTCACCGTTTATGGTTTTACCTTGGGAATGATAGATTATCCTTTTATTGGTGACTGAAAGATATCCTGTAATTGGTTTGGCAAACAAACGATGCAGTTTTGTACACCGATATGCTCGAACGATTTGCTCATTTTCTGATAAAACGTCCATTGCTGTTGGTTTTTCCATAGGAATCCTCCGAGGTATTAATTTACTTTCCATTTGGCGATTCCTAAATCACCAAGAGTTTGAACATCCAGGATAACAGCGCCTATTTCTTTCAACATGGTATCGGCATCTTCTGCAGGTCTGGCTGACAACGCTTTAACGGCAGAGATATTTAGAAATCCACTTGCTCCAGCAATACTGATCGGTGTAGATCCACCACCCTTCGAACCCACTGCTAGGGAGAAAGTTGGTTCCCATCCGTTCAAGATCGAACGGATAAAGATATATACCCCCAAAACAGCCGCAGGAATGAATAGGAGCCAAGAAGCCGATGAGGAAGAACCATTCGTATAATATTGTATTGAGCTGTTGATTAATGAACGTGCACCCAAATATCCAAACGCAGATGCTGCACATCCACCCAGAACCGGGTGCCAGATTTTCTTTTTATTTACTACAAACATGGCAATTAAAGTACAAATAGCAATGATCCATCCGAGTATTATGTCAAATATGAAATTAGGTGTGGATGAATCGGAGTTTTGATAGAATGAACTCACCTGATGAGCAAGCCCAAGCGCTGCGATTCCTGCAAGAATGCCGATCACGATCGCGCCGAAAGCCAAAGACAAAAACAGGTTTCCTAAAAATTTTCCAAAACTGAAGGATGCTCCAGTGTAACTACTGATGCCTGAAACATCCGCGATAGGTACTTCACTTTGCACGATGCTATCTCCTGCCCGTGATGATCCCAATGCCTGAAAAATTACCCGTTTATTTGTAATTGCTAGGTAGCCATCAGATTTCAGTCCAATGAATTTTGATCTGTAATAGGTGCAAAAATAGGATCGAACCGATTGTTCGCCCTCCGCGGGTATAATACTGTTTTTAAGAAGATCTTTATTCATAAAATGCCTCCCATAGAATTTGGGGAACAAACATGCCCCCTTATATAAATCAGTATATTGATTTCTCGTTAGTCGTCAAGGAAAAAGGGTAACAATTTTGGTTATTTCTTTATACTTTTCAGGAATTTGCAATCATTCAATGATGAATAAGTATAAATATCCTCACTATAAATTATTATGGGCAAACAATGATAAAATTTTTAGAGACAATTCATCCAGTAGAAATTCTAGAGGGCAGCCCTTTCTGGACTACCCTCTCACTAACCTACCTCACTGCCCTAAACTGACATCCTGCACTGACCGGCCTACCCAACATCGTCCAAGACAGGCGTTCTATAACTCCCCACCAGATTCCTGGAATTTCATACCATTTAGCACCTTCAACATCCTTTGGAATATCCGAATCAGGCGCGGTCATTTTGGCCAAAGTGCCATCTGGATTAACTGCCACCGCCGTATATACCACGCTGTAAATCGGACCAAGTGCCGCAAGAGAAAGCATCATTCCCCAACCGCATCTTGATGGTTCAACGGTTTTCACCGCATCGATGCGATCCTGCATAAACTCAAGATAAGTCATCCCTTGTTGAGCATCTGGAATCGCCATTGGCTGGTTAGCCTTGTAACCGACAAAGACCAGTCCCAGGCAAATGACCAATACCAATACTCTTCCAAGTGCTTTCCATACAAGCAGAAATGTTTTGGTAATCATTTTTACTCCCCTTTTCTATTCTGCCGCGAAGGATACTTTTCACGTGCCAATCCAAGGTCAAACGCATATAGATGCATCGCCTCCAATACCCAGGTCAGCGCCTTTTCGGCATGAGCCGGCTCTCCATTGGGTACGTATCCTTCCTCTCCACGCAGTATTTCCCAATCAGAAATGGTGACTACGGGATAAATCTCTGAACGGTTATCTCCAAAAGAAGGTACCTCAACCTTTACCTTGAGAGAACCGCCACGTCCAAAGTTGAAGTACCGTAGAAAGACATCCCAGTAGAACCGGGTCATGTTGTCCCTAAAGAAGGGCAATGCCTGTCTTTGGCTATAGAGCACTTTCTTGTACCCGGTTTGGAGCTGCTCAAGCAAGGCTTTGTTTTGATGCATGTGCAGGAATCGGTACAGAAGCATCATGGAGGTCGCTGGATAGGCTGATTCGCGCTCTACCGGTCCACCCTGATAATGGGAGCCATCGTAGATCACTTCCATCATTTGGAAGAACTGGTAGCGGTTTTCCATCGCCTTCCCCTCCAATTTTCCGATCCCGGATTCCATGATGCTCATCACCATATTCAATTCCGTCATGTCCACCGGAATACGTCTGGTAAAACCAGGGACCACGTCAACCGGTTCGATGGTGTTTTCTTCTACAAGCACAACTTTGGGTTGAGATAAAACGGCCGGCTCCAGCAGGTGGAAAGAATCAACACTTTCCCATTCAGGATTCTGAGTGAATGAGCCGACCTCTTGCCAGTAGAGCTCAAACGGGATAGATCCATTTTTCTTCTTCAGTGCGCCAAGAACCTGTTGCCAAATGGAGATGGTCTTGCCGTCACTTACCGCCAGGGCAAACAGGATTCGTACTTTGGGATCAATGTCGCTGCCGGCCGGCGAATTAAAGAAAAGCGCCAAGCGTTCCAGCTTGTCTGAAATCCGGGGCACATCATTCAAGCGGGCTTGCTGTTCCATCTCAAAGAGGATCTTGCCCTCGCACAAAACGTCCGCACGGATGTTCCGTAACCCGGCAAAGGGGAGCACCTTTTCAAGTTCAACCTTTCTTCCCTGCTGAAATACAGCCATGAATACCTGCATTTCCATCAAGGCATGTGCCGCCTCGACGGAGTCATCGAGTTTCGGCGCTTTACGAGGATCATTTTCCAACATTGCCGCGCCTTGTTCAGTAAGGATGAAGGCTGCGTATGGTCTGCCCCGTTGACCCGGTAAAGTGACGTTGATCGTCCTCAGTGCCGGCTTCAATCCACCCGGCGGTTCAGTAAGAATCTTCAAAGAATCCCGAACTGGATGCTGCCCCAAACCGGTCAGGACTTCGACTTGCTCTCCAGTAGCAATTCCACGATGGGAAAAACAATTCAAAATTTGGATTAAACGCTCGGATTGTTCGTGTGTGTCAATCCAGCGAATGATAGGTTTCTGATTTTCTCTCATGTTAAAAATTCACTCCGTAATTTAATGATTTGATTAATATGGACTTTAACTGATTTGTTGACCCGAATTGTTGACGCGGTCCAGCCGATCCTGCAGAGTGCGTAGCACTTGAGTCTGTTGTTGGATCACCTTTTGCAGTCGCTCATTCTCTGCGGTCAGCGCGTAATTTTTCTGTTCAACTTCCTCTTTCGCAAGTTTGAACCGTAACGACTCTACATTACTATCGATCACCCTTTGTCCGGCAACTTCCATGTATTCGGATTCTTGATGGTTTTTGTGTTCCAGTATTTCGAAAATGGCTGCCGGGTATCGATAGCGAAGTTTTTCCTGCATTCGCCTGTCGTTTCCCCGATAATAGATCAGGTATTCAATGACCGCGCAGGCATGCAGAACGAGGTGATCATCCAGCGAAACACCCACTTCTTTGTAGAACTGACCGAAGTGGGAATCCATCACAGATCTTAGTTGTTCAAGATCAGAGCTTTCTTTACAAGTTTCTAATAATTGGTCCATTTTATTACTTCCTATTTTGCGATCGTCCGGAACCGTATCTGGAAAATCTGGACACGGTTCCTTGAACGCTAGATCACCAGATCATTGAGCGCATCTTCAGCACCACCATCTTCTTCGGCAACGAAAAAGGAGTCATCGGTTGGCAACCCACCCATACGCAAGGCTGCTTTGACTGCCCGCGCTTTGCACATATATCCTGCTCGGTTGAAGAAGTTGATCAGGTCATCATCTTCTCCAGGCCGCAAGCGCAGATGGATGTGTACAGAAATACCGAATGAAGTATCGGAAGAGCTTTTCTTGGGGCTCATACTTTCCTCCGATTGGCCTGTTGTTTGGCCAGTTTGTACAATCCCCGGCTGATCGAAATTACCGGATCATCCGGAATATATACTCTGCCGCTGAACCGTTCGACCAACAGTTCACGCAAAAGAATGGCTCCCCCACCCACGATGATGAGCTGTGAAAACCTGCGCCAGCGATTGCCCCAGGTCTTTTCGATCTGGCCGGTGACTTCCCTGGCCCAGACCGGGATTGCCTGGCGGATCTCTAATTTTGAAGAACGCAATTTTGTATCCAACTCACCTAGGGTGTGCAGGTTATCCCCGTTGAGCAATTCCAGCAGCCGGCGTACTCCCAGAGTACGGCCGGCAGTCATGGCCTGAACCACCGTTCGGTCGTTGACCGTTAGTAGTTCCAGGGTGTTAAAACCAATCGAGATAATCCCCATTTCCTGATTGAAATGTGCCCGCCGTTGGGGAATGAATTGGCCTTCATCATCCAGCAGATAGTCAAAGAGCGCGCCCGAAGGTTGGCTGGTCACTTTCACTTCACTGATCTGAACTGAGTTGTGCTGTCCATCCATATCCCATTCATGCTCCCCCACCAACCAGCGCTTGACGTTCTCGGCATTGGTGGCAGCCTGATCCCCCGAAAGCACCTCTAGCGGAAGGCCGACAATCAAATTGATGGGAACATCGATAGTCCCAAACTGTTTCATATAACGACTGAGAATGCCGTACACAATAGCACGGGTTTCAGGCACGCCGGTCATGCGTTCGTAATCCAAATTCTCTATCGCCCGTCCCCAATCATGGGCGTCTGGACCCACATAGAAGTTCATGCCCCCGACCCCCACTTTCATGGGCGGCTTGCGGTTACGGAATCCTAATAACTGGCTGACCTGCTGACCGGTATCGGCAGCGACCACCGCCTGAAGCTGAATCCCACCATGGGCGCCATAAAGCTTGTTTGCTCCCGCGCCTAGATCCTCACCAAAGAATAAGGGCTCACTCATGGCTCACCTCCACCGACCGCGTTATCGGATCAGCGGTGTGTTCCTTGGTGAGATACGCATCCATGGCTTCGCACACCCGCCTGGCTAAACTACGCCGGGGTGTTGTTTGAATGAAACGTATGAAATTGTTGTCCACTCCTGGATAAAGAGTGAAATGGATAGAGATGACGAGCTTTTCTCTTGCTCGTGTTGGATTGATCGACATTTGCGACCTCCTTCAAAAAGATAGGCCGCACCTGTACGAATTCGAGAAAACCTGGAATGCTGTATAATTTCTGTGAGTTACCAAAAAAACGTGCAGAAAACGTGCAAAACGTATGGATTTTGTGCTGAAAATAGCCGTCCTGGACGTTTTTAACCCCTATATATGCTACTCTGCATACTCTATACCCCCATATATACGGTATTTACACCAGACAGCGGCCCTTCGAATCAGTAGGTTCGGGGTTCGAATCCCCGCGGGGGCACCAGATATAGTGTTTATTAGCTTCAAAACCGCCATATATTGGCATCCGAGACCTCGAATTTTCATTCGGGGTCGTTCGTTGTGTGCAATTCACCTTCTACTGATCAAAACCTCAACCTGCGGAATCTCTACAGAATGCGCGCCAGAGACGATTGCCCAATCACTTTGTCCTTTTGTGAACGGACAATTCTGTCATTCATGATGATTCAGTGTTGTTAAAAGGATTTTGTACAAAAATATTTCATTTACCGTTCCTTTTGGGAATGGGGAAAAAATGACCATGAGCAAATTCGACCTTATCTATTTTGTTAATTCCGATCAATTGAGAGTGCCAGAACGTACCATCTTTATACGTATTCTCGGCGGATAATTCAGAAACTCGCTCTAAAACTCTACTCCCAGGGCAATTATCCTATCAGGGAATCCTGGACTGTTTTGCTTCTCTTGTTTCATCGCATTCTTTGTTTAATTGCTTCTTGTTTTTAGATACTTTATTCTCTGTGAATTAGATCTGTTTTTGAAGTTAGATAAAGCAATTATTTTTGCGAGCATGAAAAGTCTGATTTACCTCCCTTTGCCTCAATTAGGGCATCAGAACCAAAAATATAAGTCAGTAAGCCCTCAGTGTATGTATCTTTATTACATCCAATAACCAATACATCAGATCCTGCAGAAATTTTCTGATTAAGCGGTTGATCTAAAGGAATAAAGACCTCCTTTATTTCAGGAGTTAAAACAGTCAAAAATAAACCATAATTGTTTTCTTGGTTTAAATAATCCTCTCGTGGATATAACATCCTTCCATATACAAGGGTTCCACCCTGTTGGTCAACGAATTCGCTGATTTGTTTTTCCGTAAATCCAGCTTTATTATAAAATGAAGTAGTAGCAAGTTTATTAATTATTTCTTGATCACTCGTTTTAGGATAAAGCTTAGGAAACGAATTGTTAATAATCGGGATTGAAGCACCTAGAACCAAAATGACAATTCCAAACACAATCGTTAAAACAAAATGATTTTTTGCAGTCATTTCTTTCTGAGGTGCTGGTGTGTTGGAAGCCAATAAATTTGAATTCGCTACGGGATTTCCGATCCATTGAATTAGAAATAGAATGCCAACAAAATAGTAAAAATACGCCACCCAGTCTACAGGTAAAAGATACCTGCTTCCAGAAGTACGCCCCAAAGCATTTGACATGTAATAACCAATATTAATTATTAATGGCACCAGTCCGCTGAATCGCCATTTTTTCCATGAATAGGTAATGCCTAGTGCGATCAAACCTAAATTCAAAGCAAAAGCAGCCGCAACAGAAACAGACATGTCCCCATGCCACAGGTCAGGCTCTTTCCAATAGGGTTCATCCAGAATTGCCGTGTAATCTAGAGGATACAATTGGAAAGGAATAGTAAACAAAGATTTAATCTCATTATTGAGGAAATGACCAGCCACAATCTGCACCTTATCCAGCACAGTTGAATGGATAACCTGAGTTTCTGTCTTTGCCGGTGTTTGATTTTCTACATCCGTAGATGTATTAAAATTCCCCAGGAATATATCATTAAACCCTACCCCGGTAGGATCAAGAGTTGTGGTTGTATGAGTAAAACGTAATTTCCAAACTGCATCAATTTTTTGTGTGTAGGGATTAGTCCCATATGTCACCTGTTCGTAAGCTACCCAGGGACCGATAGCTAAGAAAAATCCACCCATGAATATCAAACTGGCTATCAGCCATTTTTTCCATTCAAACTTATAAACAAATAAGGCAATTGTCAAAATAAGTGGAATAAGCAAAATAGGATTCGTGCGTATCATCGAAGAAAAACCTAGAATTCCCCCTGCAAGAATCCCTAAATAATTTCTCTTCTGTGGGTTGCGAAACCAAAAGAACAATGCTAATCCCAGAGCTAACATACCAATTGCTGTAGGGAATTCAGTCATATAAAGACGAGAGTTTGAAACTGAAATCTTAAAAGTAGAAATCAGTGCATTTTGTTCTTTAATGATTGCAAATATTCCAAGTGATACTCCTAATAACCTGCCCTGAAATTTTTTCCCCAGCCAAAAGAGCAAAACAGGAAATATTGCAAAAATAACGATTTGCAAAGAGGTAGTAGAAAGGTAACTTTGACCAGCAAAATAATGTAAAAGTCCTAAGAAAAAGACATAAAGTGTTTTCTCAGTGAAATGGGGGTAATTAAGGCCCTCCCCAATCAACATGTATTGTCCGCCCAAATCCATAAGAGATGAATCGCTGTACGGGACAAAATCATTATTCGGGGGGTAAGGCCCGTTGGCAAAAAAACTATGTCCAAAGGAAGCCATATTCCAAAAATACGCAGCCCCGGCCCATAATAAAAGGCAAATAAGTACGTCTACCCATAGCGGAATCTTCAGGGAAGGTTTATGGAGCTTGGTCTTTAAAAACGTGACCAAAAAATCAACAATTAGGACAAGGAATAGAATGCCGGCGACTTGCTTTGCCATCACTGGCACACCTGCTACATTCCAATACTGAGAATCCGGAATAATTCCAATCCCGGTTGTGATGATAAACACCCATACAGCAAAAAAAGTGCCTAAAATAATCAAAAACTGGCGGCTGAAGTTCCCCTCAAGAGATTGTCCCTTCAATAAAACAACCAAAATGATGGATTGCAAGAGAAGCAAATAGAACCAAGTACTCAAGAATTCAAGCTGAAAAATTACATAATCGCTGTTAGGCCCAAAAACTCTGTTTAGCAAATAATTAACTGAAAAATATACTAAGAACAAAACCAATAAAAGCCCCAATATTATTTGGGGAAATCTGCTTCGGAGTTGCTTGAAATTCTGAATTGTTTTACTCCAGAAATGTGAATGACTGAAAAGCGTGATGCTACAGCAGAAGAAAAGAAGAGTAAAAACACCAAAAATCGACATCACAACAATTTGCGTGGTCGGAATTTTCAAAAAAGATCCCATTGTTCTTGAAAAGCTGTCAGTAATCTGATTCGCTAAAAGGGTTCCCCCTTCAAGCCCACATATCAAGAAATAGAACAAGAACAAGATTCTTGTCTTTTTGATTTTAGTTGATGTCATTTCCATCAAAATTTTACTTCCCCTTTCCACTTAATATAATCCAAATCGTTTTGATCAGGATATAGTAATCCACCCAAAGTGACCAATTTGCAATGTAATACAAATCCAATTTTTGTCGATCAGAAAAGGTTGCTTCGTTACGTCCCGTTACCTGCCACCAACCAGTAACACCTGGCCGCACTCTTAAGATCGTTTTTGTTGCTTCATCATTTACATCCAACTCGTTTACCATATAGGCGCGCGGCCCTACCAAATTCATATCTCCCCGAATGACATTTAGAAATTGCGGAATCTCGTCCAGACTGAATTTACGCAAAAATGACCCTAATTTTGTTACTCTTGGATCATTTTCCAATTTGTGAAATTTTTGATATTCCATCCGCGCAACAGGATTATCAGAAAGAAATTTCTCAAGCACAGATTCAGCATTTACCATCATTGTGCGAAACTTCAGTACCTTGAAATGTTTGCCATTTAAACCAAGGCGGTCTTGTTTGTAAAAAACAGGGCCTTTATCTTCAATAAAAATAAGCAACCCTATGATCAAAGTAACAGGTAAGGTCAACAATAAAACAAGGCTAACGCAAAATACTTCAGTTGTTCTTTTTATCAAATTTGGTAAGCTTTCTAAAAGATGGTAACTCACTTTAATTGCAGGTCGCCCAGATAGATCGGTCACTTCGGCCCATAGCGAGCTCAGATTGGACTCTGGCAACACATAATAAATCGTTGGAAACACTTCGCAAATTTCACTCAGGAATGGATCTTTATCCGAAAGATTTTTTGAAGCATAGAAAGCAACATTAATGCCGTTTGCTTTGATTATTTGGCAATTTTCGGGCGAGAACGGATATACCGGTATGCCTCTAAACTTCTGTTTCTCATCGGATAATGGGTCTGTGCACAAGATAATTTCCGGATTAAATCCTAATCGCGGAATGCGATGGAGCCTCTCAATAATATTTGCAAATTCATCACGAGAAGCAGTAACCACTACCCGAATGCCCCACGATTTATATTTGCTAAAGCGGTTATAAACAATAAAACGGAATAGCGGAACGAAAATCAAATTAAATAGAAGAGAAAGGATGAATGTGATACGTGACAGATGAGAGCCTTGACCGATTAAATAAGCCGAAAAGGCTAGGATGACGTACGCGATCAGTAACGAAAGTGTCAGGTTACGCAATTCCACAACAGCCACAGTTCCATAACCGCGATATAAACCCATCAACGCGAAAATCAGGAACATAGCCAGAATGTTTAACAAAATAAGAAGCCAGTACCCTTCAAATGGCTCAAGTGGAATTTTAAAATATGGATTGAGTACAGTTCGAATAAAAATAGCTAAAGCATAAGAAAAGCTAAAACTGCAAAGGTCGATGAGAATTAAACTTAAGGAAGATTGATTGATAAGCCTTTTCTTGTTGGCTGCAATTGGCATTTTTTACTCTTCTTCGTTATAAAATAATTCGGATACCAAAATCAAGTATATCATTCCCGCAATTACAGCGGCATTCCATTTATTCTTACAGATTTAGAAATACAGAATTGACTGCTCCGAGAACACTTTCCGAAGAGAAATGTTCAACAGCGTATTCTCTCCCCCGTGTGCCTAATTCTTGCCTGAGGGCTTTATCCGATTCAAGGGTTAAAATTTTATCTGCCAGGTCAGCCGGGTTCTCTGGTAAAGCAGTGAGACCAATATTCTTAACAATCTCATACAATTCACTTCCTTCCTGGCAAGATGCAATGACAGAGCGACCGCTTGCCAGCATTCCCAGCAATTTTGAGGGCATCACCAGATCCGCTGCTCCAGCTTTTTGGGGAAGCACGTGTATATCCGCCATGTTTAACAACTCATTCAAAGATCCCGCTGGCTGTACTGATAGAAAGTGAATATTCGAAAATCCATTCGCGGCTTCTTTTAGTTTGGGTTTTCCCGGACCTTCGCCGCAAATCACCAGATGAATGCCTTTATGTGCCGATATGCTCTTTACTGATTCGATCAATGTTTCGATACCCTGTTTCTGACCAATGCTGCCTGAATACAAAACAACGGTATCCTCAGCACTAAGCTGCAATTCCTTTCGATAGCAGTTTTCACCGCTCAATGGGTGGACGAGCTTTGTATCAATCCAGTTTGGAAAAAATTGGATTTTTTCTTCATCCACCTGTTTTTCGATCAATCGGTTTATCATAGCATGCGAAATGGTAGAGATTGTTCCAAAACGGCGGTATACCCGTGATTCCCAGGACCTTGCTACCTTTTCAATGAAGGGAATACGCTTCAACATACCCAGATTTAAGGCAGCATCCAGCTCAAAATCTTGAATATGCAGCCATGTGTGCGTGCGACCCATGCGGTCGCTTGAGGCCACCAGCGCGGATGCAAATAAAGCAGGTTCCACTGAAAAAATAAGATCGGGGTGCTTGGATTTTTCTCGTAAGATCTCCGGCAGTGCAGAAAGAGCAAATGAAAAAAGATGCGCAACCCTTCTAAGGCTAGTTACTTTTTTGGGTACATACAATGGGCAGCGAATGACGGTAACCCCGTTCCAGGTTTCTCTTTGATAACGCCGCTCATGATAAGGACGCTGCACCTGCCAGTACGGATAGTATGGGGGAGCGGTGATTACTGTCACCTGATGCCCGGCTTTGCAAAGGTATTCGGCCAATTCCCCGCTATATTTACCGATGCCGGTAGGCTCGGGCCAAAAATTAATACCTACCATCAAGATGCGCATGATTAGTGTTTTTTCTTGAACAAGAAGTCCCCCTGAATTGGAAACCCCTGTTTTGAATAACTCAGGTTATAAATTCCCGTCAGGGCAAACTCGTTAGTACTCAAAAAAGAAATAACTTCATAGGCAAGGGACTGCCCCACATAAAGTTCAACGAAGGAACACTCCACATAAATATATTCAAATAAATGCAGCAGAGACTCGCAGCCTTTGAGTACATCGATCTCAAATCCTTGGACATCTAATTTCAATAAGGCCGGTTGTTCAATAGATTCATCACTAAGAACCTCATCAAGCGTTTTTACTTCAACTATTCGAGTTTCTTTTTCTTCTGTACCCGGGAAAATATCATCTTGCAGTCCTGATATTGGTAGCAAAGAAGATGAGTCGTCTTGCTTTGAAATATGAATCTCCATATTTTTATGGATTGGGCCTAATGCATTTTCATACAGAAGGGTCATTGGATCTACGCTAAAAATGCGGCGAAAAGTTTTTGCAGCTTCTTCTAAAGGTTCAAAAGAAACAATTTTCGCCTTCGGGAAAAAATCCCGCGCGATCAAAGCAAATTGACCCCGATTGGCGCCTATATCAATAATTGTTAAAAATTCGTATTTCTTTAAATTTTTGAGCACCTGGGTATGCTCAACGCTGGCGGCTACTCCCGTTCGCAAAAGAGTCTTGAGAAAATATCTGTTTGGAATAATACGAACAAGCTTCTGAATTTTTTCAAAGAACATCTTCTTATCCTGAATGAATGAGATGAATAATCAAATAACCGTTTTCTCAATTCTTGAACGGGTCCTTCTTGAGATCTGGAATTTCTCCTGCAACAAAAACTGTTTTCAACTCATTATAATAGTTGTTAATTTTATCTCGCGAGATGTTATTTTCTAATTCCCATATCTTTAATTCTGTTAACATTTGCTCCATCATCATCAAGTATGAAGTTACAAACCCTGACCAACCAGATTTAATACCCCCCCGAATGAAATAATGCCAAAAAAAACGTAGACCAGGGTTGAAGAGTATTCTAAACAACGTCATTTTCCTTGACAATTGGATTTTCCCAACCAGTGTTTTGCCAATAAGCTTGGCCGACTCAATATGGTGCGAGAAATTTGTTTTAGGTAATTCCCGCTGTTTTATCACTGAGTTTGCTGTGATCGTGCTATAGCGATTATTAGCATTGGTATACGTTGCAATATCATAGCTGCTAAAGTGCCAGATAGACAATTCTTTTGTGGGTGGCAGTGTAATGATCCTTGCTTGTTTTGAGACATTTAATTCAAAAAGAGCATTGTTTTTATAATCTATGAAATCTTTTTTAAAGAACTCTACTTGATAATCATCCCCCCAGGTTTTTGTTGGTCGGCCAAAGAGAATATTCAATCTTGAAATCCGGATAATATCACATTCATCCTTTTCGATGATCTGATTGATCTTTTCTTGTAAGGGCAAGGGAATAAATTCATCTACCCTTGAGCTAAAAACCCATTCGGTTTTTACATGTGATAATGCAAATCCCATTGCTGCCGGGTCTTCGCCAGTACCCGTTTTCTTGTACTCAAAGACCTGATCAGTGTATTCTTTAGCTATATTAACTGTATTGTCTTCACTAAAATCGTCTATGATAACGACAGAACAGAAATCCTTTAACGAATCTAAAAAGTAACGAATTCTGTTCTCTTCGTTAAAGACAAAAAGGAGATTGGTAATTTTGTTATTCAACTATTCAATGCCCTTCCATATAAGGTTAGTAAAGCAACCCACCTGGTTGATGATGGTAAATAATTTTCTTTTATCAAATTCAAAAAGAACATACTTCATCCATTATCCATTATCAATTCTTGGATATTCTTAAGAACAAAATCTATTTCGTCAGGGTGTAGATCATCAACCCTGACCAACTCCTCATTTTCGGTTAACATCACAAGGACTAATCCTTCACCAGTCCGTTTTTTATCTCTGCCCATTGCTTCAATTATTGGGTTTAATTTTAATTCTTCTGCATGTAAAGGAATTATTAGTGCAGGCAGTAAAAGGGTCTTTTCATATAATAAACTTTTTTGCTCAGATAATAAGCCCCGAGAAACGGCGATGCGATTAGCAATCATCATTCCAATAATGATCGCTTGGCCATGTGGAATTCGGAAATTTGTAACCGACTCTATTGCATGTCCTACACAGTGCCCATAATTTAATAAATTTCTCCGACCCAGATCAAATTCGTCTCCAGCCATATAACTCAATTTGATCTGTAACGATGAAAAAATACACTTTTCAACAGTCACGGGGTCTTTCTTACTCAACAGATCAAAAGACGAGGTTAATTCTTTAAAATAGGATGAACCACCCATTATATGTAGTTTGATAATTTCACCCAAACCACTATAATAATCCTCTTTCTTTAATGAATAAACAAAATTTGGATCGATCCATACCTTGTTGGGGGGGTAGAAAGAACCAATCAGGTTTTTAAAACCTTTGTAATTAATTGATGTTTTGCTACCAATGCAGCTATCTGCCTGGGATAATAAAGTTGTTGGAATAAGAATCCAATTGATGCCGCGATATAAAGTTGAAGATACAAACCCTGACACATCTTGAAGGATTCCTCCTCCAATAGTTATCAAAGTGAGATTGCGCTTAGCTGAATTATGTAGAAGAAAATCATAAATTTCTTGAGCCCCTTCCAATGTCTTTCGTTCTTCAAGGGCAGGGAATATCATCATCATTTCTGGTGGTATCTTTTTCAATATTGTATCTTTATAAATACAATAAAAATTTTCGTCAATAATGAAAGCTTTATGCTCCAAACCTATTAACTCATCTAGATAGTCATGGATGGGACCTATAGTGGCTGAATAATTCTTAATATTTGATTCAACATCAATTACACGCAAGTGAAACCTCCATCCATCACCAAACATTGGCCAGTAATATAAGAATTGGCATCAGAGCATAAAAAAGAAACAAATCGTGCAATTTCTTGGGTTTCCGCAAGACGGCCCATCGGGATTTTCTTACAAATCTCTTCGATCTCTTGGGGAGTGTTATTTTGCCGAGTCAGGTCAGTGTTCACAAAACCCGGGGAAACTGTATTTACGAGAACATTGAAAGAAGCTACTTCAACCGCCAGAGCTCTAGTGAAACCGTTCAAACCGTCTTTGCTGACCGAATAAGCCAATCGCCCGGGTTTTGAAACCAAACTCCATATTGAACCTATATTTACGATCCTGCCAAATTTTCGATCCATCATTCCGGTTACAACTCCTCGCGCAATTCGTAAAGGAGCTATAAGATTTATTTGCATCGTATCCAACAAAGCCGAATCAGATAAATTCTGAAACGATTCAATTTGATTGATGCCTGCGTTATTCACTAGAATATCAATATTACATGAAAGGGAGTCTAAATATTGATCGATAGATTCATTTGAAGCTAAATCCATCTCATGATGGGTAGGCGTGATCACATTTATCCCATCTTCGACCAATTGTTGGGCTATTGCTTTCCCAATCCCACGAGAAGATCCGGTTACTAGTGCGGTCCTTTCTTTCATTTTACTTGCCCGCCAGCTTGTTCAATCAATGTTTTATACCGTTTTTCGAGCATATTTAATCTTTGGTCGTCTTCCAAAGAAATTGCATTGTAATAATCTCGTTTGTTACGAAGCCACAAAAGCTCAAAACCAACTGCTTTTAAAATACCTTTATCTGGCTCTTTTTCCAATGCGCCTGGGCACTGGAAAATTACCTTCCGGGTTTCATACCTGTCCAATAATCCAACAGGAAGTTCTCGAAAAAATGGTAAAGAGTGAGCTGAGACTCCACCACCAATGGCATTTTCTAACTTTTTTGTCTTAGATTTTGTGAATAATTCTTTCGTAATTTCAAAAACTTGCTGGCTATTAATTTCTTCGCGGCTAATCCCTAGAGAACCGGTCAGGTCAACCCGACCCATAACCACACCATCCAGGCTGCTTATTTCCTTTAAAGCCAACATTTCTTCGAAGTGATTACACCCGGTAATTGTTTCTATATTAACAGTAAAATTTATATCTTTTCGTTCATCTTCAGGAAAAACCAATTGGGTAGCCAAAAGAAATTTTCTCAAAGCAAATGCAGATTCAATCATCGGTGCCACAATTCGATCAACCCCCAAGGTTCTGCATTCATACATGTCACGAAGAGCTTCACAACCGCCAATTTTTATTGTTAGCCCTAAGCCTGCCCGCATGACTACTTCTTTCAATCGAATCGCTTCTTCAAGGCGTGTACCCTCTGCTTCAAACTCAGCCTTAATCCCTGTCACGCCATGATTCTCGCGGAGATCTATTAAAGTATCTACCATCTTATGTTCAAGTGAATTCATTCGTATCTCCTTGTTATGAAAATTTATGCTTGCCAGCGAGATATGAGCATGTTAGAAAGAAATTCTTCATCATCCAGAAATGGATACATATCTTCTAATGGACTCGACACCATTCTGCCATCAGGTAATTTCTTTGAGCTTATTCGAGGCATAAATAATTGGTTCGGATCCATTTTAACATTACAAAAAGTTGGGCCATCAAATTCTAATATACTAGTAATTTTACTCTTTATCCCCCGCGCAGATGAAATCGTGAAATTCTTTATTCCATATGCTTTTGCAATCTTTCCAAAATCCGGTAAACCAACACCGCTATTTGGGCCTTCGCCAACAAAATTACCATTAAAGAAGTTGTTTTGTGTTGTCCGAATCGATAGGTATCCGCCATTATTAAAGAGAAATATCTTTAGTGGCAAATTGTGATACTTTATTGTTTCTAATTCTTGGATATTAAGTTGGATACTTCCGTCGCCTTCAAGGCAAATCACTCGCTTTTTCCCATTTGCAAAGCAAGCCCCGATAGCTGCTGGCAAGCCATAACCCATTGCAGCACATCCTGAGTTTACTATATGGCGTTGCCCATGTTTGATTTCCATAGACTGAATCGGTATGACACAGGAAGCCCCATTAGAACTCACCACTATATCTTCGGATTTTAAGCATTCAGAAAGCGCTTCACTAAAAACATACGGGTTAACGAAATCATTTCGTTTTTGATATTCTGGCAATACAACCGGATAACGCTCAAGACGTTCTTTACACCATTGCAACCAGGTAGATTTTTGCTCTATCGGTTGGAGGGCTATTTGTTCGGCCAACTCTTTGATAAAAGTTCCTGCATCAGCGTTTATCGGCAGATCAATTTTAATCGTTGGCTTGATCAATTCATTTTTATCTATATCGACAGAGATTTTATAAGCAGATCGGGCAACTGCTGGAAATGTGTACCCAATTTGACGTACATTTAAACGGCATCCAATACTAAGGATGAGATCAGCATTTTGGAAAATGAAATTTGCTCCCCTTTGACCAAGTGTACTGGGCCTACCTGCATAAAGAGCGTGGTCCGATGGAAATAAATCAATTGCATCCCAGGCCACTTGTACTGGAATACCCATCTTGTCAGCCAGATCAAAAAAACTATCTGCAGCACCAGAAAGTCGAATTCCTGCGCCGGCCATGATCAGTGGACGTTCCGCTTCACGAATTTTATCGACTGCTGTCTTGACTTGTAGTTCCCATCCCGTGGGAACGCCACTTTGTTCTGGTAAATAGTTTTCCAGCTTGGTTTCATCGATCATGCTGGATTGAACATTTAAAGGGATATCCAGCCAAACTGGACCTTGACGCCCGGAGGTGGCCAGTTCAATTGCTTTTTCTAAATGATATTGAATGGATTGAGGATCAGTCACCATAACAGCATATTTGGTAATTGATTTGACAATTTCTACAATATTTGCTTCCTGATCACCCAGTTGGCGAAGTGGAAGCCCGGTTGAAGCAACCGTAGTATCGTATCGGACCTGTCCAGAGATATAGAGAACGGGAACGGAATCTAGCCATTGTCCCAATACGCCCGTAAGCGCATTTGTTCCACCCGGACCAGTAGTTACACATACGACAGCAAGATCTTCTTTTACCCTGGCATACCCCTCTGCAGCAATGGCACAAGCCTGCTCGTGGTGATTACACACATACTGAATTCTTTTTTCTCTTCCGATGGCGTCATCCAAAAACATTGCCCCACCACCGGTGATCATAAAGATGTGTTTTACCCCACGATCGGCTAGTTTCCTTGCAATATAATCTGCGACTCGAATCATTAGGACCTTCATCAATTAAGAATGAACTATATGCATTGCGATTTCAAATCCAATATATGCATTTGCACTCAAGGATTATTTATAACCTAATTTTTATCGATTAATCAATAGTGAAAGAAATACTTTTTATACAATTTGATCCAGCACCTTTTCTGATGAAAAAGTCTTTTTTAGCCTGATATTGCCAAAATATGAAATAGAAAACTTGATTGTAGATGTAAGACTTTCAATACACAAAAATAGATAAAGTACTATCAATGATATATTTGATATTAAAGAAGAGATAGGAATATTTCCGTTATTAATTTGAAAAGGATTTAAGACTAACAATATCAGAATGAGATATATCCAATCAGATAATGCATGTTCTTCTTCATTTAAGAAAAGTACAATTGGGATAAAAAGATACAAACCGCAATAAAACGCGCTCCAAGGAGGCGTCAATACCATTGCACATGAAAGAAGCAATACCCTTTTCCAAGTCTTTTTCATACTAAATGACTGTGCAATTGCAAGGACAAACAGTGCAAAACCCAAATAAAGGGCTGCATATAATTGCGGCTTTGGTAAACCAAAATAAATACCCACGGGGATTAACCCGAATCGATAAAACGCACCATCAAATAAATAAGCATCGGTTTGGAGTTTTGCATTTCGGATCAACAATCCAATATTTAATAAACCATTATGCAAGAAAAGGAATGGTAGAAAAAATATTAACACAGCATAAATTATTAGGCGGAGTATATCTTTATATTGTTTTTCATACAGAAGCAATAGCCCAAATATTGCTGGATAAATTTTTAAGGAAAATGCAACTGCCAACGCAATGAGAGAAATTTCTCTCAGAATTTTATTGTTACTTTTATAGAACATTATGAAGAACGCTGCACAAACAACAGCCAAAAAAATGACATTTGCCCTTTCAAGACTAAACAAAAAAATACCCGAGGTAAAAAAGGCTAGAACGGTTAAAAAACGTATTATTTTTGGACCATTTTTCGCATCGTTGATAAGATAAGCAAGTAAGATGGATGAAAATACCAGGAATATAACCACTGACATGATCCCAAATTGAGTAGATCTTGCCGCTCCTGGAACTTGAGTATTGTAGTCAAATAATTTAGAGAAGGGATAAAGTATTAAATAATTGATAGGAGGATAAGCTTTTTCAGATGAAGGAAAATTAGTGTTTTTATATGGATCACGCATAGCACTAAATTTTATATGATTGTAAAAATCCATAAAATAATTTGCCGGATCAGTGAAGAAAATCCTTTGTTGGTTAACGCCATGTGATTTGGATAAAATAAAAAAAGTTATTATCCCGGCAAACAAAAGAGCAGAAATGAATACTACTTCAAATATTCTTTTCTTTTTGAACAACAAAGAGATTGACATTAGAAAAACCCTTCAACAGAATAATTTATTTTGTTCAGAATCTTGATCATAATAACTTGTAATAAATTGTAATCGGTCTGAGTTTTTTATATAGTACTTTTCCGAGTTATGTATTTTATTCTATTGATCGAAAAATCTATCAAATTCCAGGTTACCTTTTACCTTTTCTAAACATGATACATATCCTTTGGACTATACACCAATAATATCAGCTTGAAATAATGCCCCGTATGCCTGGAACTGTAATTAACAATGACTCCAAAACGAAATATCAGTAATATGAACCATGGATACCCAATTGTCACTTGATCGAAAATTAACCTGATAGTATGACTAATTCCCGTCTCCTGTGATATTGAATATTTCAGGGTCAACTTTTCGGTGTGAATTGCTTGCAAATGGTGATCTTGTGTTTATGAAAATAGTATTTAACCAGCACCCACAAAATGCCGAACCCATAAACCACACTCCGTCTAAAGTTGATCGAAGAGGCTTCAGGGAAATATCGGGTAACAATGGGAACCTCGCGAAAAACCAAACCACAGCCAATACCTTGAGCAATGATCTCAGTATCAAATACAAAATCGTCACTATTTTCTTCAAGACGCACTGTTTCGAGGTACTTGCGTGAATACGCTCGGAACCCAGAATGGATCTCTGTTAAATAGTGAGAAAAAATTATGTTCGCACAAGCCGTAAGAAAAATATTTGCAACATATTTCCATCCCGGCATGCCGCCTTCCATAGGACGGCCGCCAAGCATCCGTGATCCAAAAACGGCGTCTGCCTCGCCATTCAGCAAAGGTTTTAACATTTCTGGAATTACTTTCGCGTCGTACTGGTGATCAGGGTGAAGCATGACCACAAAATCGGCACCGTCAGCAAGGGCCGTTTTATAAAGCGTTTTCTGGCTTCCCCCATAACCACGATCAGTTTGGTGAACAATGACTTTTAACCCGGCTTCTTTGGCTAATTTTACAGTGTCATCTTTTGATGCGTTGTCAACCAGAATGACATGATTTGCATATCCAACTGGAATTTCATCTAGAGTCATTTGAAGCGTTTTGGCCACATTGCGAGCAGGTAAGCATAGAATAATTTTCGGTTCTTTTATCATCAATTTCCTCATAAAGTATTTATTTTCTTGCCAAGCTACAAAATAATATTATATAAAAAACCAATATTATCCCATAACTCATAGCCAAAAGATTCAAGTTACTAGAACTTTTCTTGGATGTATTTTTAGATTTAATTCTTCATGAAATATTTGAAATACCAAAAGTATCATTAATATTGGGTTTAGAACAGAAGAGATCGAATTATAATTATAGAAAGGTAAATAATATTGTTTAGGAATTAATAAAAGGGTGAATAGAATTGCAAAATAACAATCAGTTTTCTTTTTTTCTTTGCTTGCTATGAAAAGGAAAATCGGGATAAAAATATTTATCAGTTTATAATCCATCGAAATTGCTGGCAATAAATTCATTGCACAGACAAGAAGGGTTATTTTTTTCCAATATGCCATTTTTTTTGGATAAAAAACTATGGCAATTATAAGACCAAATATAACTGAAATCGGCAAATATACACTATATATTTTTACAGAAAGTAATTCTTCTGGTTGATTCGGAAAAATCCAGACTAAAAAATACTTTATCAATGCAAATAGACTAATTCCAAGCTCACGATCCTTATTATTAAACACATAATACTGATCTTGCAGTCTTAAATTTAAAAAATGATTAGTTAAATTTTGCACAAATCCACCGGGTAGCAATGCATAGCTACCCAAAGTAAGAATACCAACAATAAAAATCGTTATGAAAACATCTTTATACTTTTTATCCGACAACGGTAAAAGGAGAAATATCGCTGGAATTGCTTTGGACGCTATTGGAAAAATTAAAAATAGGAGAGAGAAACGAGGGTGTTTTGGGTAGAAGAAAACAAATAAAAAAAGAAAA
>Ga0182021_10000897_pt1 | contig 33712 bp, 31 predicted proteins | sample 612E3MmetaG_FD_120493 | JGI IMG/M metagenome (GOLD analysis project Ga0182021, IMG submission 120493) | Permafrost microbial communities from Stordalen Mire, Sweden - 612E3M metaG (Illumina Assembly) | ecosystem: Environmental > Terrestrial > Soil > Wetlands > Permafrost | place: Sweden... | reverse complement strand
GGAACAGGTGGCTCACATTGCTCCGGAATAAGTGGCTCAGTTTACTCCGGAATGGGTGGCTCAGTATAGTCCGGATTATTCATCCCTATGTCACTTTGTCTCTCAGTCTCTTCGTCACTTTGTCTCTTCGTCTTCTTCAGCCTTCCGCCTTCCCCCATCAGCCTTCATCTGAAAGATACAAAAAAAGGGAACTTTAAATTCCCTCCTGTCTGATTGTATTTACGTCTTACTACTTACTCATTACTCATTACTACTTACTCCTTACTTCTTCCGCCCTCCGCCTTCTGCCTTCTGCCTACCGCCTTTATTTAAACCTCTCCTGATACTCCGGATTCTCCTTCATAATCTTCACACTGTCCGGATATTTTTCAATAAACCAGACAAGAAAAGCCGTTGGATCGTTTTTTTCAGAAAGCATTTTCCCCCGACGGGTTTGATAAATCTCTTTTATATCGGTAGTATTGATAATTTCAGTGACTTTTTCAATTACTCCTTCCGGAGTACGAAAACCGTGTATAAGCTGATATCTATCTTCCTGTTCTCTAAGAGTGCCTGCATCCAATGAGTTGACGTAAATTGCAGGGGTACCAAGCATCGCACATTCTGAGGCCATAGTTGCGCCTTCGGTAACCAGCAGATCCGCATGTGCCATTAGCTGGTGAATAAGATCAGGTGAAATTTTAATTATGTAATCTTCAAAAAACGGATCGCTGTTGGCTTCTTCTGTTGAGATAAACACTTTGTACCCGTTTTCAAACAATAAGTTAAACAATTTCCTTTTTGTTAAAAGATCTAATCCCGAATGACCGATATCATGATTCGCTTTCCATGACACAAACCGAAGCAAGGCATATTTTTCATTTTCAGCTAATCCCAGACTTTCAAAAATATCAGAATTAGCTTTGAAGTGATCAGGATGAAGATAAAAGAGTTCCGAATAACTTTTGAATCGAATTTGCCTCCTGCCAAAATCTTTTTGAAAGCAGGAAGGATTTAAGAAAACTTCTGAAAACGGTTTATAAAAAAAGTGCCCGAACCGGGCATGCTCTGTATCGTCAAGTACAATATGGGGAGTTCTTAGCAACCAGGCAGTTTGTGCTGCATATGGCGAAGCGAAACTAATGAAGATATCAGGTTTAAACTTTAAGGCTTTAAATAGTAATTTAAGATCCGTAGCAAACATGTAAAATATCTTCCCGATAATATCATCTCTCCCCTTTCCCCTGTTAAAAAAAGAGATCTTGTACTTTCTAAGCAAATCAAATATTATTGATCTTTCCCGGGCAGAAACAAAGATAGTATGCCCTTTATCTTCCATTATTTTTATAAAATTTTTAAAATAATGTACATGCGCGGGATGTCCGATATCTATAAATATCTTCATATAACTTTAGTCAACTTTAGTCACTCCACACTTTAGTTCACTTCAAACTTCTTCTTAACTTTAGTCACTCCAAACTTTAGCTCACTTTAAGTACTTTTTTCCCTATTCCCTGTTTTGACTTTCAATAAAAATGGAGGGCGTAAAAGGCAGTATTCTCTTTATTCCCGAAATTGATAATTTATTGAATGTTTTTAATAATGGCATATATGAAGGATAATCATAATAGTATTTATTGGGTCTCGATAAATATTCCTCAAATTCCTCATTTGTAATTTCCAATTTCTTCAATACATAATCTTTATCGTATTGCATCTCATCCGGATTGTATGGATCCTGTTTCAATTCATCCATAGCCTGTTCTCTTGATATTTCCCCGTTCATCACTAGCGCTGATAGCGTTATTATTCGTTTGTCAATGCCAAATTTTTTCGGTAACCAGAAGGAGATTGCAAATCTTGTAAAAATGTTTTCATGATGATGCCCTCCATAATACTCCCAGCCAAACTGATCTTTCAGGAATTCCTGTGCTTTTCTTTTTTCATAATCCAGGTAATAGTAGGGACGCAACATCTTGATTTTCTTCAAAAATCCAAATCCGATAAATTGTGAGATTGTATAATATGGAAAAGACCTGAGTTTTAAATTTTCAAATTTTTTCATGAGGTAGGATAATTGTCTGGCATCAGAATAGGTCCATTCTGTAGGCTGTTTCCCTTCAGTCCTGAAATCGCTCCCGTTAAATATATATCTTACCCCTTCTCTCTCAGCAGTCTTATATAATGCAGCTTTTATTGCAAGATCGGTCGGCCCGTCGATCCAGGGTAATGATGATTTAATGTATGATCTTAGAACAGCCTTTACTTCCTCATAATCTATTACAAATGTTTCAAGGTCAATTTTCAAAGAATTGGTGACTTTTTTTATATTTTCCACTGCGATTTTACTACTGAAACCATTGTCTAAATTTACTGCCAGTGGTCTGAGTCCGTTTTCTTTGGCTAAATATAACAGGTAGCAACTATCTGTTCCGCCGCTTACACCTACTATACAATCATATTTCTTGTTCTGTCCCTCTTTTTTAATCCTTTTTAACCAGCCTTCCCATTCTATCCTCCCTTTTTCTCCGCGAGGATAGAGTTCAATGAATTTAAGGAACATCTTCGCATAATTCGATACCCCTTTTTCATCAAAAGTTACCCCCGGAACAGATTCGTCCCATAAACCCAAACTACATATTTGTCCCATCAGAGGTTTTGTTTAAATAATTGTTGAATCTTGTGTCTTTCCGGATAGTTCACTAATATAGCATTACGCTCACCATGATAAATAAACAGACTCCCGGCAGCAAGTCCGTTTAAAGAAACTAAAGAATTCAGATTAATCAAATCTTCCCATTTCCCGGCACCTCCGAGTGAAACAACAGGAATGCTGACTGCATTAGTAATCTTTTTTATTATTGATACGTCATATCCGGTCATTGTACCATCGCAGTCAATGGATTGAATAATAATTTCTCCTGCACCCTTTTCTTCCATTTGCCTGGCATACTGTATTGGATCAATATTAACAGATTTTGTACCGGCTCTGATCCGGACTCTTTCTTTTCCAAATAAATCCTTTTTTACATCAATACAAACTGTAATTGTGGACGAACCGAATGCTTCGGAAGCCTTAGTAACAAAATCAGGATTTTCTCCTGCAATTGTATTTAGAATCACCTTTTCCGCTCCCGCTTCAATTATTTTTCTTATGTCTTCAAGTGTTCTTATTCCTCCGCCTACAGAAAACGGCATATTAGCTTCTTCGCCCACATCTTTCACAAAATCAATTGAAATAGTTCGTTTCTCCTTTGTTGCAAGGATATCAATAAATGCCAGTTCATCGGCTTTTAAATCATTAAATATACGCACCGCGTTAATTGGATCACCAATGTATCTGTAGTCTTTGAATTTAACCGACTTTACAAGTCCTTTATTTTGCAGCAATAAAACAGGTATGATACGGGGACGATACATTAATGTGATTGGTGATTTGTAATTTGTGACTAGTGATTAGTGATATGTGATTAGTGATTAGTGACTATATATTGGTGAATAGATACTGGTGACTAGAGATTGGAATTTAGTCCTTGGTTGTTTTGATTAGTCCTTGAAGCATTCGCGATATAGTATTGAGTTTTTCAATTAGATTCCCATTTTGGTTTTTTTCGATATATGAAAGTCTTTCTGAAATAATTAGTTGAGTTTCAAGTTCAGCAGCGCTTGATAGTGAAATATAAAGAAACTGGCGAAATTCAGTTTTGTGATTACGTGCAGCGCCCTCTGCAATATTTGAAGGAATAGAAACTGCAGCTCTTCTCATTTGTGATGATAAACCATATGTTTCTTCTTTAGGAAATTTAGCAGTAATTTGATATAATACTGTGACAAAATCAATAGCATAATTCCAAACGGCTAAATCTTTATGGGTTTTCATAATTTTAGTTATTGGTGATTAGTTATTGGTGATTGGTGATTAGTAATTTGTGATTGGTGATTAGTTATTGGTGATTGGGGGTAATCATCATTTTTAGCAAATTTGGGGATGAAAAGTCATCGGTATCTTATCTCTTAATTATCAATTGCCATTTACTAATTACCAATCACAAATTACTAATCACAAATTACATGCTGACAAAATTCCTAAGCAACTGCTCCCCAGCATCATGACTCTTCTCAGGATGAAACTGCACACCAAAAATATTTTCTTTTTGAAATGCAGAGGTAAAGGAATAGTCATAGATGGTTTCAGCCAATATATCATCTGAATTATTGCATTGTACATGGTAACTATGAACGAAATAGAATTCTGAATCTGAAGTTATATTTGCGAATAATGAGGAATCTTTTACAGGATTAATCGTATTCCAACCCATATGCGGGATTTTATATCTGGCTGTATCAGAAACCATAAACCTGACAACTTTAGCATCTATCCATCCAAACCCATCTGCATTGCCCTCCTCACTGTGTTTTGCCATTAATTGCATACCCAGACAAATACCTAACACCGGTTTCTTTTTAACTAATACCTGATCAGATAGCAGATCCCATAATCCCCTGCATTTTATTTCTGAAACTGCTTTGGCAAAATGGCCAACTCCGGGTAAAATTATCTTATCACTTCTTTTTATTTCTTCCGGATCAGATGTAATAATTGATTCTACTCCAATTCTGTCCATCTTTCGTTTGACAGATTTCAGGTTGCCCATGCCGTAATCAATAATTGAGAGCATAAATATTTTCTTTAACCGAAAAGTACACAAAGCTAAAACAATGTCATCCTGCTCTTTACGACCTTGGGTATAATTCTTTGAGTTCTTCGCGCCTAGCTACCGATAGTGTTATACTTCAGAATTTCGGAAACAAATAGATTAGTTCTCTTTGTTGATTCTTACCCCCTTTCTAATTTCCCCCAAGGGGGAAAGGTTTTTACTCCTTCCCCCGTGGGGGAAGGCTGGGAAGGGGGTGACAAACTAAAATGAAAGAGAAAATATGACGCATAAAAATGTTTTCAAAACTGTGAAGAATTACACTACTGGTAGGCGGGGTTAATGGATTTTTCTTTATAAGCATCTTTCTGTTTCTGAAAAACTTATTTATTCACTTTAATCTTCTTTAAGTACTCTATGAACTTCTTTCCTAATCAATAAAAGCTCTGAACCACAGTTCCAGGTTTATCCATTTCCAGAATTCGGGACTGTATTTATGATTATTTTGAAATGATTTGAATTCTTTTTTACATTGTTTAACATTAAAATAGCCTCTTCCTCTGAAGGAGTAGGATTCAATGACATCTTCGAGAACAGCCTGAAGTTTTATATTTTTAAACCAATCCGCTTCAGGTGTGGAAAAGCCGACCTTGTCTTTTCTCATCCTGATTTTTTCTGGTAATATTCCTTTCATGGCGTCTCTCATAATGACTTTTGTATATCCATCTCTGATGTAGTTGCCGGTTGGGATAGATAAAGTTTTTTCCACTAAATTGTGATCAAGAAAAGGGAATCTGGTTTCCAGGGAAAACTTCATCCCGGTTTTATCTGCCCACAGAAGATGATGTTCAAACTTATACTCAAAATGATTGATTAAAAATTCTTTCAAAGTTTTTGATTTATAAAAAACATCAAACAGTGTGTTTGTCTGGCTATAAAAATCATTATAAAATTCCTGATCAATGAAATTGTGATTCTTAAAATGCCTTAAAGAACGGGGGCTCATCGAAAATCCCAATGTTTTTATACCATATATGGATTTATGAGTTTTAGTATATTGAAATAATTCATTTAAGAATTTCCTCCAGGAATTAGTCCTTATTAAATCCCTGAAATAATATCCGTAGAAATAATGATAGCCGGCCATCAATTCATCAGCGCCCTGGCCATTTAAAAGGACTGTACAGTTCTTTTTAGCAAGCTCCATCACTTTATATTCAGCATAAATTGACGTTGTGGGAAAAGGTTCTGACATCGTGAGCACAAAATCATTCAAATCTTCCAGTAATGTAATATCGGTTGGAAAAGTGTAATGAAGCTTAAGATTTTTCTCTTTGAATTCTGCTATATATTCAGACTCATCTCCTTTTTGATCTTTCTGATAAACTGCTGAGAAAGAATGCAGATCAATATTCTGTTTGTTTCTAAGGACCAGGGCCGTGATAGCTGAAGAATCCAACCCTCCGCTCAGGCATGTACCAACAGGAACATCACTTCTCAACTGAAGATTTATGGAACTTTTTAATTCTTCCAGGAAATCTTTTTCACTAAACCGGAAGGAGTTGTAAAGAGAAATTTTTTCAGGAAGGTTATACCACCTATTTATTTCAAACTTTCCTGATTTTATTACAAGAGAATGGCCATGCTGAAGTTTCTTTATGTTTTTAAAAAATGTTTTTTCAGTATGATTTGTTCTGTTAAATACAAGATAATCGAAGATTATAGAGTTATCAGGCTCTTTTTTGTGGCCTAAAATTTTTAGCAAGGGAGGTATGTCCGATGCAAATAAAAATTGATTTTCATCCCAGTAATAGTAGAAAGGTTTGATACCGAATCGGTCCCTGGCAGCAAAGAAGTCATTGGTGACAGAATCAAAAATTACAAATGCGAACATGCCATTTAACCTATTAAGGCACGATTCACCCCACTCTATATAACTGTGAAGTAAAACTTCAGTATCTGAGCCCGATCTGAAAACATAGCCTTTCTTTTTTAAATCTTCCCTCAGTTCAATATAATTATAGATCTCTCCATTTAATAAAATAACATACCTCTGATCAATAGAAAACATTGGCTGATGACCGGCCAAAGTAAGATCTATAATACTTAACCTTACAAAACCGAGGCCAATATTATCCTTGATATACAACCCTTCATCATCCGGGCCGCGATGCTTCATAGAACGCATCATCTCCCTGAGAGGCGCTTCTGTAACAGGTTTTTTATCAAAGTGGACTATTCCACAGATTCCGCACATTGGTGATTAGGGATTAGAGATCAGGGATCAGGGAGTAGGGATTGGTGATTGGTGATTGATTTTATTAACATTTCAACTCTTAAACATTTCAACTTTTCAACATTTCAATATTTCAACACTTTTTTATAAACCTCAAAGACCCTTCGTGAAATAGTTTCCGAATCGAGCCCCAGTTCAATTATCCGGTTACGACCGGTCGTCTGACCAAAATCAAGAGCTTTTTTTATGTTTAGTATTACATCTGAAACCTCCGGTCTGGTAAGATAACAGCCAGCAGTGTTTCCAAAAATAAATGAAGTGTCTCCGACTTTGGTGCTGACAATTGGACGATTACATGCCATTGCCTCTTTCAAGAACTGATTTGAACCTTCATTATATGAAGTAATAAGCGCCAGATCGCATGCATTCAATAACAGGTTTACTTCATGACGTGAATACCCCCTCAATTCAATTAGTTCAAGGTTATCTATATTTTGACAGGCTTCTTTAGCTAACGGGGAATTCTTTATCGGAGTTCCGAATGAGGAAGAAAAAAGGACATATATTTTTAATGGTGAAAATTTAAAATATTCCCTTGCCTTCTCTTTGCCGACCGGATAAAAAGTATCCAGGTTTACCTGACATGGTATTACAACAGATTTAAAGGACTTTGCATTGATTTGATTCGCAATATCCTCAGTAACAAATATTGAATTGTTGTCACCAAAATGGACCAGCCTGGAAAGCATCTTATTCCAGTTTGGTTTAAAAGTATTTAGAGGATGCACGGAATTAATATCATTCCCGTGAAAAGTGGTAACCAATGGTACTCTTCCTTTTGCCAATAATGAAAGCATTCCGGATAATCCATAATGTGCATGAATTATATCGGGTTGATATAATTTTATTTTCTTCTTTAAAGGTCTGAGATTCTTAAGGTACCCTGAAATTCCGTGGCCCTGAATATTGTGATATTCAAATTCAACTCCTAATCTTTTAATTGACTCAACCTGCTCATAAACAAAAGGAGAAACTTGTCCGCTATTGACGCTACTGACAATCAGTACTTTCATTGCAATAATTTTAGCAGGTATGGTTTTAGATTTGTATTTACAATATTCTCCCAGGTATAAGCTTCGACCGATTTCCTTATCAAAGAAGAATTAAATGAACTTCTCCGATTATAAATATTTATAAGTCCATTACAAAAATCTGCAGCATTATCGTTTATAATTACACCATTTAAGTCATTAACTATTAATCTGTTTTCATATGTACCCGTTGCAATTACTGGCATCCCTGACAACATATATTCAAAGAGTTTCGTCACTGGTTGATATTCATAAAAAGGAGTCATAGGAACATACGAAACCCCAATATTACAATCATTTAAATAAGAGAATATATCGGTATATTTCTTTCGACCTAAAAAGTGAATATTGTCTTTTAGTCCGGTCCTTTCTATAGAAGATTTTATTTCCGCTTCTTCTTGATCATTTCCAAAACCTATAATTGTGTAACTTACTGACTTTAACAACTCTTTGTGCTTAGTAAGAAAAACTGCAATTCCATCTATGGTTTGTCCAATATTTCTTAAACTTAATGTACCCACATAGATCAAATCCAGACGATCAAAAGAACGATTTAGTCCAGAAATAACATCAGCACCCAAAGGTAAGATCAACGTATGATGTTTTTCTAATTTTAAAATATCCCTAAGTCCTTCTGAAATAACAGAAATATGAGAAAAAAATAAAGAATCAAACCTCATAATACTATTATAGAAAATGCGTCTGAAAGTTTTAGAGCTTAAATCACCCGATCTATAATCCAGGATTTTTACTTTCGATCTGGCAAAAAGCCCAATGATAAAACAATATTTAAATCGTATTGTAAATATTATATCAATTTTTTCACGCCAGGTAAGTGTAATCAGACAGCAGTAGAAATGAAGTAAACGTTTAAATTTCCCAGTATTATAGGGCATATAAACCACTTTGACATTCGGAAATTCCAAACGCTCAAATCCCTGGTCAAAGCAGATATAAATTATATCAAAACTCTTCTGAAGATATTCACAATATTTATAACTATCAGTATGATAGCCAAATTGATTGGGATAAATGAATAATAGTTTTGGTTTTAAAAAACTGATCATCTAATGCTTAGCCTTATTCAACAAATTGATTTTGAATTTCTAATTAATAAGAAATTTTAATTATTGACTAAATTCATTTCCCCTCATTAGTGGTGTCGAAATTCTAAACTGTAGATTGGAATAAAAAATAATAAAAAAAAGCAATATGAAAAGAGCCTGGGATCTTAAAATCAACCCAATATAAAAAAAATAATCCCAAAACATCAATAGCGCAATGACGTAACGAATCCTTGGCTCATTAATCAAATAGCAAACAGAAATTATTAGTAAAATCGATATTAGTATACCAACGTAACCAGAAGAAATATAAGACTGAAAAACACCTGTAACTGCTCCTTTGCTATTTACTCCATATTTATTATCTTCAAAATGCTCATAATCAGTGGTGTACACTTCCTGTAAACCGGTGCCCCAATAATCCATAGAAGTAAATGGCTGGTTATTAAAAAATTTGGTTAAAAGTAAAAAAGTTGCCCCTCCCCTCCCTGTACCTAATTGAATCTTGGAATTTTCGGATGATTTTCCAAAATTATACCTTTGGGTATAATCTAAAACATATTGCAGATCGAAGGAGCCTCCCAATTTCCCTTCTCTATTCAATGTAGGATTAAGCCTGACTCCAACATAAAAAATAAGTGGAAGAAGTGGTAGAACATATAATAAATGGTTTGCCTTAATCCTTTTGGGTATATAATACATAAACAAAAGAATGGTTATCGGCATAATAAACCATATCGCTCTTTTTACGCTGGCAAAAGCAACAAATATGAGAAGGATAATATAAGGCCAATCCCTTCTTCTAATATCTCCCTTTTTATCTATCCATAGTAGAATAAAACCTAATACTGGTATCATTGTAGCAAGACCTCCTCCCATAAATGAAATAGAACCAACAATAGTTTCCTGTAATCCAATTGTCGGAATTTTCACAATGGATAATAAAATCTGAATTGTAAGTAAATTAAAAAACAGATGTTTTAACCCTATAAACTGGACAGGGTTTTTTATAATGATGTGTTGGAAGATAAAAAGCAAACAGATTGGTGTAACATATTTGCCATATTGACTAAAAGTCAAATTAAAATAGTCTCCATTAACAAGGGCAGAATAAAAGAAAGAAACTGAAAAAAGTATAAAAACAAATAATATGAACTTCCCCTTTCTGTCCAATCTATACAATCCATCATTTTTCAAAAAGAGATAAATTGAAAGAAAAACTACTATTATTTTATATGAATTTTCTATTGTTTTCCCGTAAAATGCCGCAAGACCAGAGTAAAAACATAGAATAATTAATACTTTTATAGAACTACTTCTGTTCTTTAAAATGATGTAAAGGAACGTCAATAAAACGATGAAATAATAAAGTGATACTCTTCCCATCTTAACTAAATACAAAAACACTATAGATGACTAAATAATTCCCTTCTTTATTACTTATTTAAAACATCTTTTTTTAATAGAAATAAATCATTTGAAATTCTTATTTCAGCCCATCTGAAATTAGTTGAGTTCAGCTCATTGTAAAACCTGCTTAAAGAATCTTTCCAAATCAAAACAAAATCTGATTGTTCAACATTCTCAATGCATTCATCAGTTGAGATAATGTCAGAAGAAACTACTCCATATTTCTTTTCTAGCGGTGGATTTAGATTACAAAGAAAATAATAGGGAGCCAGATCAAAATCGGAAAGAAAGACTCTATCTTTTTGCCCAATGTTAATATTTATCTGGACTGCATTTTTTGTCAGCTGTACGAAATCTTCTCTTAAACTCTTATGCGACTCTGAAATGCTTATAGCTGTTTTAATGTCCGCATAAATATTAATTATTAATGTAAATGATAATGAAAAAATGAATATTGTAAATATTTTACTTTCTTGTAGAATCGATTCATACGTAATAACAAAAGCAAGAATTAAATGCGGAATTAGTAAAAGATAATAATGTGGAAATTTATAGAAGAAGAATTGCAATGAGAAACCTAAAATAAGATATAAATAAACAAGAATATGATTTCTAACGCCATGCCTAATTATTATCCATAAAGAAAATAGTAGAAAAGCACCATAGATCTTTATCAGAGTATAAAATCCGCTCAGGTACGCGTGAATACTTCTTTGTCCATAACTGCTGCCGGAATACAACGTTAATAAATCTTTCAGTCCCCCGTTCTCAATTTTTAAATAAAGTATAAATACGACAAAGGGCATACAATAGCCGACCATGTATAAAATAATTCTTTTTAAGGTTGAAGAAATATTCTTAGAATCAATTAGTAACAGAATGGGAGCCACAAAAAAATATACCATTCCGTATTGTTTACAAAAGAAGGCAAAAGCTGCCATGATGCCAGTAGCCAACATCCAATAAGAGCTCCTGTTTCTAACACGTAGATATAAAAGCAGAGAAATCAGTCCAAAAAAGTTTACAAATGGTTCCAGAACAAAAAATGATCCATCGCTGTGAAAAGATATTAGAAGGTAAGTCAAAAAAGAAAGAGCAAGTATAAACTTGTCTCCTGTATAATATTTGGCAATATTATATAGTAGCAAGGCGTTCAGCAGTTGAATAAACAACAAAATATAGAGATATTCAGAATAAGTAGGAAACTTTGCAAACAGTTTTACAATAGTCAATAAATAAAAACTTAATGGCATATATCCAGTTCTTATATCTATTCCGGGAATTTTGCCTTCGGATATTTTGTTCACAATCCAAAGATAATACCCCGCGTCAGGGTTTATAATTTTGAATTGCAAGATCTTAGTATAAACAATAACAATAAATCCACTCAAAATAAATAGAAACAAGTATTTAATAATGGTTATGTGTTTAGATTCTATTCTCATTCAATGAATAGTTTTTTAAAAAAATATATATTACTTTTCAATTCGTCCATTCCATGAGGCTTTTAAATTAACTGCCAAATTCTTTATCAAAAATTGGGTATGAATAAGCAGACTAAATTCTGTTACAGACAGACTAAAAAGCCTTAGTTAAAATGCTGACTATAAATCTGTCATTAAGATTAAGTTCATTATAAAATGGTAATCGTAGAAGACAATCAGAGTATCTGTCCGATTCGGATAAATCTCTTCCATCGTGTTTATTTATAAAGTATGGGCTTTTATGTAAACTGAGATAATGAAATACACTTAAAATACCATTTTCGTTAAATAGTTTAATAATCTTTGCCCTTTGGTTAGTATCATAGCACACCAGATAAAACATGTGTGCGTTATTTGTTGCATAATCCGGAAGTGATGGAAGATTTATTCCATTTCCTCTAAGTATTTGTAATTCTACAAAATACTTATCCCAAATTTTTTTTCTGATCGATTGTATTTCATCAAGCTTCTCTAACTGAGCATATAAGAAGGCTGCTGTTATCTCAGAAGGAAGGAAGGAAGAACCTATATCAACCCACCCATATCTATTTACATCACCTCTGAAGAATTCAGCCCGGTTTGTTCCTTTTTCCCAGATAATTTCTGAACGTTTTAAGAAACGATCATCGTTTATCACAAGCATTCCACCCTCTCCACATTGGATATTCTTTGTTTCGTGAAATGAAAAACAACCAAAGTGCCCGATGGAACCGAGCGGTTTCCCTTTGTAGAATGAATTAATTGCCTGTGCTGCATCTTCAACTACAAACAAATTATATCTATTTGCTATATCCATAATAACATCCATATCGCAAGCGACACCTGCATAATGAACAGGAACTATGGCTTTTGTCCGGGGAGTAATTAAAGCTTCAATTTTACTTTCATCTATTCCGGGATGATCCGGTCGGCTGTCAGCGAATACAATTTTTGCACCTCTAAGGACAAACGCATTAGCGGTTGACACAAAAGTATAAGAAGGGACAATTACTTCATCTCCCGGCTTAATATCACATAATATCGCAGCCATTTCAAGAGCATCGGTACAACTAGTTGTAAGAAGACATTTTTTAAACCCAAAATACTCCTGGAAAAGTAAATGGCATTTTTTTGTGAATATACCATTTCCCGAGATTTTACCAGATTTTACCGCTTCATTAATATAATCTATTTCATTTCCGGTAAGGTATGGCTTGTTAAATGGAATCATCTATTGCTTTTTTTGCAACAATAATACAACTGCTTCCGCTTATTATCTTCATATTTCTACCTATTATATAAAGCTCAAAACGCGAGAGAAATTCAAGAAATCTATTTATAATCCCTGATCGGACGTAATGATCTTTTTGTGGTGCCCTTTTAATTTTATTCTTTAAGAGAATCCATGGTACGGTTCTGAATAAAAAAACCATAGGGACCAGGAATGAAAAGAAATAGGTTTTATATTCAATGGAAAAACCACTATTCCTCAACAAAGCAGATAATGATTTTAGAGAATATCGCCTGTAATGACCTGCTGATAAATCATTATCAGACCACAAAAACTTATACGCTGGTACTGAAATAAAAAGTTTCCCGTTAACTGTGAGCAATTTGTTTAATGTTTCCAGGAACCTAAAATCATCTTCAATGTGCTCCAGGACATCAAAGAGTCCTATATTGCTTATAATACTATTTTTAAAACAGCAATCTTGCAGAGATGAATTTATCAGGTTTGTTACTCCTCTGTTTTCAGCATTCTTAATCCCCTGGATACCTGGTTCTACCAAACAGGCATCAAGACCCAAATCCTGCAAAGCCTTTGTAACATATCCATTTCCTCCTCCCACATCAAAAAATGATTTCCCATCACTATAACGCTGAATTATAAGCCCTAAAAGTTTATTCCTGTGTACAAACCAGTAGGATTTATCTTCAACCTGAAAACATTCCTCATTTCCGTGTTTTGGATATGAAATTTCACTCCTCTTTGTGGAATACCAGATACCATCAACAAAATTTAATCCATCAGCTATTTCGGAGATTAAAACTTCCATCTTAAATTAGTCGAATTGGTAAAGAATCTTTTATTTAGTCCAAAACAATATCTGAGGTGTAACGCTTATTTATAAGAACAATTTTGAGGGAAATAAATCCGGATAATCCTCCCGGAATATTGATAAAATCAATGCATCATGATATTCACCATTTAAATAATATTGCTTCTTTAGTCTCCCCTCTTCATGAACAATTCCGAGCTTCTGATGCATCCTTAAGGTCATTTTATTATAGACAAGGGGATACCCATAAATTTTCCTTAAATTCAGAACATTGAATGCGTAACTGAAAAGCAGATGAGGCGCTTCCACACTGTAACCCATCCCTCTTTTTGATTTGTCTCCGATTATGAACCCCCATTGAGCTGTACCTGAAATATAATCAATATTTGTCAATTGGATAAGACCAATAGGAATGCTTTTGTTAATTTCTTCGATAATCAAGAATAGCTCGCTCCCATTTGTGTTAATCATTTTTTGTTTTAACCATTCTTCATCCTGCACCATAGTAACTGGTAACCGGAATCCCTGAGACATTACTTTATTCTCCAAATCATTGCGCCATTCATTCAAATAGATTAAATCCGTTGCTTGAAGGGCCCTTATTTTCAAATTTTTACTATATAACATGTTTTTCGTATTAATTTTTGAAATACAGAAAAGCTATTTTAGTCTTTTATTTGGTCATTAAGTCTTGGGGAAAATATTCTGAATCAAAATATTTGAAAAAGCGTCGTCTTCGATACCCTAAAAAACTGTTCCATAATAGAATGAATAAGAAAATAGAACAGTCATTTGATAATATTTTTTATGATATATAAGGGTCGGTTAAGAGTTTGATTAAATATTTTTGCCAAATAAATGCCAATGATTCCAATACTTGTGATTAAAAGCCCAAAACAAAAAATAATTGTCAGAATTATGGAGGACCAGCCCAGAAGAATCACTTCCGGATGCAATATTTTTCTTATGGTAAAAAATATCCCAATAAAAAGAGATAATGCTGAAACTAATAGACCAAAATAAAATAATGAAACCAATGGTTTTGAGGAATAGGAAGAAACCGCATTAAACATAAGATCCATTCTTTTAATAATGCTATAGGAGCTTTCCCCCTCTCTTAGTTTTTTTTGAACAGGAATTCCAATTTGAGTAAAACCAATCCAGTACATCAACCCCGCCATGAATAGATTTTTATCATTTAAAATTAATAAATTGTCAATGTATCTTCTGGTCATTAGCCGTTCTGTTAAGATATTTTCCTGGATTTGCGAATTACTTAAAAAGTTGAAAGTTTTCCAAAATATTTTTCCAGATACTTTTTCAAAAAAACGTCCTTTCCTTTCCTCCTGATATCCAAAAACAACATCACACTCATTTGTATTCATATTATTAATAAAATCTTTAAGAATGGATGGTTCGGTTTCAAGATCAGAATCTATCAAAAAGATATAATCTCCTTCAGCCATAGATAGGCCTGCATGTATAGCATTATGATGGCCATAATTCCTCGAGAAATCAATAATTGTGATGGGATAGGATTTCGATTGCTTAATTCTGATTAACCTTTCAAGAGAATCGTCCGGAGAGCCGTCATTTACAACAATAATTTCAACATTAGCACATGATATTTCTAGTAAAACCGCATCAATTTTTTCAAAAAACTTATCTATGTAATCAGAAGATTTGTATGAAGTAGTAACAATTGACAATTTGCCTTTTAAAACATCATTCATTGAATTGACATTATATTAAAAATTTATAACCAGCGCAAAAAAGAACAATATAATAATCTATAAATGAAATATTTTCACAAAAAATCTTCAGGTTTAATATTTCATTATTAAAAAAATCAATAGCCCCTGTCATTTATGATTCATAAGTTTAATCTAAAATTAAGTTTAATAGTTAAAGTTGGATCAATATCAAACTGGTTTAGAACTTTTTAGTTATAAATCTCAAGCAAACTTTTACACATATTTATTGCCATAAAGTCCCGTTTTATCTTCTTATTATAATCTTTAACTTTTGGAAGAAATGAGTTATAGTTTTCTATCAGATAAATGATAAAATCACAATACTCTTGAAATATATTATTACCCAGAAATCCATTCATCTTATCCGCAATTATTTCGGGTATTCCTCCAACATTATGTGTAATTACAGGTAAATTAAGAGAAATAGCTTCAATTATGGCAATTGGAAAAGCTTCACTTCGTGATGGCATAAATAAGATATCAGCTGATTCAAAGTAATTTAAGTGTAAAGGAGGATTCACAAATCCAATCAAATTAAAATATCGTTCTAGACCACGTTGTTTTATTAGAGTTACAAGTTCACAGTTCTTAGATATATGTCCAAGGACAACAACATGAAAATTGTTAGCAAAATTTGATTTGCTCAGTTTATCTATAGTCTCAATTAGTATATCATACCCTTTCACATATTTTGAGCCGCCCACGTATAAAATTTCAAAGAACTTGTTTGTTTTTAGTGGCCTATTAAAAACTTCGTTATTCACCCTATCAATTCCGTTGTAGATGATTTTAAAACTATTAATTGTTATATTTTTTGACTTGTACAAATTGTAATTGTATTTTGATACAAAGATCAATTTATCTACATTATTGAAATCAAATTTGGAAATCGGGAGGAAAGGTTTCAGCAGTTTGTCATTAATCAGTCCAAATGCACTATGCACAGTATGGTATAACTTAATGTTTCTTTTTATTTTTTTAATGTGTAATGAAGAATATAAGGCATAATCCAGGTGTGTATGAACTGTTTCAATACTATATCTTCTCAGATAATCAGCAATTTTTGATGATTTAAAACGAATTATAAATGGAATCAAACTATATATGCGGTTATTAAGAAGAAATCGGATAACTCTATATTTCTTCTTTGAATGAAGAAAAATGTCTCCGATATTAAGAATTCTGTCTTCAGGTAAAAGAGGATTATAATAGGAAGCAATTTCGTTGTTAACAATAAGAAAAATTGATTCACAGTTTCTAAAAATATTTATGGTTTGCCATACTACCTGTTCAGCACCTCCCATTCCATCAGAAATTAGATATATGGCAACTTTGTTCATCTGGATATAATTTTGAAAAGTTTATTTATTATTCTGCATGTGACTATGAAAATGCCTCTTAAGATTTTGAGCTTTTTAATATTTTGAAGGAAGTCAAAAGTAGAACGAGGTTGTAGCAATCGATAATCAGAAAGAAGATAAGGAAAATACTTTTGAAGTACCTCATCTCTTTCTCTGAAACTAACAGGTAAATTTTCTGGACGTGAGCTTATCCCGTTATTATCAAAAATTGATATTGTAACATCAATAGCCTTATAACTACTCTGATACAAAAACAATGCTTTAATGAAAAACTCCCAATCGGCAACAATTTTAAAATCCTCATTATAATATCCAACATCCTCAAACAATGAACTACGGATAAGTGTAACCTGATGCAAAATGGTATGTTGAAAAAATATATAAAATGAAATTTCTTTTGGCGCTTTAACAATCTGAGGAGATTTGCCTTTTTCATCGACAAGGGCATTCCCAGATATTATATCTTCAGAAAGATTTTGCTTTATGATATTTGTCAGGACATTATCATTACATAACATATCACCTGAATTAACAAAAAGACAATATTCACCTGTTGCCTTTTTAATACCCTTATTCATAGCATTATATATACCCGAATCTGGCTGGCTAGACCAGAATGTCAATCGGTCCTCATTTTTTTTTATAAGTTCATAACTCCCATCTGATGATCCACCGTCAATAATAATAAATTCATAATCTGTGAAGTTTTGACTTAAAACGCTCCTAATTGTTTTTGCCAATCCATCTACATTATTTTTGTTAATTGTTATTATTGTCAGCTTCATAATATTCTTCAATGCAGTTTGAATTTAATAAACAGCTTATTAATGAAAACTTGATTATGTTTAAACCAACCGAAATAATTTAAAGAATAATCTTTGAGGAATACTTCCTTAATTTATTAGAAATTTTGATTAATAATTGTTTTAAAAAAGCAGTTTTGTGCATTTTCTTATAATATATTGAATCATTTTTTTTATTTATTTTAATTTCGGAGGGATACACCAGAGGAAAACATGAAAAGGTTTCTCTGTTTGCTGTAAAATTTGGGTTCTTAAGATAATTAGTATGAGTAGCATCAATGCCAAATCCAATATTCATAATCATATTTTTTTTCGGCCTGATCGCAATCCCATCATTCATATATAATATAAAATTCATTTGCCAATCCCAATATGTTTCAAAATTATCTTCCACAATCCAATCATATAAATTCATCCAGCTTTTATATTCAAATTTTGAGTGGAAATATTTTCTTAACTTTTTTTGTACATCTTCTCGTTTAAAACATGATAAATTATAATCGTACTTTAGCCACACTCTCTTCCATGTAGCCCAGGCAGCCATAGTTGGATATATACTAAAAGTATATGAATTTATACAGGGATAATCGTCACGATAGGTAGTTGCACCAATTACCATAATTCGATTTTCGCTCCTGTATTTTTCCAGTAATATTGAACAATAATCAAAAAAGTCGGGATGAGGAATACAATCATCCTCAATAATTATTCCTTCTTCTACATTCTCAAAGAACCAGGTTATCGCTTTTGCAGGGCCTTTGCCACAACCAAGATTGTAATCTAAAAACATTGTCTCTAAACTACAATCCCAATCTATTTGATTTGAAATAATAGTCCTCGTTTTTTTGCACTTTGTTTGATCTTCTTCATTTTCAGTACGTGGTCCATCAGCAAAAACAAACAGTTTTTTTGGCTTTTGTTTTTTTATTTCATTAAAGACTAATTGAGTATGATCGGCTCTATTGAATATTATAAATAAAATTGGCGTGCTAAACATTCTTAATGAGTAATTTATATGTTTTTGCTCTATTAATTACAACAGCAATCGTAGATATGAATCCAATCAATTTTAATATTGAGATTAAATATATTATTCGAATATGAAGTTTAATTGATAATTCTCTTATCTGACTAATCAAATATTTTATTAAGTAGATATTTTCAACCTTGAAATCGTTCTCTTTCTTTAGCCAGAATAAAAAAGCTATTATTGCTTTAAATTTAGTTATATTGTTTGATTGGATAGATGATATATTATATCCTTTAACCATTCTCATTTTTATAGGATCCCCGAATATGGTGCAAATACCCTTCTCTTTTCCAAATTTAGCCCAAGTTGCATCATCTGAACACCAGGCAAGAGGAAATTCAACAAATCCGTTGTTACTGATATAGGTTACCCGACTAAAAATATATTCACATGCTGCACTTAAAGTTGAAAAGGTTAAACGTCTTTTGATAAACTCCTTACTTGATTCAACATAAGGATTGTTACATTCAACTCTTATTATTCTATCCTTTTCGTCAATGAATTGAATATTAAATCGATAGATATCGAAAAAACTTCCCTTTTCCGTGATCTTATAAAACCTTTCAACAGCATCATTTGGCATCTCATCATCATCAGAAAATAACCAGATATATTGTTCTTTCAAAGAAAGATTTATACATCTTTCCCATTGTTTTGTTAATGATTTTCCTCCTAAATTCTCATCAAACCTAATAAAATATATATTAATTCTTGATATGAACTTTTTAACAATATTGTATAAATCTTCAGGACTTGCATCATCTCCAATATACAAGTTAAATTTCTTACATGTCTGATTATCAATTGAGATTAAAGTCTTTTCAAGGAAATTTCCTTTAAAGGCAGGTATAATTATTGCTAATTTGGTCTCCTCCATCTTAACTTAGAATTTCTGAAAGAGAATGTGAAAAATTATCAATAGAAAATATTTCGTTGGCCCATTTTTTTGCCCTGTTTCCAATTTCTTCTCTTAAATTTAAATCCTTTAATAGCAGTATCTTTTCAATTAAATCGGAAGTATTTCCAAATTCATATTTAAACCCGTTTATTCCGTCTTCAATTAGCTCAATGCTACCATTAATATTTCCTGCTATAACAGGAAGCCCATATTTCATAGCCTCAACAGTAACCCTTCCAAACGCCTCATTTTGTGAGCAAACTAATACAATATCACTTTTCTGATAGTATTCAAAAATTTTATTTGTGGGGCCGACAATTTCTATAAACTTTTCTAATTTTTTATCTGATATAACTTTTACAACAAATTTTGAGTAATCAGAATTATTAATCCCAACTAATGTGAGCCTAAAAGATTCGTGTCTTTGAATTAACAAATCCAGTACATTTATGGCTTCAAGTTGTCCCTTGCTTACAGAAAATCTTCCCACGATTATTAAATCTAATAAATTTTCTGTCTTATTATTTCTTATTAAATTATTATCAATTTCAACGGCCTGATAAGCAACTCTTAATTTTTTTAGTGATACATATTCTTTTAAACTGTTTTTTATAAATTTTGAATTGCAAATAACTATATCTGAGATTCTGCCTATCATTTTTTTAGTAAATCTTTCTCCAAAAATAAGCTCGAATTTATCGTCACTTCCTAATTCATGAATAAACCAGTAGATCTTAAGTCCTAAAAGTTTTGCTGCAATTGCCGGTGAAGGAATTGATATTGTATTTATTATAATTGTTTTTATCTTTTTATTTCTCAAATATTTAACAATTGTGTATGCTGATGTAAGAATGTTTTTTAATAATCTTAATTCCCCGATTAATCCTGTGGGTTCTCCAAACCACCACGGTAATTTCATAATTACATAATCTGAAATATAAGGGGAACACATTTCTATTAAACCCCCATCCTCAGGAAAAATACAATCAATTTCGTAATCTAATTTGTGCAGAGCTTTTATCATTTCATAAAAAGCTCGTTCTCCGCCGCTGGATAATGATGAATGTGAACAACATATGATTCTTTTCATCACTTAAATCACATTATAAGTATTCTAATCTTCAAAAACAATCGGAGTAGAAAACTTTCTTTAAGTTTGGCTAATTCCATTTCAAGCGTATCCAATCTCTTATAATCATTTAGGAAATATGGAAAATATTCTTTTAAAACATTATCGCATTCAATTTTTATTAAAGACTTGTTACCAGAAATTGAACTTGTTTCTTTATAATTATAAACACTCACAACTTGAGGGATTTTTCTTAAACTGACATTAAATTTTAAAACCGCCAAAACAAAAAATTTCCAGTCAGAGACGATTTTTAATTGCTCGTCATACATTCCAATAAAATCAAATAGCTCCCTTCTTATAAATGTGCATGGATGTGGTAATGAACGTGTTCTGAAATAAGAAAAGGTTAATTCCCCCGGTTCTGGATATCCTAATTCTTGTTGTTTATTATCATGATCATATAAAATACTCCCATAAACAATATCTTCAGAGAAGTTGATAGAAAATAAGTCGCTTAGTGTATTATCATTAAATAAATAATCCCCTGAGTTTAAAAAAAGACAATAATCCCCTTTTGATGCTTTTATACCTTTATTCATTGCATTATAAATACCATTATCAGCTTCGCTTATCCAATAACTGCACCTAACTGAATATTTCTTTATGATATTTATACTGTTATCAGTTGATCCTCCATCAATTATAATAAACTCATAATCATGATATTTTTGATTAACAACACTATACATAGTCCTTTCGAGTCCAGCCTGATTGTTAAGATTTATAGTTATAATGCTAAGTTTCATAGTGTACCTAAAGATTTTTAATTTCCCACAAAGCCATCGATTTATCTCTATATTTTCCATTACCCTCTGTACAATTCTCATTAATTAGTATTAATGGTGGAGGAAAACTGAATGGCTTTTCCTGCAAATTTAATCTCCTCCAACCGCCAGTTTCTATATCGTAATTGGACTGATAATTGGTAAATGTCGTTGTAAGAAGATACTTACAGCCAGATGACTTTATATTATTAATTGCATAAGTAATATCCTCAAATGAAAAATGTACAAGACAGTCTCTGCAGATCAATATATCGCATTCAGGCAAGGGATCTTCAATTAAATTTATTACCTGAAATCTTATGTTTTTTTTCTCTTTATGTCGTTTCTTGTTTTTAATAATGAGTTCTTTAACTATATCTGCACCAACATACTCAATGTCTGATAAATTAATATTCTTCATCCAATGGAAATCGCCACATGGCAAATCTAGTATTGAATTAATCTCCAAATCGCTGAGCAGTTTATTTAGGCTTTGTACAAGTGACGTGGTCTGAACGATTTCAGACCCCGGACCTGATAAGCTTTCAATACCTTCCCATTGATTAGTATTATAAATTTTTGTAAATATCTCTTTCGTGCTTCTTTTTCTGTTTCTGATTGATTTTAAAAACCTATATGGTATAATACGTTTAATAAAGTTTCTCACAATCTGAGATTTAGAAAATATCATAGGAATTCGAAATGAGTTTTGAAAAGAAAGAAGTTAGTAATAAGATAATTTTCTGTTTTGACATCTTTATATGAAGTATGGGTTCTTAAGAACTCTTTCTTAATATTAAGGAAATTGAAACACCTATTGGTAAACTGATTTTATTTAAAATGTATTTCTCAGTGTCAAATACCCTGAATAAAATGGAATTAATAAAATTTGAGTTAGCGTTAATTTCAAAATCTGATGCGTTATTTTCTTTATTAAAAATAAACTTGCTAACTAACACTCTGAATGAGGCAATAGGGAAAAACAAAAAAAAATTAAAATAGCTTTTAAACAAAACAACTAAATCTGAATTTGTCAGAAGGTTTAAAAGTACGGATAAAGTGTATCTTCTATAATGATGGTTTATTTTATCATGATTACTCCATAAAAACATAAATGCCGGGACAGTAATTATAACAATTCCACCATTTTTCACCACCCTGCTCATTTCATGAACTGCTTTATAATCATCATCTACATGTTCGATTACATCAAAAGCACAAACCAGGTCAAAATAATTATCTTCAAAAGGAAGTTCCAATATGGAAGCATTGACTGTTTTAATACCTAATTTTTCTTCCAAAAAAACGCAACAATCCTTATCATACTCAACTGACGTTACATTTCCGAATTCTTTGAGAAGATTAGTTGATCCGCCTGTAGCTACCCCAATATTTAAGATTCTAGGCTGAGAATATGTTGAAGTTGGAAAATATTTTCTAATTAGGACTTTTAAAATATTGTTCCTGGCTCTAAACCACCAGTGAAACCGCTCAAATTCATAATATTTCTTATAATATTCTTTATTCATCCAAAACAACCTTTTTGTTATATATTCTTTCTTTTAAAATATAAAGAGGACGATTTTTTACCTGAAAAAATATTCTTATTACATACTCCCCTATAAGACCAATAGCAAATAGTTGTATCCCCCCGAATATAATAACAACAAATAACAAAGTAGTAAATCCTTGAGGCACTGTTCCGTAAAATAATTTTACAAATACAACATAAATGAAATATAAAATTGAGGTTAATATTATAAAGAGTCCTAAATTTGAAACAAATTTTATAGGATATTCGCTGAAATTAAAAATGCCACTGAAAGCAAGCTTCATAAGCATTTTTAATGTGTATTTACTTCCACCAAAATGTCTTTTTTCTCTTTCATATTCTATGCCAATTTGATTATATCCTATCCAACTCCTCATCCCTCGCAAGAATCTGCTTTCCTCAGGCATCTGATTAAGTTGTTTAACAACTTTTAAGCTTATTAGTGAAAAATCTCCTGAATTTAAAGGTATGTCAATATAAGAGATCCTTTTTAAAAATTTGTAAAACCATTTATAAGCTAATTTTTTAAAAAATGTTTCTTCCCTTGTTTTTCTGATTGCATATACCACATCATATCCCTTTTTATAATATGTATATAGCTCATCTAATAACTCCGGTGGATCTTGCAAATCACCGTCAATTATTAATACGGCTTCTTTGGAATGCACATATTTTAATCCAGCACTTAGCGCCAGTTGATGACCAAAATTCCTGGATAAAAATATAGACTGAAATTTCTCATTCCTCAACGATAGTTCTCTCATTTTAAATGGAGTACTATCCTTGCTCCCGTCGTCTATAAAGATAACTTCTATGCTCAACGGACTTTTATCAATCAGATTTTGAAGTCTATTTACCAATTCATCAAAAACCTGTTCTTCGTTGTATAACGGAACCACAATATTTATCTGCGGCTGATTCATAATGTCTTATTTGCAGTTAGTGGATGTGAGTTTATTATAACAAAATATATTTTGTAGTAATTATTATTAAGCTTTCAGGTAAGTAGTACATTTATTTATTGCTTAAAATAAAAAGAGGCCTGTTATTTTTTATAAACTCCAGTTGTTTAACTACTAAATCTTCCGAGTAACAAATTCCTTTGAGTTCAGATGGGGTTTTATAATTCTTTAAGACACTCACACATCCTATTCTTTGTTCTTTGTAGGCTTGTGTTATATGAATGAATTTGTAGTTAGAAAGAAATAATAATACTAAAAGTAAAATTGGTATAGCTATTCTAATAGTTGATTTGAATAAATCGGTGTCTATAATTATAATATAAATGGAAGCTAAAAATAGTAATGATATTGTAGTATATCGTGACAACAAAGAGGTTTCAAAGGCAAACTGACATCGACCGAAACTTATAGATGACATAGTTATAAGACAGTAAGCTATTACCATTAATGGGAATAATTCCTGTTTAACTTTTTTATCACGATATAATTTAACAAATAACCCCAATAAAAAGAGTAACAGGAATACACCGAATATTAAAGCATGCTTCGATTTATAGAAAATGGAACCTCCTAACAAATTTAAAAAATATGGAATAAATTCCTTCAGATCTGATATTGAGTTAATCCCGGGATGATAAGATGGTCTGATATACGTCCAAAAATATATAATAAACGAAAAAAGACCTGCTATTGCTATGGGTAAGATAATTCTAACATCACGTTTATATAAAAAAACAGATAATAAAAGAACCGGCCATACAAAAAGACCATTTATTTGAGAGAAACTGCAAAGCAAACCTATCAATATCAGTAGAATAAGAGTCGGCGTTAAGCGTACATTTCTATTAATAACTTTATTTAATAGATAAAAACAAAAGACAGGAAATAGATATGAGATTATTGCATTTAACTGAATTGCCCAAAGCATATTGTCGTATTGCCTGGTTGATAATAACAATATGGGGATTGGAAGCAAAAAAATAAATTTAATATTTCTATTTTTTTGTGCAACAAATGTTAAGCATAAATAAATAACTATTGTCATTATGAATACACTCATTACCATTTGTGACATTGAGCTATATGTACCTATTACTGCCTCAAGCCATATAATTATTCTCACTAAAAATATCCGGTGTTCATTAAGCTGTTGAAAAAAATCACTAAACTTAATATCATGAATATATATTTTTCTAATAAAATCAATATTATTCCATTCGTCCCATATAGGGATGTTCACTCCATAATTTAAAACATATAATATACCCATGAATAAAGAAACTAAAAAGATTATCAGATTTGTTTTGTTCATTTTATTCACAAATCCAGAAAAGGCTGTTGGATTTTTTTTCATTTGAGGTTTATTTAATACTAATGGATTGCTTAAATATTTGAAATCAGGTATATAAAAAAGTCAGTTGTAATTAAATCTCAATTACCAATTGAAAAATTACACTATCACACAGGCGAACTATACCAGAGCCTCCACTAATAACAATTTCCGATTAAGGTATTCCTTTTTATCCGATTTAAAATAAGAGGTGTTTATAAGATTTTACCATACACTCCAATTATCATAATCAACACCTATAAATTTTCCTTTCGGCATCCTTAATGCAAGAAACATTCCAACATTTGAAGTATAGGTTCCGAAACAAAAATTAGCTTTGGATAACAAATCAATCGAAGAAAAAAAATCTATTAATTCATTTTTTTTCCAATTTGGTTTTTTATGATCAAATTCATTTTGAAAATAACCCTGTTTTGAAGGGTCACATAAGGTATAAAAAGTCCAGTTTTTGAATTGAGAACAAAGTTCGATATATATTGAATAATCATCTGTTGAAATAAATGCACTCCTTATTTTTGTTGATTTTTCAGCTTTGCTGATATAGTTCTCTAACGGAATAAAATCTGACTCAATGCTTTTGTCCCCTCTTCTTACATGAAAACTAACGTATTGTTCTGGCAACGTAATAGATGAAACTATTTTCTCAATTTCCTTTAGAATAGAAGGTTGGAAATGCCAAATCATTTCAGTTATTATCCTGCAATTTGTAAATAGATCTCCATAAAGTCCCGGGAGGAGAATCTTTTGCTTTGTATTACTATTTTGTTTTCGTGCAACAGGAAGGATCTGATAAGTTAAAAAATCAACTCCGGTTATGTTTAGATATTTCTGGTAAAAAAAGTTTCGAACTTTATCTCTCTTTTTCGCAATATTTGGTTTTGCTAAACGCGAATTGAAAAATTTGTGCAGGGCAAAGTTATCCTCTTGACAAAATGGCATAAAGAAATCCTGCCAGCCTTTCTTAAACGAAAAATTTGCATCCTTAGAATTTAAGACAAATTTGATTTCATTAGCTAAACAATAATGAATTGTTAAAATCATATTATTAAATTCAGAAAAAAAACCAGCATCAATACCAATTCTAAATACTATCTTTTTAGTAAAGGTGTCATTTAATTTTTTGAACTCATTGACTGTCATCATTTATCTTGCTTCAGCAAAATAATTAGAATGTACAAATATTTCCTGGTATTCATTATATTTTTCAAATTCTACAATACCATTTTTAAGTATCCGATAGACTTTATAGTTTGGCTTTAAATAATAATAAATCTGCTGCCAAAATGTTTTTGAGTCAATATTACAACCCCCCATCTCGAATTGAATAAATTTAATTCTTTTTTCTGATAGCATTTTTTGAGCCCCCAAAAATGCATTTAATTCATTTCCTTCTATATCTAATTTTAAAAAATCGATTCTCTCAATATTGTTAATTGAACAATAATCATCAAGAGTGGTAATTTGAATTTTTTCTTTTTCATCAAGTTTAACACCAAAGTGCTCGATGTTTCGATGATAAACAGAAGCTAGTGCAGAATTGTCAGAATTTTTGTATAGAATCATCTCCTTTATTGCCTCTCCGAGTCCCATATTTTCATAGACGATATTGCCCAAATTAATTGTATTTATTTTAAGTAATTTAAATGTTTCTTTTGATGGCTCAAAACAATATATCTTACTATCATCAAACTCGGAGTAAACCTTTTTTGTGTAGTCTCCAATATTGGCACCAACATCAAATATAATGGATCCCCTTCTTTTAAGTTTTTCAGCTATATGATGAATTAAAAAATATTCACCATTCTCTTCCGGTATACTATTGCCGTAATTCATACCAGTAATGCCAACAAAGTGTAACTTATGAAAAAACCACTGATATTCATAAAAACCATTTTCACTCTCTGATAATTTAATTAAATGATTTGATAACTTTCTTATATACCACTTTTTAAATTTTTTAACAATTAACATATTTTTATTATTGAATATTACTATTTAGTACCATCGATCAGAGTGGAATTCCTGATTAATTCTAGCTGCGCTTAATAGCTTACATAACCTACTACTTTATATATAGATTGCCTTATTAAATATTTTAATAAATAAAAAATCATCTTTTGTTGATACTCTAAATATTGGACCCAACATAAATTGAGCCATCGTTCTTTGCTGATCATTCTTAAGTTTCGACTTGACTAATAACTTTATTGCTTTAACAAAGTTTTTTCCACGTGTGTATTCTAATTCTTTGACTATTAAAAGAATATTGTATTTATTAAACCAGTAATCACATTTCTTATTTTCTAATTTAAGATTTTGCAAATAATTATCAGTTATCCTCTTTGAGGTAATATAATGTCTAAATTTAAGAGACTGAGAATACCATAATTTATAACCTAATATAAGAGCCCATTGAGATATTTCCGAATCCCCACCAGAAGATAGTGATTCCCCTGTTCTATCTGAAAGAAAGGAACAAAAGTTAAGTTTTTGGGCTTGTACAAAAATCGATTTCCTCGCCACCATTCCAGCACCCCAAACATATCCCCTTTTCGATATATCTCCGTCCATATCGGATTGAGGTCCACATGCATACCATCCTTCTTGCATTTTAAACCATGAAGGAGGATCAATATCAATAACTGCTTCACCATAGCCTCCAACAATGCCGATTTTATTGTTTTTATACAATAAATTGTAACTAAGTTGAACATAATCATTGTGCAGCCAATTATCATCATCACAAAAAATTAAAAAATCAAATTTTGCAATGTCAACACCTGTTTTACGTGCATTTGATAATCCTTGTTTAGGTTCATCTACAATAATAAAAGGAACCATACAATTATATTTTGTCCATTCTTCTTTGGCAACTTCACTAGTATTATCTGTTGAATTGTTATTTACAATTATTACCTCCCATTGAATATCAGATGTGATTTTTTGTAAAGCGAGATGCTTAAGCGTTTTCGAAAGACGACTTGCACTATTATAACAACATATAATTATTGATACACCAATATTCATTGTAGTTCCTTCATTTCTGAATATTCTTTTTATAATTTCTTTTTAGCCTGCGCCATAAAGGAGATACATATAAATGATCAAGAAAATTATATATTTTACTTTTGAAATACATAATTAATATCTCGGGATGTTTTTTAATTAATAGAATAAGTAAAAGGAAATAATATTTTAAATTAAAATTTGTATTATTTATTTTATCTGTCCAAAAATAGTTTATAGTCTGTCTTTCTTTTTCGTCAAGGTGTATTATATTGTGGCTTAAAACTTTTATCCCTTCAAAAATATGTAACCCTTTTTTTTCGCTGTTACTTGAAACAGACGTATCATGTCTTCTGAAATTATTAAATGGATAGAATACTTTGGAGATTTTGGTGTTTTCAGCTAAAAGTGACCAAAATAACCAATCACCGCAATATTTCATTTTTACAAAAGACTTCTGGTCAATATCATATAATAATTTCTTTTCAAATATTGCCATACTTGCATTATATATAGCATTCCCAAAAATCATTTGTCTTTTTATAAATTCAGTACCCAAATATGTTTCCTTTAAATCGCTATTTAAATGCTTATAAAGTATATTCCCATTATTATCAACGTGATTAGACTCACAAAAAACAACACCAACTCCATCCTTGAACTGAGGCAGTAGTTTTTCAAGGAACACATGATCACAAAAATCATCACTTTCTGCAATCCAGATATATTCACCTTCTGCTAATTCTAATCCTTTTACCCACTGTTTGAACGTGCTTCCTGAATTTTGTTTATTAACAATAATGCGTGATACCTTAGGATTTGTTGAATATTGTTTTAGTATTTTTACACTATTGTCAGTACTGCAATCATCAAGCAAAATAAGTTCAAAGTCTTGATATGTCTGATTTAAAATGCTGTCCAGCCTTTTTGACAAGTACACTGCATGGTTATAACTTGGTACAATTACAGAAACCTTGGGCATTGATTATTTTCTGAGGAATTGTTTTAGCTTCCGGTATGGTTTCATTATCCTATGACCAATTATATAATCATTGGTCATTAAAATATGCTCTGCTTTCTGAGCTAACTCAAATGATTTTTGCTCAAGTAATTGATTGGTTTCATGCAAACTTTTAATTTCTCTTTCCAGAAATTCAAAATACCGATCTCCCTGCTCTGGATTGCTGTAATCACTATTTATAGCGTCACTGCACAATTGGAGGTATTGAAAACCAAATCGTTCATCGGGTTCTATATGGCAACCTTCACCCCACTCGTTCCATGCATTAATAAATATAATACGTTCATCCTCCTGGAAATATCTAATTGTAAACTGGATAGAACGATATAGAAAATACTTAAATAAATAGGGAGAAGTATTTATGAAGACAGTTGCATTTTGTTTTCGCCGGGAAGTATTATCCCAACAAGGGAAAACACAACGAAAATATTTATATGATTTCTTCTTCAACAACATATTAAATACTGTTGTGGAATAATCATATTTTGTTAAATGAAAGTCAGCTCCTGATTCTTTAATACCATAATTTATCGTTCGCCAGTCAGGGGCGAATTCCATTGCAGAATCAAATCCGATAACCGACGGTTCAATATCCGAAGCAAGGCTTTCAACCCTAACAAGGTAAATATCCTTAAATCCAAATGATTTAGCTTCTTCTCTCCATATTTGCGCAGTTTCTTTTATATCCGGGAATAGTTCAGTCCGGTATACTATAAATAACGGTTTATCATCAACTGTGATATATCGTTTATCCGAAAAAACATTCTTGCATAAGAATCGGATATGTACAAGGTCATCTTCAAAAGAATATTCCTGCTTGATAATTATCTCTTCATCTAATCCATCCCACCTTTTGGTCCAGTTTTCGTTGGCCCATATATAGCAAAATGGGAAATCTGGTTTGCCCAGGGAAAGCATATTGTCAAGTGGTTGGTTCAGCAATCGCTTACCATTGAACCAGTAGTGATAATAAGCAAAGCCATAAACACCATGATCTCTGGCCATGGCTGCTTGTTTTATCAATACTTCAGGGTCGAGCAAATCGTAATAACCAATATCACTATGAGGCACATGCGGCTGGTAATGTCCTTCGAATAATGGCTGCGCTTTTTTAACATTGGACCATTCAGTAAACCCTTCACCCCATGCTTTGTTGTTATCTGCGATCGGATGATATTGAGGAAGATATAGTGCTATTTGCTTAACATTATTCATTTATAGGTAAGGCTAAAGTCTCTTTAACGGCTTCTAAATATTGGTATCCATTTTTTATATCTGGCTCAAGATAATTTCCCTCTGCCCATTCATTCCAAGAATTAATAAAAATGAAATTTTCGTCGTCTTTGAAATTCATTTTTTTTAATAATTCAATACTCTTTTTGAAATATTTTTTAAAAATAACAGGGCTATTATTTTTAATAACAATACCATTTATCGCTCTTCTGGGGGTATTGTCCCAATTAATGAAGGAACATGGAAAATATGGATAAGAAATTTCCCGATTCAGCATTAATTCTTTTGCCTCGGAATAATCGTAGATCTTTAGTTTTGAATTAAATACACTTAGTCTGATATTCCTTAATAATTTCTTTAATCTTTTTCTATCATCCATAAAATCAGGTAAAACACCTAATTGAGGTTCAAAATTCAAAATATTATCAAATCCTAAATTGCGCAAATCAATATTTCCATTGTGGGAATTAGAAGCAATGAAATAGGGTTTTTCTAATTCTGAGTTTTTGCATCTGTCGGTAAAAAGATTCAGTGTCCTGGTAATGTCAGGAAAGTCTAAGGGCCGATAAATTATGAAGACAGGTCTATTTCCTACTTTTAAATAGCGTTGATCCTTAAACACTTTAACAAGCCAATTGATATGATTGCAATCATCTGCTTCACTGTAGGTTTGTTTTATTAAAATCTCCTTTTCTTCACCAAGCCATCTGCGACTCCAGGTTTCATTGGCCCAGAATAAGCAAAACGGGAAATCTGGCATTTTGTATTCTAGAAAATTATCAACAGGCAGATTAAGAAGTTGCTTTCCATTAAACCAATAGTGATAGAATGCAAAACCATAAATCCCAAACTCTTTAGCCAATAATGCTTGCTTGACTAGTACCTCAGGATCACTTAAATTATAATATCCAATTGAATGGTGAGGAATATTTGGCTGATTATGTCCTTTATACAACGGTTTAGATTTTTTGACATTTGTCCATTCAGTAAATCCCTTACCCCACCATCTATCGTTTTCTGGAATTGGGTGGTATTGAGGGAGGTAAATTGCAATGGGGCGAAGATTTTTCATTTATTTAATAATCGAAAAAACTTTTTAATTTTTGATAATAAGGTTTCAGAAAAAATTTAAGCCTTTTTTTTGTTTGCATTAAAATGTTCTCTTCTGGAAATAATTTTGGAAATTTTGATTGTACCCGCATATAAAATTCATCAATTGAAATTGATTCATCAAAATTATTTTGATTTATTGTTATTCGATCACTCGTCGGTAAACCAATCTGTTGATTCGAATGAATTCTATACTGAATAAGACATTCATCTATATAACGCAAACCATTAATTGCAGCTGCATGAAGTGCGAGCCAAGTATCATGCCAGTAATTATTAGGAACATTAAACGGAATAACTATATTTATCAACTTTCTCCTAAAAGCAATTGTTGCACCAGTTACTTTGTTGTTATTTTTTAATAGATCGTTGAAAGCAAAAATGTTATTCCCCCACCTTTTTTGCATTTCATTGTTAAACCCCCATTGATCCCACAGAGAATTTCCAAGATATTTTCCATCCTTATCAATTAGATCACCATTAGAGAAAATCATTATTGCATAAGGGTCTGATTGAAATACTTTCATGATTTTTTCAACTTTATTTTTTTTCCAGATATCATCCTGATCAGCTAAAAAAATAAAATCCCCTGTTGTTAACGAAATTGCATTTTCAAAATTCCTAATAGCCCCCTTATTTACTAAATTTTTATAAATGGAAATTATATCCGGAAATTTAGATTTAAAATCTTCAATTATTCTTATTGTCCCATCCGTTGAAGCATCGTCACAAACAATAATTTCATTTACCGGAAAGGATTGATTTAATATGCTATTCAACTGCTTATCAATGTGTTGTTCGCCATTAAAAGTGCAAAGAGCTATTGAGATATTCATTCACCTGTTTAATATTGATATTAATTTTGGGTTGTCGAATTTAATATTCTCTAGAATTTATTAATACTAGAACTTTCTTAATATTCTTTAGGTTGTCCTGATGCTCTTCGTAGATAAAATGAACAACTAAATACCAATTAATATTTTTGGAGTATTAATAACTAATTTAAAGAAAAGACGCATATTTCGTATATTGGCAGTTCTTGCCAATTCCTGCTTAAGAAATCTTGCACGAATTCTAAGAGATAATTGGTTTTTCCCATATTTAAGAAACTGTAAAATCTTTTCGTTTTTAAATTTAGCATCATTATATGTAGAGCTAAAACCATTGTCTGCATATTCAGCAACTACCAAACTAAAATATTTTTTTGAAATCGACCTTGATAAAAACCAGCGTATATTATGATCCCAATCAGCATTTGATTTATATTTTAAACTAAATAATCCTAATTTCTTAAAAATAGTTTTTCTAAAAAATATTGCCTGATGACAAATATTTTGTTTTAAAATTTTCGAATTTGTAAACTCTCCAGAATATCTACCATTAAACCTTTTGCTATAAACATCCCCATAAATTACATCATAATTATTGTTTGATACTTCATGTTCGATTAGTTGCAAAACATCTGAATTAAAAAGTTTATCATCACTTCCTAAAAAATAAATCCACTCTCCTTTCGCCAATTTTATTCCTTTATTCATTGCATCGAAGATGCCTTTATCGTGTTCAGATATCCATCGAATGTTATCTTTTAATGAAGCATGGTTTTTAATAATATCCAAAGTGCCATCAGTCGAACAGTTATCAATAAATAGAATTTCATAATCAGTGAATGTTTGATCTAAAATACTGTCTAAGGCTCGACATAGAGTATTTATCGAATTATATGTTGGAATAATTATGGTAAGTAATGGGGTCATATAAACCAAAAATCTCTTTT
>Ga0182021_10000896_pt1 | contig 33745 bp, 34 predicted proteins | sample 612E3MmetaG_FD_120493 | JGI IMG/M metagenome (GOLD analysis project Ga0182021, IMG submission 120493) | Permafrost microbial communities from Stordalen Mire, Sweden - 612E3M metaG (Illumina Assembly) | ecosystem: Environmental > Terrestrial > Soil > Wetlands > Permafrost | place: Sweden... | reverse complement strand
CATCCGCTCCTATGGCTGAGGCGGTTTGTCCGTCGGGAACCACGTCGGCAGGAACCGTTTTAAGCGTTTATGCAGTTTACAAACCAGCCTCAAACGACAATCAGGGCAGCTCGTGGCTTCCAACCGTGCTGATTGTGATTGCATTTGTAGGAATCGTTTTAGCCGTTATTTTGGCGGTTATGTATGCCGCAAGAAAAAGCAAGAACAACGTTTAACAATGTTTAGGGTAAAGCAGTTTGCACATAACTATTAGTAAGACAATCAACTGTTGAATCCTGTTTTGTGGCTGTTTTGGCGGCTCTTTTCCGAAATGCTTTTATTTTTGGAGGGCTGTCTGGATTAACAGATTCGGAGCTATAACAATGAACGTCGCGCTTCAGGCGAGAAATATTTCTACACACTTCTATAGCTTCGAGTACAGCTTTTATTATTACTTTAACTAAGCCCAGAACAGAAAATTTTTGGGAAGTTCTGGGCGTGGGATGGATGACTTATGAAAAGTGAAAAACCCTGCAAAAAAATTGTGGTCAAATTCGGCGGTTATAGCCTTGGTGACCCTGAAAGGCTGTCTAAAGCGGTAGCTTCAGTGGTAAATGAGGCGAAAAAAGGCACAAAGATTGCCGTTGTGGTATCTGCGATGGGCAAAACAACCGATGTCCTCATGAACACCGCCAAAAACTCCTCTAACGGTAAACTCGAAAAACATGAACTCGACGACATATTGTCGATGGGTGAACGGACCAGCGTACGCATATTCAGCGCGGCATTGCGAACGAACGGTGTGGAATCCCGCTACTTCGACCCACGAGACGACGACTGGCCCATAATAACCGACGCCTGTTTTTCCAACGCAAACCCCAATCGCTACCAATGCGAGCAAAGAATCCAGAAACTTGTGTTACCTCTTGTCGAAAAAGGCATCGTCCCAGTCATCGCAGGCTTCGTGGGGAGAACCGCGAAAGGAAAAGTTACAACGCTGGGAAGAGGTGGGAGCGATACGACAGCTTTCCTGTTGGCTGAAGCACTTAAAGCAGACGAGGTCGTTTTAGCAACTGACGCAGACGGAATCATGTCAGGAGACCCTAAGGTCGTTTCGAACCCAAGGCGGTTGGCCGAAATTGATGTTAACACGCTTGTTGGACTTGCTGATTCGGGAGCCAAATTCATCCATTCCAAGGCGCTCAAGTATAAGCCTCTGTCCGTGGATGTTCGAGTTATCAGCAGCGCACATGGCGACTTAACACGAGAAGGCACTGTCATCAAAGGCGCTTTAGCCTCCGAGCTAGACGTCGAACAAGCCAGCCAATCCCCCATCGCTGAAATCACGGTGGTTGGTCAAAAAATCGTCGATAACCCTCGAATAATTGAGGACATGGTCACAAAAGCCAAGAAACACTCGCAGTTAGTAGGCATGTCAACAAACACGAACTCCGCCATTCTCTACATCTCCGCTGAAAAGCCGCTGGAGGCATTCTTCAACGACATTCACCAAACCGTTTTAGCCAACGCTGAAGCCAAAGCCATGGCGGTCAAAAAAGATTTGGTGTTCCTGAAAATCCGGGGTGTAGGGTTAGAGGAAACGCAAGGCATCATTGGCAAAATCAGTGAAGTCTTGAGGGTGAACGGCATCAACATAGCAGGTATACTCACAATCGCTTCAAGCATTCTGCTTTTTGTGGATTGGAGTCAAAGGGAAAAAGCGCTGGAACTAATCAGAAAATCCTTAAGGAGTCAGTAACATGACCTCAACTTGGACTCGAACAACAACAGGGTGGAACTAGCATGGAAGGCAAGCAACGTAGGTTAAACCGAATTTTCCGAGCTGATAACCGAACAGTAATCGTTCCCATGGACCACGGCGTAACCATTGGACCCTGCAAAGGAATAGAAAACATGCAAACCACCGTTAACGCCTTGCTCAAGGGTGGGGCAGATGCAGTTTTAGTGCATAAAGGCATAGCTAAACGCGTCGACGCGGGAAACGCAGGTTTAGTCGTTATGCTTTCTGGTGCTTCGAATCTAAACCCTAACCCTAACTACAAAGTTCAAGTGTGCAGCGTACAAGAAGCCGTTCGAGTAGGCGCAGACGCGGTCTCCGTTCACGTTAACTTGGGGGCACAAGATGAGGACAAAATGCTCGTCAAACTAGGAAAGGTTGCTGAAGAATGCGACCTGTTCGGTATGCCCTTACTTGCAATGATGTACCCCCGGGGACCTAAAATAACAAACGAACACGCGCCTGACTTGGTGGCTCACGCTGCCCGATTAGGTGCTGAATTGGGCGCAGACATAATCAAAACAAACTACACGGGCGACATGGAATCCTTCAAAGTCGTTGTCGAATGCTGTCCAGTTCCCGTCGTTATCGCAGGCGGACCCAAAGCCAAAACCGCAAAAGACACGTTAGAAATGACAATAGACGCCCTGAAGGCGGGAGGTTCAGGATTATCCATAGGACGCAATGTCTTTCAACATGAAAGCCCAACCGCCATGACAAAAGCACTCTCAGCAGTCGTCCACAAAGGCGTCTCCCTGGAGGTTGCGCAGAAACTTTTAGGTGGAACCAGTTGAAGGAACTCTGGGTTCAGATTGAAAAGAACGCAACCGAAAAAGACAAATTGGCTAGATTAGCCGCTGACCTGAGCGATGCAGTACTGCAGGGAAAAATCGTCCTCACCTCAAGCAAGAAAGAAGTCACGGTAATAGACAAATTCGATGAAGTAGTTCTGAAAGATTTGAAGCATGAAGGAAAAACCGTTGCCCTAAAAGTAACCATCCACGGAAAAGAAGACGAAAACACCGCCGTCAAAGCCGCAGAATTCGGTGTTGACTACGTAATTATCAATTGCCTAGACTGGCGGGTTATTCCACTGGAAAACCTCATCGCGAGAATATGCGGCAAAAGCAGACTCATTGCTGAAGTCAAAAGCGCCCAAGACGCGCAACTTGTGCTAGAAGCGTTGGAGTTGGGTACAGACGGGGTTCTATTGACCACGGGCTCTTCTGAAGAAATCTCCAAAACCGCGGCAGTTATTAAACGGCAAACACCAAGAATCGTATTGATCCCCGCCAAGATTACTTCGATTAGCCAAATTGGCACTGGCGCAAGGGTTTGTGTGGACACCTGTGACTTGATGGAACCCGGAGAAGGAATCCTAGTCGGCTCTCAAAGCGCAGGTCTGTTTCTTGTAGAGGCAGAAGTGTATGAGAACCCATACGTTGCTGCTCGTCCCTTCAGGGTTAACGCGGGTTCCATCTCCATGTACACATTAGGCACGCTACAGAACACGAGGTACCTCTCAGAGCTCAAAGCCGGCGAAGAAGTACTAATAATAACCAAAGAAGGCAAAGCGCGCAAGGCTAACGTGGGCAGAAGCAAAACAGAGTTCCGCCCCCTCATCCTAATCGAAGCCGAAGTGGAAGGCAAAAAAATCAAAACTGTCCTCCAAAACGCCGAAACAATCCGACTCGTCACCCCAAAAGGTTCCACGCCAGTCACAGATTTGAAGCCAGGTGACGAGGTGCTGGTTCACGTTGCAGCGAAAGGCGGTCGACACTTCGGCGTCTCTGTGCCAGAAGAAAAGGTGATTGAACGTTGACCCCAAAAATTTGTGTATCCATTCTTCCCTACAACTTGACCGACGCGCTCAAAATGCTTACGAAAGCGGAGTTGTTGGGTGCAGATTTCATTGAGGTTCGGCTGGATGAGCTTGACATGGATTGCGACCTTAATGTTTTGGTAGCGAACCGAAAAGTGCCGCTTATTGCCACGGATAAGGCGGTGCGGGAATCGATTGAGCACAGGTTTTTGGCGCTTAACGCAGCGAAAAGTGGCTTCCCATACGTCGACCTCGACTTGACAACACCAAGACTAAGCGAGCTTGTTCGAGAAGTCAAAGGTTCAGGTGCCAAATGCGTAATCAGTTTCCACGACGCAAAAGGCATCCCAGCCCTGCCCGAACTGCTGGAAACTCTCCAAAAACAAATCCAAGCCGGGGCGGACGTATGCAAAATAGTGACAACAGCCACTCAGATGCAAGACAACCTCACCCTATTGCAGTTTACGTCGGAAGCTTCTGCGCAGGCTAAAGTGGTCTGTTTTGGCATGGGCGACCTTGGCAGAACCTCACGACTGCTGTCTCCGCTTTTTGGTGGGCTCTTCACATTTGCAGCGCTTGATGTTGGCGGCGAAACAGCTCCAGGTCAGATGACTCTTCAGGAAATGCGTTTGGCTTACGAGTTATTGAGGCTCAATTAGGCATGAACGTGTCAGGGAAAACGGCTGTGTACGGCGTGATAGGCGACCCCATAGCGCACTCGCTGAGTCCCGCGATGCAGAACGCTGCTTTTGGCGAGTTGAAGTTGGACTGCGTTTTTGTGGCGTTCAAAGTTCCAGCTGCCGACGTGGAGAATTCCTTGCGTGGCATGCTGGGTCTATATATTCGCGGCTTAAACGTGACCATGCCCGATAAAGCAGCCGTTATTCCATTCATAGACGAAGTTGATGAAACAGCCCAATTCCTCGGCTCGGTCAACACCATCCTAAACGAAAAAGGCAAACTCCGCGGCTTCAGCACCGACGGCGCAGGCGCCCACCATGCGCTCGAAGAAAACGGAGTGGACCTTAAGGGAAAAAAGCTGGTTTTGCTCGGGGCAGGCGGTGCGGCAAAAGCTATCGCGTTTACCTTCGCCAAAGAAGTCAACGAACTTGTCCTCCTCAACAGGACAGCCGGAAAAATTGACGACTTAGCCCAAGTCATAAACAAGAAATTCCACAAAAAAGTCGCCGTCGAAACTCTGACACCCGCCACTATCCAAAAGAGCCTGCAAGACGCAGATATCCTCATCAACGCTACCAGCGTTGGCATGAACCCGCACCCCAACGAAACCCTCGTCAAACCCACCTGGATAAAACCAAACATCGCAGTATTGGACATCGTCTACAATCCGCTGGAAACAAAACTCGCCAAAGACGCCAAAACAGCAGGCGCAAAAGTCATCAGCGGCTTAGAAATGCTCATTTACCAGGGGGCGGCGTCTTTCGAAATCTGGACCGGCAAAGCTGCGCCCATAGAAGTTATGAGGCAGGCAGCACTAAAACAACTGGAAGGCGGTAGGTGAAATCGTGACTCAAAGAACGGCAACCGCTGTAGCCCACGGGGCAGCAACAATTGTAAATGCCATGGCTACAGGTCAGGGTGCAGCGTTCGGCGTAGACCTGTGGACGAAAGCCGAAGTCAAACTCACCAGCGAACCAAAAGTAATCCAAGGCGAAATACAATCCGACCCCACGGAAAACACCGCCTTGATAGAGTTCGCAGTTGCGCGGGTCCTAGCACACTTCAAAATGGAAAACCGGCTCGGCGCCAAAATCAAAACCGACTCGAATATCCCAATTGCTCGGGGGTTGAAGAGCAGCAGCGTCGCAGCCAACGCAGTCACACTAGCCACCGTAGCCGCTTTGGGAAAATCTTTAGACGACATCGCTGTTATTAACTTAGGCGTTGATGCAGCTTTCGACGCGAAAGTCACGGTGACGGGCGCGTTTGATGACGCCTGCGCCAGCTACTTTGGAGGCATTGCAGTAACCGACAACACAAAAAGAGCCCTCCTTACGCGGGCACCGCTTCCTGAAGGCTTGGCGGTTCTGTTCCACGTTCCCCCAAAAAAGATATACACTGCCAATTCCGACGTAAATCGACTAAAAACCGTGGCGCCGCTAATCAAAGTTGCCTTCCGAGAAGCGGAAAACGGGAGCTTTTGGCAGGCGCTTTCCCTTAATGGAATAATCTACAGTTCAGCCATTGGCTTTGATGCGTCAGTGGCTTTGGATGCTCTGCAGGCGGGCGCCGTTGCTGCTGGGTTGTGCGGCAAAGGGCCTGCAGTGACCGCTGTAGTTCCAGACGACCGCTTAGACGCGGTAAAGATTGTCCTGCAAAAGTACGAAGGAGAAATCATCCAAACCAAGTTTAATCAACAAAAAGCAAGCGTAGTGAAATGAGATGCCAGAAGTAACAATTCGGAAAACAGAAAACCTGAAGGGGCAAGTTTGTGCTCCTCCGTCAAAACCTTACACCCAAAGAATGACTATAGCGGCGGCTCTGTCAAACGGAGCCTCAAAGCTGTCTAACCCGCTGCTCTCAGAAGACACCGAGGCAACCCTGCGCGCGGCTGAAGCGTTAGGCGCCAAAGTCGAAGCAACTGGTGATTGCTGGACCATCGAAGGGGCAACTCCAGTTAAGGGCGCGAAAAAACCTATAGATTGCGGCGAGTCCGGTGCCACTTTACGATTCATGATTCCCGTGGCAGCCCTAGCAGCCAAGCCCTCGGTTTTTGTTCTCGGGGAAGGATTAGCAAAACGACCTGTGAAACCCCTCTTGGACAGCCTTAAACAAATAGGCGCCAACGCCACGGTGAAGACGGTCCGAGGAAAAACCTCTGTACGAGTCGAAGGTGGCGGCATACAAGGCGGCAAAACCACCATGCCCGGAGATGTGAGTAGCCAATTCGTCTCGGGACTCATGTTTGCCTGCCCCTTTGCAAAAGCCGACACCAACCTCACCATGACCTCGCTTCTGGAATCAAAAAGCTACGTCCTCATGACCGAAAACGTTCTGAGCAAACACGGCATAAAAGTGGACATATCAGAGGACTTTAACAAAATAAAAATCCCCGCAAAACAAATCTACCAACCCGTCGACAGCAAAGTCCCCGGTGACTTTTCGTCCGCCGCGTTTCTGCTAGGAGCGGCCGCCATCACCAACTCGAAGGTGACGTTGAAGAATCTGGATTACGGCAGTATCCAAGGCGACAAAATCATAATGCGCATCCTCCAGCAGATGGGCGTGAACGGTAAAGTGTGCGTGGACCAGATTGAAATCGAGGGCAACGGCGGCTTCCTCAACGCGGTGGATATTGATGCAAGGGACATCCCTGACTTAGTTCCCGTCTGCGCGGCGCTTGCTTGCTACGCGAATGGCACCACTAAGATTCACGATGCTGAGCGACTCAAACTCAAAGAATCCGACCGATTAACCTCACTGTTTTTTGAGCTGCGCAAGATGGGCGCTGACATTGCGGCGGAAGAAAGCAGCTTAACCATAAACGGACCCTGCAACCTACATGGTGCAACCATTGACTCACATAACGATCACCGAATCGCCATGGCGTGCTCCGTCGCGGCACTAAGGGCCGAAGGCGAAACTGTTATCCAAAGCGCGGAATGCGTCAGAAAGTCTTATCCGCAATTCTTCAATGATTTACGTACGTTGGGAGTAGACTTAGTTGGCGGGCAATTCGATCGGTAAAGCGTTCGTGTTTACCTCGTTTGGGGAAAGCCACGGCAAACTCGTCGGAGTAGTGGTTGACGGCTGCCCAGCGGGGCTTCCGTTTTCTGGGGTTGATGTGCAGGCAGACTTGGACAGACGGATTCCGCTGCAAAAACCTGGGTTGGTCTCGGGCAGAGTTGAGAAGGACATTGCCCAAATTCAGTCGGGGGTCTTTAACGGGTTCACGACGGGTGCTCCAATTTGCCTGACTCTGGAGAATAAGGAGACTCAAAGCACCGACTACGACTCCATCAGGGACCTGCCACGCCCGGCTCACGCCGACTACACCGCATTCGTTAAGTACGGTGGCTTCAACGACCCCCGTGGCGGTGGACGCTTCAGCGGCAGAATCACCGTCGCGACCATCATGGCAGGCGCCCTGGCAAAGAAGCTGCTAAGCCAGTTCGACGTGGACGTTTTGGCTTACACAAGATCCATTGGCAAAATAAAATCCGAAAAACAACTGGGCTTGGGCGAAATCCGCAAGAACCGATACGAATCTGCCGTTCGATGCCCCGACTTAGCCTGCTCGGAGAAAATGGAAGATGCAATCTTGGCTGCAAAAAAAGCAGGCGAAAGCTTGGGCGGCGTAATAGAATGCGTTGCATTGAATGTTCCCGCCGGTGCCGGGGAACCGCTGTTTGACACATTAGACGGAGACTTAGCCAAAGCGCTTTTCACAGTTCCAGCGGTTAAAGGAGTCGAGTTTGGCAGCGGCTTTGAATTAACCGAAATGCTTGGCTCCGAAGCAAACGATGCTTTCCAAATGCAGAACGGCAAAGTTGCAACCGCCACGAATCTAGCTGGCGGCATTTTGGGCGGTATCTCCTCAGGGATGCCCATCGTTATCCGCGTCGCGGTAAAACCCACGCCATCCATTGCGAAAGAGCAGCAGACCGTGCATTTAGCCAAAATGGAGAACGCCAAAATCAAAGTGGGCGGGAGACATGACCCCTGCGTCGTTCCCAAGGCAGTTCCCGCTGTGGAAGCAGCCGCGGCCTTCACCTTGGCAGACCACATGATTCGTGCAGGTTTCATACCGAAAATCCTCAAGAGGCAAGAATAATGCATACTCTCAAAGAACTCCGCAGAGAGGTCGATGAAGTGGACGAACAAATTATCCGTTTCTTAGCTGACAGAGTGAAGGTGTGTGAAGCAATTGGTGCGGCTAAGAAGGCAAAGGGGCTACCAGTCAGGGACATTGCAAGGGAAAAAGACGTTTACCAGCGTGTCCGTGAACAAGCTGCCAATTTAGGTTTGAATCCCGCTGAAGTTGAGGCCGTTTACCGCGAAATAGTTAATATGTGCTGTTCCGTTCAAGAATAGAAATCAGACTCTTTACGGAGAGCAAACCGGTATGCTGTACGAGATAAACGAGAAAGCCCTAAAACTTGAAGCTGAAGGCAAAAAGATCATTCGTTTAAACTTAGGGGACCCCGACCTGGAAACTCCACCTGAAATCGTGGAAGCCGCTTACCAAGCGATGAAGGCGGGGAAGACCAAATACTCTTCTGCTTACGGAGAAAACAGTCTTCGAAAGAAGCTTGCAGAAGTCCACCGGGTGAAACCTGATAACGTGGTTATTACTCCAGGCTCCAAGTGGGGCGTGTTTGCCACGATGTATTTGATGTTGAAAGGCGATGGCAACGTCATCATCCCAACCCCATACTGGACTGCATACGAGTTAATCGCCAAAAGCATAGGCGCCAAAGTCAAACTCCTCAGGACTGAACTGGAAAACGACTGGAAAGTCGACCCCGCCAAGCTCGAGGCGCTCATTGACAAAGATACCAAAATGATTATCCTAAACAACCCCAACAACCCCACAAGCAAAGTCATGGACGACAAAACGCTGGACGGCATCGTCGAAATCGCCGACAAAAAAGGCATCACGATTCTTTCAGACGAGGTTTACGGAACCATTGCGTTCGACAAAGTCAAAAGCATCCTCGACTACGACGACGGCTGCAAACACATCCTGAGCAACGGCTTCTCCAAAACCTTCACCATGACAGGCTGGCGCATCGGCTACATAATCGCCGACAAACTTCTAGTTGACAACATAACCAAACTCAATCAAATAACCATAAACAACGTACCCGTATTCATTCAAGAAGCGGCATTGAAGGGGCTGGAACTGCGCAAGCAAATCGCCACCGCCATAAAGAAGGAGTACAAAGAACGCGCCGACATGGCATGCAAAATCCTCTCCAAAGACGGCTTAGCCTTCACCAAACCCGAAGCACCATTCTATGTGTTCCCCAAGCACCCCGGTTTAGACAGCGAAAAATTCACCCTGGACCTACTCGACAAAGGCGTAGCAGTCGCGCCAGGCACATCATTTGGAGATTACCGAGAGCACTTCCGCATCTCGCTAACAGCACCCAGACCTCAAATTAAAACGGCACTCAACATCATATGTGAGGCGCTGGAATGAAAACCGCTGTTCTCGGCGCAGGAAAAATGGGCGTATGGTTTACGAAATTCTGCAAAGAGAACGGCGACAAAGTAATCCTATCAGACCGAAACCCTGAGAAACTCGCTAAACTGGGCGCTGAGCTGGGCGTAGAAACCGCTGGGCTTGTTAATGCTGTTAAGGAAGCCGACCGAATTATGATCTGCGTCTCCATCAGCAGCTTTGAAGAAGTCGTCAAAATAATCGGTCCAACCATCAAAGACGGGCAAGCAGTAATGGATATCTGCAGCATCAAAGAGTTCCCAGTCAGAGTCATGCACGACAACATCAAGAACGGCTTGATTTTGGGTACACACCCGCTTTTTGGTCCAGGCAGCAAAGACGTTAAACACAAAACTTACATCCTCACCCCCACAACCGAAGCCGAAGCAAAATATGCCGAAGTCTTTAAAAAATGGCTAGACACGATGGAAGCCCACGTCTTCGTCATGCCACCCAAAAAACACGATGAACTCATGTCAGTCGTTTTGGGGGTGCCACATTTTCTGGGCTTAGTCGCCTGCGAAACGCTGCTGGAACAGAAAAACTTCCCCGAAACCAAACAAGTCGCAGGAACAACCTACCGCATGCTGTTCACATTGGCAGAAGCTACGGCTCTTGAGACGCCCGACCTATTTGCCAACCTCCAACTGAACCTGCCCGAAATGGGAAAAATCGAAGACCAATTCATCCAAAACGCCCAAGAATGGCTCGACCTGATTAAGCAGAAGAACCCGCAAGCCATCATAGACAAAATGGAGCAACTCAAAGCGAAACTTCTGCAGATCGACCCTGACTTCGCCAAATCATACGAAGTTATGTACAAGATGCTGGAATCGACAGAAAAATAACCTTTTCAAACTTTTTTCCCCGCATCTTCTAGCTTCGAAATGCTGAACGGAAAAATCCGTTGACCGCACGGAAATAAATGGGCGTAACCCAAACTGCTCCCGAGTGGTAATTCTTAAATGGGGCATTTGCATCAACAAAGATATTCAGGTGTAACGTAAAATGTCACAACCAACCTTCAAAACAGTTTTCATTTTCCTTGACACAGACAAATTCTGCAGTCCCTTTGACATGCTCGTCGCCACTGACGCTTTTCCAGACAGCAACATATTCAAGTACGAAAACGTCACAGGCGATGACGCGTCGAAAATAGTTTTCGACGCTTTATTCCCACGCGGACCTCTGGGCGCGGCACACACGAAGATTTTCATCAACGGCAGCAACTTCGAAATGGTGGAAAAAGTTGTGGAAGCTACCCAGAAAAGCATGGCATCTGCTCCATGGGGAAACAGCATAATCGTTGACCCACGCGGTGCATACAGCACAGCCGCAGGCGCAGTCGCAAAAAGCTTGGGGCTTTCCCTTGAGAAAGGCTTTGGAACGCTGGAAGGCAAAAACGTTACCGTTCTCGCAGGTACCGGACCAGTCGGGCAAACAGCAGCACGCATATTCGCCTCCGAGAAAGCCAACGTAGTTATCACTTCACGTGCACTCGCAAAGGGTCAGGCGATAGCCGACAAAATCAACAAGGAAGTTGGCGCGGAACTCGTCAAAGTTGTCGAAGTTACCAAACCCGAACAGACAGCAGTCGCAGTGAAAGATGCGGAAATCATCCTCTCCGCAGGCGCAGGCGGCATCCGGCTTCTAAGCCAAGATGACCTTAAGAAAGCTAAGAAATGCAAAATCGTCGCAGACATAAACGCCATCAAACCCGTTGGTGTGGAAGGCTTAGACAGCAACGACGATGGCAAAGAAATCGCAAAAGGCGTGTTTGGCATCGGCGCACTTGCGATTGGCAAGCTGAAAATCAAAGTCGAAACCAGCATGATTAAGAAAGCAACTGAGGCACCTGCAGGCTTATTCGATTACGCCATGGCATATGATGCGGCGAAAACAGACATCCTCAAGAAGCTGGCTAAAGCCAAAGCCGCAGCGGCGCCCAAAGAGCAACCTAAACACTGGTTGCCATAATAAACATCCCCAAATCTTTTTCTTTTCTTTGAACTTTTCAAAATCTGCGTTAAGTGTGCTTAACGTAAAATCGAGTCTGGATTAAGCTTACATAACGCAAAATATGGACTATACCTGAAAGGATTAACGAACTCGTATTTTGATGCAGAGCTAATTCTGTGTTACTTGTAAATGCTGCGTATTCGTTCGCATGCTTCTGCTATGCGTTCTTTAGGTTGAGTGAATGTAATTCGTGCGTATCCTTCGCCGTGTTCGCCGAATCCGATGCCAGGCGTAACTGCGACACCAGCGTTTAGTAGTTTAGCTGCGAATTCTATGCTGCTGCCCTTACAGTTTACCCAAACATAGAATGTGGCTCTGGGTTTTTCACATGGGAACCCTAGGTCGCAGAGCGTGTCGACTAACAGGTCGCGTCTTTCTGCCATTATTTGGTTGTTTTTGCGCAGAAACTCCGGCGGTTCAGCGGTCTTGTACGCACCGAGAGCTTTCACAGCGACTTTCTGCGTGTAGACTGGCGGACCCGAATCAATTTGCGATTTTACTTTTGTTAATCCAGTGATGAGTTGTTTGCAGCCGACTGCGAAGCCGATGCGGTCGCCTGTCATGTTGAAGGTCTTGGAGAGCGAGTGGAATTCGATGGCGCAATCCATGGCTCCGTCGATTTCGAGGATGCTGGGTGCTTTGTAGCCGTCGTAGCTTATTTCGCTGTAAGCGTTGTCGTAGCAGAGGATGATGTTATTTTCATTGGCGAAGTCGACTGCTTCTTTGAGAAAGGCTTTGTCGACGGTGGCTGCTGTTGGGTTGTTGGGGTAGTTGAGGAACATCATCTTGATTTTCTTCGCTTTGATGGTGGTGAAGTCGGGTTTGAAGCCGTTCTTCTCCAGTAACGGCATCGCCACGGGGACTCCATCGCATAGAATCGTGCTGCCGTTTGCGTAAACCGGGTAAGCGGGATCAGGAACCAGCACCTTGTCGCCCGGGTTCACGAAAGCCCTTGCCACGTTAGCGATGCCTTCTTTGCTTCCCAAAAGCGCCACAACCTGGTCGTGCGAAAAGTCTACGCTGAAACGTTTCTTGTACCACTCCGCAACAGCCTCTCGGAAGTTGGGTTCGCCTTGGCTGAAACTGTAATTGTGATTCTTCGGGTTCGTCGCCTCATCCGTAAGCGTCTCGAGAACGATTCCTGGCGGCGGAAGATCAGGGTCCCCTATGCTAAGTGAAATGAGGTCTACTCCTGCCGCCTTCTTTTCCTTGATTTGCTTCTCAATCTCAGCAAACAGGTAAGGTGGAAGCCTCTTAATTCGGTCAGCGAACTCCACGTTCATTTTCGGTCACGTCGCATCTTCTAAAAGAGTTTGCCTTCAAAAACCTTCTCTGCCGGACCCGTCAAAAGCAACGTCTTCCCAACCTCCACAAACAGGACACCGCCTAAAACATACACCGTAACCTTGTCTTTGACTTTGCCCAGCTTGTTAGCTGCCGCCACGGCGGCGCAGGTTCCCGTTCCACAGGCGAGAGTCTCGCCGCATCCCCGTTCCCAGACGCGGAGCTTCAACTCGTTTTTGTTAAGCACCTGCGCGAACCCGACGTTGGTGCGGTTGGGAAAGGCTTTGTGGTTTTCAATCATGGACCCAATGTACTCGACGGGAAACTCGTCTACGTTGTCTACGAATATGACGCAGTGTGGGTTGCCCATAGATAGGCAAGTCACTTTGTAAGTTTCGTCTTCGTCCACTTGGAGATCTTCATTTACGCATGGACCTTGACCCGTCATGGGGAGAGCTTTGCGGTCCCAATTCGGCGCGCCCATGTCCACCTTAATCGATACAGCTATGTCATCTTTCACGGTGAGCCAGACATGTTTCACGCCAGCGTTAGTTTCCACTTTAAACTGTTCTTTTTTGACGATGCCGTTTTCGTAGCAGAACTTGGCGAAGCATCGGATGCCATTACCGCACATTTCGGCTTCGCTGCCGTCCGCGTTGAAAATTCGCATTCTTGCATCCGCAGTGTCCGAGTTGTAGATGAGGAGAAGCCCGTCTGCGCCGACGCCGAAACGGCGGTCGCCCAGTTTCAGGGCAAGGCCGGATACTTGGCTGTCCGCTATTTTGCCCGCTCGGTTGTCCATTACGATGTAGTCGTTGCCTAAACCATGCATCTTCCAGAAACTCATTGCCAATCTGCCGCCTGATGCTGTCCGCGCATCAAATCGTCTAGCTGCTCCCGTTCCCTGACCAGTTTGTATTTTCCTTCTTTGACAAGGACTTCGGCAGCTCTTGGTCGGGCGTTGTATTGGCTGCTCATGCTATACCCGTAAGCGCCCGCATTGAGAACCGCTAGCACGTCACCTTCTTCAATCTTTGGCAATCGTCTGTCTTTTGCGAATAGGTCGCCTGATTCGCAGATTGGGCCTGCAACATCGTATTTTTCTTCTTCTGTGGCAACGAGTTTGTTGGCTACAACGATGGGGTGGTAGGAGCCGTACATGGCGGGTCGAACCAACGTGTTGAAGCCTGCGTCTACGCCGACGAATTTTCTGTACGGTGTTACTTTCACGGTGTTCACGGACGTTAACAGGATGGCTGCGTCTGCAACCAAGTATCTGCCTGGCTCTAAGTGCAACGTTGGTTCGCCTAAACCGTATTGGCTTGTTTTGGTCTTAACCACTGAAAATATCTTGTCAGAGTATGCTTGCAGGTCCAGCGGTTTGTCTTCAGGTCGATAAGGAATGCCTAAGCCGCCGCCGATGTCAATGAATTCGAAGTTTACTTCTGTCTGGTCATGAACCTTCTTGGCAACTGCCAACAGCTTCTCAAGCGCTGCGAGATAAGGTTTAGGCTCGAGAATGCCTGAGCCGATGTGCATGTGGATGCCGAATTTCTCGACTCCTGCTTCTTTCGCCGTTGAGTAGGCTTTGGCGGCATCTTGTTCCCAGATTCCAAACTTGGATTCTTTTCCCGCAGTTATGCAATGTTCGTGGTGTCCGGCGCCGATTTCTGGGTTAATCCTGACCGATAGTGCTTTGGGGACATTGATTTTTAGGAGTCTATTCAGTTGTGATTGGGAGTCTATGTTGACAGTGACGTTGGAGTCTGAGAGGAACTTGAGTTCGTCGTTGCGTACGCTTGTTCCTGTGAAAAGAATGCGTTCAGGCGTGAAGCCGCTGGTCAGTGCCATGAAGACTTCGCCCGGGCTAACCGCGTCTATGCAGGAGCCTTCCGACTCGAGTGTCTTTAGGACGGCAAGGTTCGAGTTCGCCTTCATTGCATAGTAAATTTTGACCTTTGAATAATTCCGGGTCAACGCAGCCATGAGGCGTTGGTAGTTGTTCCGAATTCTTCTTTCGCTGATGACGTAAAGAGGTGTATCAAACTTTCCAACAAGAGCTTGTGCGGAGACTCCGTCTATGAAAAGTTGACCGTTCCTGTTTTCTAAGAGCTCATTAATGGTATTCACTCGCTCTCACCATTATAGTGTATATTCAGATAGTATATACCGCTTGGATTTTAAGCTAATCCCTTAGCCACCGCAAACTCTGCACTTAGGACCCCTGCGCCTGCTCCGCCTCGGATAGTGTTATGCCCAAGGCACGTGTACTTCAAGGTCAGGATGGGGTCTTTTCGGATTCTGCCGACCGAAACAGACATACCTTTGCCTGTATCCCGGTCGAATCTGGGCTGCGGACGGCTTTGTTCCTCTCGGAACACTATGGGGTTCTGCGGGGCGGACGGCAGCTTAAGCTCTTGAGGCTCACCCCTGAAGCTGCGGAATACTTCTACAACTTCCTCGAGTGAAGGATTCTGTTCAAGTTTCACGAAGACCGACTCCAAATGTCCGTCTTTAACGTGAACTCGGTTACAACTAGCACTTACTGTGAATTCGGCGTCTTGTACCGTGCTGCCATCGAAGGTTCCCAGTATCTTGTTGGATTCGCATTCCATTTTCTCCTCTTCCTTAGCAATGTATGGGACAACATTGTCGATGATGTCTAGCGAAGCTACGCCGGGGTAACCTGCGCCGCTCAACGCCTGCATGGTGGTAACCATAACTTGCTTTAGCCCAAACTCCATCAATGGCTTCAGCGTAATTGCCATCTGGATGGTGCTGCAGTTAGGGTCAGTTGTGATGAAACCTTTCCAATTGCGGTTCCTCTTCTGGATGGGAACAAGCGATAGGTGTTCTGGGTTCACTTCTGGAATAAGCAAGGGGACATCTTTTTCCATGCGATGAGCGGAAGCCTTGCTGAAAACGGGGTAGAGCGCCGCAAATTGCTCCTCGACTGGACCCGCAAGGTCTCCAGGGAGCGAGCTGAAAATCAGATCCACGTCGCCTGCCTTCTCAACAGCTTCTACGTTGGCGTCTGCCACGGTCATGTTGGCGATTTCTTTGGGCAGGTCAGATTCCATGACCCAGTTGCAGGCGTCTTTGTATTTTTTGCCTGCTGAACGCTCGGACGCTGCTAAAACTTCGATTTCGAACCATGGGTGCTCTTGAAGTAGCTGGACGTATCTTTGCCCAACTGCTCCTGTGGCGCCAAGTATTGCTACTTTACGTTTCTGAGACATTTTCGATCGCTTCCCTTGCACTTTTCAGTTTATCTCCTTCAATAAAAACGTTAATGGTCGCTTTGCTCGTGGTAACTTCAAGGATGTTAATTCCTGCCCTGCTAAGAGCTGTGCTGATTCGGGCTACACTGCCGGGAGAATCGATGAAAGTTGGATCGCTAACTTGGAGCAAACCCACGTTTTCCCGGTGGCTAATTGCCTTGAAGCCATTGATGTTGTGGAGGCGGTTAATAACTGCCGCTGCGTCCCCTTCGGAGGTGAATATGGATATGCTTTGCTTCCCCGAGCTCACACCGTAAATGGGTTTGCCTTCTAACGCTGCGAAGGCTTCCCGCAGGTTATCCGAGTTGACCTCGCAAACGACGTTGATAGATATCAAATCTGCATGGGTTTCGGTCTCAGGCGAGTTCAATTTGAAGCTCCCCGTGATTTCGGTACCGCCTTCAGCGAGATTGGGGCTGCCGAAGCTCACTACGCGCAACTTTTGGTCAGGCAATTTGTACTTGAGGGCTTCGGGTTTGACGATTTTTGCGCCGCCTTGCATGAGGTCGAAAGCTTCATGAATGTTCAGTTTACAGAGGAATCTAGCGTTGGGCACGATTCTTGGGTCTGCCGATAGGATTCCGCTGGTTTCCTTCACGAGGATTATCTCGTTGGCTTGGATGCAGTTGGCTATCAGTAGTGCGGTGGTGTCGCTTCCTCCGCGACCAAGTGTGGTTACTCTTCCATTTTCGTCTCTACCAAGGAATCCGCAGACAACAGGTATTTTGCCATCTGCCATCATGGGCGCAATTTGAGCTTGCGCTTGGGCTCTTGTTTTCTCTTCGTCTGGAGTTGAATCTCGGAAACACGAATCCGTAATTATAGGCCATTCGCTGCCTGTAGGGTCGATAACTTCAGCTTTGACACCTCGAGCTCGCAAAGCTGAACAGAAGATGCGAGCGCTGGTGCGTTCGCCCATAGAGACGATTTCTGCATAGTCCTCGTCAGTTACGCCGCCAAGCTGCTTGACAGTAATAACCAGGCTGTCTGTTGTTTTCCCCATAGCAGAAACCACAACAAGCTTCTCCCTGTAGGGCGCTTCTGCCACCATTCGTGCGGCGACCGCGATTTTTTCGCCTGTAGCTAAGTCGGCTCCGCCGAACTTTATGACGACCCTGCTCTGCACCATGTTTCACCGATTAGAGGCCCAGTACGGTTGCCATGCTGTAAATTCCCGGGTTGGTCTGCTTGCTTAACCATTCCGCGGCGTAAACTGCACCTTGAGCGAACACGTTGCGGCTAAAAGCTGTGTGTTCTATGCGCAGCATCTCGTAGGGTCCTGCAACGATGAGATCGTGGATTCCTGGTACGCCGCCCGCGCGCATCGCAACTATTTCAAGTTCGTCTGCTTTTCGGACGCTGGTGCCTTCCCTCCCGTGGACAGTGGAGGTGTAGCCGCGGATGCCTGAAACAATTTCACCCAATTTCACAGCTGTGCCGCTGGGGGCATCTTTCTTGGCCGTGTGGTGGATCTCGCTTATGCTGAAGTTGTATTCCTCAGGGAACGCCTTGAGGACCTCAGCAAGTTTGAAGAGCACATTAACTCCTACGCTGTAATTTGGGGAGAACACGGCGGGAACTTTATTTTCGACTGCGGCGCGGATTTTGCGGTTTTGTTCCTCCGTGAAACCTGTTGTACCCAAGATTGTCCGCTTGCCAAGATTAGCAACTGCTGGCAGATTCTGAACTTCAGCCGCGGGCGACGTGAACGTAACATAGACGTCAGCGTCCTTGACTGCGTCAGTTAGCTTGTCCGGTCCGACAATGCAGGTGTTGCTATTTGCAATGCCGAGTTGCTTTAGGCTTTTGCCGATAGCTGGGTTGTCCGATCCTTCGAGTGCACCAACGATTTGGTGTCCTTTGGTGGTCGCTTCTTGGATGATGGCGTTTCCCATTTTGCCCGCCGCGCCTGCAACACAAAGCTTAAGCATAGTATAAGCCCTCTAAATACTGCTCATTGTTGAGTCTATCCATAAGGTCTATGTCGAAGTGTTGTTCGATGGGGCGGAGTATTTCTGGATGGGATTCGTAAATTTTTCGTGCTGCTTGCAGAACTTGTTCGAGTCCGCTGCGGGTCATTTTTCCGAGTGGTTGTCTGCAGGGACCAGAGGGCATACCCAACACGTTCATAAGTGTCTTGGTTGCCAACGGGTTCCTTGCCCTGCATGTAACTGGACCAAACGGCGTCTGCTCCTGAGTCTTCACAGTTATTACTGAGAATAACGGCTGAAGGATTTCAGAGAGGATTTTTGCTTCTTTTGGGTTTCCGTCCAAGATGTAGTGGACCATTTCGCTTATGGCGCGAGGAACAACGTTGCTCATGACCGAAATGACACCAGTTGCTGCGATTTCGGGCTGGGTCATCATGGTGAAGGTTTTGTCATCGTCGCCTGAGAGTATGTCAAAGTCTTCTCCGCAGAGACGGCGGGTTAGACGCATGTTTTCCAGGTCGCCTGTCGCTTCCTTCACGCACCGCACGTTGGGGTAGTCTCCGGAAAGTTGGGCTATGTCTTGGGGTAACAGTTGTGTGCCTGTTCTTCCTGGGATAACGTAGGGGATCATTTGGATTTGGGGAAACTGCTTGGCTAGGGGTTCGATGTATTCTCGGCGGATCTCCATGGAGCTGGGTCCGTTGTAGTAGGGGTCAACGAGGAGGACTGCTGTGATTCCTGTGTGGGCGGCGTGGACGGTTCCTTCGATGGCTTCTTGCGTGCTGTTGCTGCCTGTCCCGGCAATAGTTAAGCCTTTACCGTGGGTGTATTCGTGAACGCGTTCAGTAACTTTGTTATGTTCGTTCCAATCTAGGGTGGGACTTTCACCTGTGGTGCCACAGGCTAAGATGCCGCTGGCGCCTTGGCTAAGCTGGAATTCTACCAGTTTTTGTAAACCCTCGTAGTCTACTTCTCGGTTATGGCGGAAGGGAGTGATGAGGGCTGTGTAGCAACCACTAAATAATGTCATTTTAGTTTTCCTCTTGCGGATGTTATTCTTGTGGGCGTATTATTTAAGCATTTCCGATTTCATTACTTATTTTACGTATTTCGTATATATTATGGGCAGAAAGCGTAATATAAGTCACTATTTCACGTTTTTAGTAACACACCCAGAAACAGGCAAAACTTGGCGGCTCAGAAACCTTCCAAATTTAGTAAGACACATTAATACCACAAACGCTTTGGATATCCGATAACCGTGCCACATAACAGCCAACATAGACCCGCAGAAAACCTCAAAGCTGGAGCCCTACTGTGCCCAGTGTGCTGCGTAGAATGCATCGAGGTTGAAGTTGATTTCGAAGTAGACGGAACCGTTTTGAGAAACGTTAAACTGCTAAGGTGCCCTGTCTGTCAGGATGAACAATTTACTCCCGAGCAGCAAGAAGCTATTGAGCGAACAAAAAGCTTGATCTAGTTTCGGTTCGCTGAATGTTTGTTCTTTTATCCAATCTGGAAGGCTCTCATTGAGACCGAGCCGTTCTGGAATCCTTCATGAATGAATTTTAGCTTTTCTTCCTTCTTTTGTAATGCAACGGCGTAGATCATAGGCAGGTAGTGATCCAGCGTTGGAGCCGCGTAATGCGCTTCCTGTCCCAACCCCCAATAATCGAGAAGTGCCTCATGATTCTGGCTTAACAGAGCGGCTTTGACTATCTCGTCAAATTTCACAGCCCACCCGAACGGTTTAGAGTCGGTGTCATAGTCGATAAGTCCCAGGTTGTGAACGATGTTTCCGCTACCGATGATTAGGACGCCTTGTTCTCTTAGGGGTGCAAGTTTGGTTGCCAGTTGGTAGTGGTATTCCATTGATTTAGGGTGCCAATCGTTGTAGGGCGAATAGTCAAGACTCATTTCAAACACGGGCACGTCAGCTTTGGGGAACATGTGTTTAAGGACCGCCCACGAAGCATGATCCAAGCCCCAAGTGTTGTCGCATTTGACTCCTTTGATTAGCTGAGTAACTTGTGCAGCCTCTGCCGGGGACCCTTCGCAGGGATACCGAATCTCGTACAGCTCATCAGGGAACCCATAGAAATCATAAATCGTCCGCGGCTTCTCCACGCAGCAAACGCAAGTCCCATCTGTGAGCCAATGAGCCGAAATCACCAGAATCGCCTTGGGTTTAGGCAATTCATTTGCTGCTTGAACCAAGTCTTCCGTGTAGCTGTTCTTGGCAACTATGTTCATAGGAGAACCGTGACCGACAAAAAGCACCGGCATCCGTTCAGAACGCGCACTCATAAAACTGGACTCCCACTAGTAATGGCGCAGACTCCTACTAATCTTTTCTTAGACTTGTCCACGGTGGGTTTGATTTCTGTTTGGGCGAATTTGACAGTAACCCTTTAATCGACACAAACCCCTTAGGCGTCAGGGATGCAGAGACGTCAAGCAGCCAAGAAAACCACCGACGCAACATAGTTATGCTCATATTCGCTGCAATTTACATCGCAGTGGGCGTGTTGCTGATTTATTGGAACTTCACCGGTGTGATTTCATCTGCAATTTTTGGACTTGGAATCTTTGTTCTGATTATTGCTAGCTTAATTTTTAAGTTTGTTTCCGACTTCTTGAGCAGAAGAAGAATGAGACGTTTATAGGCTGAAAAATATGGGTCCCCAAAAGGGAAGAAAGATTTTGGCGTTGACTAGTGGGTCACTATGTATGCGTGGAGCAACTTTATTGTTTGTGTCGGCAGCGACTGTTCGCCTTGCGGGTTCGCGGTTACGGGTACGTTTGAGATGTTCATGACGACGTTCATGCCGCCTATGACTTGGCCAAACACCGTGTAGGAGCTGTCAAAGGTGCTGCTTTGGTTTCCGTTGTCCGCGACGTTTATGAAGAACTGGCTTATTGCGGAATTCGGTTGACCAGTATTTGCCATAGCTATGGTTCCGTTGCTATTTACGTTATCGTTACCGATTTCATCGATTATTGTGGAGACATTTGAACTTGAGATTGCACCGCCCTGAATCATGAAGCCTGCGATTACGCGGTGAAAAATGGTACCATCGTAAAGACCGCTCTTAACTAATTTCACGAAGTTGGTTGTGGTTATGGGTTTGTCGTCGCGCATCTGGATAGTTATGTTGCCCATTGATGTTTTGAATAGGACTATAGTTCCATTGGAGCTGTATTCGCCTGAGGGTGAGGTTAAAGGCGTCACGCCTGCGGGCAAATAAACTACTGGAGTACCAGTTGTCGAGGGAGTTGAGAAGACCCCTGAAACCAGAACGAAGAACGCTGCAATAACGACAGCGGTAACGGCGATTGCGCCGATCACAATTATCATTTTCCTGTTCTTAGCTTTAGTTTGGGGGTTGTTTTTGCCCCATTGAGGCTTATCTTGATTTTTGCGGGATTTCCGTGAGCGCGGCATATCCAGAATAACAGCGGATATTTTATTTAAACATTGTCAACTTTTCCGCTTTTCGGGGTAGAAGTCATTGAAAAGCAGTTTGATGGCTTGTGGTAGCCGGGGCAAAGCGTTTATTCCTGAATCCACTCCTAATAGAATTGGGTTTCTAAATCGTCTGACTTAGAAACAGGTTGTTTGGTCGGTTAGAATGAGTAACGGTTTTATTATCCACACGGATTTCGACGAAATCTTCGCGGAAGTTGGGAAACTGAAGGAAATCGACAAAGAAATTGTTGATGAAATAACATCTTTCATTGACAGCGTAAAAGACTTAACTTTCAAGGTGGAGCCTGCCCTGAAAATGGAGACCGCGGATGAGCGGCAACTGTGGAAGGAGTATCGGCAACTTCAGCAGGAAAAACTCGTCCTGCTGGACATATCACACAAATATGAATCTCTGCAGGAAAAAGTGAAACAATACGATTCGAAACTTGATTTCCTCATAAAAGACGCTTTGGAAGAGCTTAAGGACCACATTGCAGTGTTAGCGGACACTCAGCGGGCTCACATAGATATCCTTGAAATTTTCAATACCCGCAGAATTGAAGTTTTGGCTCTTATCATAACGGCGGTCATTTCGTATTTGGCGGTGTGGGAATTCTTTGTTCGCGACTTGCTGACCGGCATAGTTTTTCCTTTAGATCTGAGTCCAAATTTGAATTATGTGTTAGGGTTCTTGACGCTGCTGCCAATTCTCTTAGCCACTGGGTGGGCTTGGCTAAACCGTGGAAAGCGGTTCTAAGAATCGGTGGTCAGTCACTTTAGCTGGTTTGTCAGCATCGTCAACTGGCGAAATGCTAAGCTGTTTCAAGGGTGAAACAGTTTCGTTTCAGCCAACTCTCTTACCACACGCACGCCATAGGATAGTCAAGGCGATTGAAATGAACAACACAACAACCATCGTGTTAGCGGCAACTATTGCCGTCTTAGCCATAATGGCAGCGAGCGCGGTTTATGCGCAAACAGTCTCCACAAATCCCACTCCGACCCAAACCGGCTATTCCGCCCAGAACCCAATCGGGGCCAACGGTGGAACCGTCTTTTGCTTCGGATGCCCCCGAATGAGCGGCACAAACGGATACGGCGTCGGCAAGGGCGCTCGTGGCGGAATGATGGGCGGCTACTATCCATAGGCTCAAAAGTCTCCCCTCCTCTGTTTTTTTTTGAAAAAATTAGAAAATACGAAAAATGAATAAGTTTTTGGGTTTTATTCTGTAGGCGTCGGTTCGTACCGCGAAAGATAACCCTTGGTTATCTTCTTGGGTTTAGGCTTCCAGTTTGCTTGGCGTTTCTTGATTTCTTCGTCTGAGAGGTCCACTTTGAGGATGCGGTTTGGGACGTCGATTGTTATTATATCGCCGTTTTGGATGACGGCGATTGGTCCGCCTTCTGCTGCTTCTGGGGCAACGTGGCCGATGCAACCTCCGCGGGTAGCGCCTGAGAAGCGCCCATCCGTTATCAAGGCAACGGATTCGCTTAGTCCCATACCCGAGATTGTTGCGGTTGGGATGAGCATTTCTGGCATTCCTGGTCCGCCTTTAGGTCCCTCGTATCGGATAACGACGACGTCGCCTGCTTTGACTTCGAGCCGTTTCATGGCGGCTTCAGCTTCGTGTTCTGAGTCGTAGACTTTGGCTGGACCTGTGTGTTTAAGCATTTTTGGTGAGACGGCGACGGCTTTGACGACTGCTCCTTTTGGTGCGAGGTTGCCTCTCAAGATGGCTATGCCGCCTTCTTTGTGTACGGGGTTGCTGAGGGGTCGAATGACTTCGGCGTCGGTGACTTTAGCGTCTTTGATGTTTTCGGCGATGGTTCTTCCTGTTACTGTTAGGTTGTTTGTGTGGAGGAACTGTTTGAGCACTGTCATCAAAGCTGGGATGCCGCCTGCATTGTCAAGTTCTGCCATGTCGTGTGTGCCGCTGGGGACCATGTTTGAGATGTGGGGAACTTTGCGGCTGATTTCATCAAACGTCATTATCGGGAGCGACACGTTTGCCTCTCTTGCGATGGCTGACAGGTGCAGAACCGTGTTTGAGGATCCCCCCAAAGCGGTGTCTAAAACGACGGCGTTTTCGAAAGCCTCCTTAGTTAGGATGCTGGATGGCTTCACGTTTTTGCGGATGAGTTCAACGATTTTTTCGCCTGATTCCTTGGCGATGCGTTCTTTCTTGGCGCTTGTGGCGAGTGCGGTAGCGCAGTAGGGAAGTGACATGCCTAGTGCTTCGGTCATGCATGCCATCGTGTTTGCTGTGAACATGCCGTTGCAGCTTCCGCATCCTGGGCAAGCGGCGCCTTCTAGCTGGGCGAGTTCTTCGCTGCTGATTTTTCCCGCGAACGCTTTTCCAGTTGCTTCGAAGACGCTGTCGACGCCCACCTTTTTGCCGTTTAAGACGCCTGACTCCATGGCTCCGCCTGTTACGGAAATCGTAGGTAAATCCAGTCGTGCTGCCGCAATTAGCATGCCTGGGGTGACTTTGTCGCAATTAGAAATTGTTACCATCCCGTCGAGGCGGTGGGCTTGCATCATGACTTCGACTGAGTCGGCGATGAGTTCGCGGCTGGGCAAACTGTAGCGCATGCCTTCATGTCCCATGGCTAATCCGTCGCAGACGGCTATGGTGTTGAACTCAAAGGGAACTCCACCTGCTGCAAGTATGCCCTGTTCAACGGCTTCGCCCAAACGTCTAAGGTGAATGTGACCGGGAACGATGTTTGTGTAGCTGTTTGCTACGCCGATGAAGGGTTTAGTTAGGTCCTCGTCTGTGAGTCCGTCGGCTTTAAGCAGCGCACGGTGAGCCGCGCGTTCTACGCCACGTTTCAATTCGTCGCTTCGCAAGTTCAAAACCTCTAAATGTGAATAGCAGATTATTGAGCGGATGCTGTTAAGTCTTTGCGGCAAAAATCCGATAGTTCCTTGCCGCAGGAAACCGATTTTTAACAGCTGCTAGTTTTAGCCTTTGCTTACATGACTTTCTTGATTTCAGCCAAAATTTCTGAGAAGTCTGCAGACTGCTCTGGTTTCATACCTTTCTTGGAAACTTTTAGGATAGTTTGGTAGCCTTTTTCGGTAAGCTTCTTTTCGACGTTCTTAAGGGTCCTTGCGTTTCCGAACAGACGGTAAGTGCAGAACAAGATGGCTTTTTTGCCTTCAGTTTTAGGCATGCGTTCCAAGAAAGCCAGCGTTTCCTTTGCCGGGCTGGCGCCTTCAACAGGCGTCCCCAAAATTATGGTGTCGTAAGCGTCGACGATGGATGGCTCAGATGAGGCTATGGCAAAGATTGGTGCTTTGATAAGCTCAGCGATCGCCTCTGCTAGGCGCTTAGTGTTTCCAGTTCGGGAGAAGTACAATATACAGGGATTCATGGCTGCATATTTGAATCTGTCAGTTTATAAAATCTTTGTAGCGCAACCGCGTCAAGTGAGGCGGGTTCAACCTAAAGGAAAAAATGAATAGGTGAAGCTTGGTTTACATTTTGCATTCTTTAAGCTGGCTTAATTCGGCTTTCGTCAATTTCAGTACGGCTGTTTCCTTAAACGATTCGATAGCGGAAACAGGCAAGCAGATGGTTACTCTGCCTAGAAAAGGTCTCTTGAACCCCAATGCCATCGTGGCTTCATCAGTTAAGCCTACATAAAAATTCGTTATCTGCCAAGTGTTAGAATCTAACTCTGCGCTTTGCACTTCGCCCACCAAAAACGAGTCAGAAGTGTAAGCTCTTTTCCAAAATAACCTACCAATTTCGACCATTCAAAAACCTCACTTATTGGTTATCTATGTGGCGTCTTATATCTGTTTGTTTGCACCTGAAAACTACGAATTCCTGTTGTAAAGGTCTAGCCAAACAATTCTTTTGAGTTTCACTCATAGGTTCTGGGCTGCATATTCATTTACGGCAACACCAGAAGTTTTATATTTGAGCTTATCGCTCTGAAAAAGAAAGTGATGCCAAATGGGGAATTGCTTTATCCAACCCTAATTGTTTCCCAAAGAAAATACGAATTTTAGACACCACCCTTCGAGATGGCGAACAAACCCCAGGAGTCAGTTTAACTCCTGAAAACAAACTCCGGATCGCCCAGCGACTGGATGAACTCGGTGTGACAATAATTGAAGCTGGGTTTGCGGCGGTTTCTGAAGGCGAAATGGAATCTGTCAAACTCATAGCCAACGCAGGTTTGAAGGCGGAAATCTGCAGTTGCAGCCGAGGCGTACGCGGTGATATAGATGCCGTAGCCAAATCAGGTGCAGACAGCATCCACCTCGTCATCCCAACCAGCGACATCCACATAGATTGGAAGCTCAAGAAGACCCGCGACCAAGTAGTTGAAATTGCGAAAACTTGTGTGAAACACGCAAAGGACTGTGGGCTTATAGTAGAGCTTTCTGCAGAAGACTCCACTCGGAGCGACAGAGATTACTTAAAGAAAATCTTCAAGACAGGCATCGCAGCGGGGGCAGACCGTGTGGTTGCCTGCGACACCGTCGGTATACTTACTCCTGAGAAAGCTTACGAGTTTTACAGCGACCTAGTAAAAAATCTAACGGTCCCGGTGAGCGTGCACTGTCATAATGATTTTGGCATGGCAGTTGCGAATTCAGTTTCTGCGTTGCGGGCTGGTTGCAGCGAAGTTCACTGCACCATTAACGGCATAGGGGAACGAGCAGGAAACGCGTCGCTGGAAGAAATTGTAGTTTCACTTAAAGCACTTTACAATATTGACGTTGGCATCAAAACTGAGCTGCTCTACAGCACCAGCCAACTTGTTTCCCGACTAACTGGCATTCAGGTTCAGCCCAACAAAGCCATCGTGGGCGAGAACGCGTTTACGCACGAGTCAGGGATCCACACGCAGGGGTTACTTGAGAACCCAATCACCTACGAGCCGTACGATCCCCGTATGGTCGGCATTGCAAGACGTATCACGCCGGGTAAACACAGTGGTACCCACGCCATTCGAGCTTCCGTCGAAGCTATGGGACTCCACCCGACTGAGGATCAGTTGAAGGAGATTTGGCTGAGAGTCAAAAGTGTAGGCGACAAAGGCAAAGCAGTCACCGACGCCGATTTGCTGGCGATAGGTGAAGCCGTCACGGGGCTCGCAAAACCTAAAGCCATCCAGCTCCAAGAAGTCACCGTCGTTAGCGGCAACACCGTCACCGCAACTGCATCCGTCCGCCTCAAAGTCAACAACAAAGATGTCACTGGCGCCGCAATGGGCGTAGGACCCGTTGACGCAGCTATAAACGCAGTCAAAACTGCCGTCCACGAAACCGAACCCATGGTCTTAGAGCAGTACCACGTCAAATCTATCACAGGCGGGACCGACGCCATGGTCGAAGTTGAAGTGCGTATGCGCAAAGGCACCAAAACAGCCACAGCCACAGGTGTAAGGGAAGACATCGTTATGGCAAGCATGGATGCAGTGCTAGGTGGCATGAACGTACTCATGGCGTTAAACGACAACGGCATAAAACAAAAAACAGCCAAACAATAGTTGAGAAATACTCTTTCTTTCGTGTCATATCATTTTCTATAGAAATATTACGTTTAAGAAAAAATCAGAGAATTACAAGAAATAATCTGAAATAACTAATTATTCTTCCAATTATCAACAGAATTTCCAGAACCACAATGTTTTTATGTTAATTCCAATTTATCAATTTGCACTTTATTTCGTGGAGGAAAGAACGTGAGGGATTGCCACCTCTGTCCAGTATTCGTTCGCCATTTTGTTCAGGCACCCCTCTAAAACCAGGCAAACCCAATCCTCCAATAAACCACAGTTTTCTCAAAGTTCCAGTCAAAATAGCATAGGAAACAAAAGGTGCAGCACAAATGACTAAAATGTCAGGAGCAAAAGCCCTAATTCAATCCCTCGAAAACCAGAAAGTAGACACCATCTTTGGCATCTTAGGCGGCGCGATTCTGCCAGTTTACGATGCCCTCTGCGGGAACCAGAACATACGCCACATCCTCATGCGCCATGAGCAAGGCGCAGCCCACGCTGCAGAAGGATACGCGCGAGCCTCAGGAAGAGTGGGCGTCTGCATGGCAACTTCAGGACCAGGAGCTACCAACCTTGTTACAGGCATCGCCAACGCCTACATGGACAGCTCTCCCATGATTGCGTTAACGGGACAAGTTCCGTCAAGAAGCGAAAACTCATCGTACATGATTGGCAGAGATGCCTTCCAAGAAGCAGACATCATCGGAATAACTACACCGATAACCAAAGCTAACTACCAACCACGCACCATCGCAGAAATCCCTACAATTGTTAACACCGCTTTCCACATTGCGCGCACAGGCAGACCTGGACCAGTTCTAATTGACTTGCCGAAGAACGTTCAAGCCGAAACCGCAGAAGTAGAATTCACAGCCAAAATCGACGCCCGCGGATACAAACCTGCAACCGACCCTGACCTGTCATCAATCAGCCAAGCTGCTGCTTTGCTGTCAAAAGCTGAAAGACCGATAATTTTGGCTGGTGGAGGAGTCATAAGCGCGAGTGCCTCTGACGAACTTGCCAAAACCTCCGATATGCTCATGGCTCCAGTAGCAACAACGTTCATGGGTAAAGGCGCCTTCCCCGAAGGACACCCGATGTCAGTGGGCAGCATAGGCATGCACGGAAATCCCGCTGCAAACCGCCTAATGGGAGAAGCCGACGTGCTGCTAGCTGTTGGCACCCGATTCAGCGACCGCGCCACCGCGAACCTGAACAGCTTCGCCCCCAACGCAAAAAAGATACAAATAGACGTTGATGCTGCGGAAATCGGCAAAAACATTGATGTCGACGTCGCGGTAATCGGAGATGCAAAAATCTCGCTGCAAATGCTCTACGCCGCCACAGAAAAGAAGCTACAGAAAAACGGAAACGGCTCTTGGGCAAAACGAGTAAAAGAAGTGAAAGAGAAACTAAGTCCACTCTTGAAAGAAAGCTCGAAAGAACTCAACCCCAAATCCCTGCTTTCGGAACTCAGGAAGCTGTTGCCCGAAAACGCAATTGTGACGACGGAAGTGGGTCAGAACCAAATGTGGTCTGCCCTTTATTTCAAGGCGCTACAGCCGCGAACGTTTATCAGTTCAGGCGGACTTGGAACAATGGGCTTTGGCTTTCCCGCATCATTGGGCGCCAAAGTTGCATGTCCTGATCGCGCGGTAGTCGATGTTGCGGGAGACGGAAGCTTCCAAATGACCCTTCACGAACTCGCATGCTCCGTAGCTGAAAACATCCCGGTTATTGTCATCGTGCTAAACAACTCTGTTTTAGGTATGGTGGCGCAGTGGCAACGCACGCTCTACAACAAACGGTACATTGCTGTAAACTTAGGTAAGACGCCGGACTTTGTCAAGTTGGCAGAAGCTTACGGTGCACAAGGAATCCGCGTAGGCTCCATTCCGGAGTTCCAGGCAGCTATCAAGAAAGGTCTTAAAAGCAAAGTCACCACAGTAATCGACGTGCCAATCAGCTCCGAGGAAGATGTGGTACCGTTTGTGCCTCCGGGCTGCGGCTTGCCTCAACAAGTGGGGGACTACTAAATGGAAAAACCAACAAACAGAGTCGTGTCAGCAATCGTTGAAAACAAGCCAGGTGTACTCCACAGCGTGGCAAACTTGTTCCGCAGACGAAACTTCAACATTGAAAGCATCACTGTCGGAGCCACTGAACGCAAGGACCTCGCCCGCATAACGATAACGGTCAACGCAGACGAAAAGACCCTTGATCAGGTAGTCAAACAGCTAGCCAAGCTAGTCGACGTCGTCAAAGTGGCGGAGTTGGACCCAAACAACATTGTCCCCCGCGAACTTGCACTCATAAAAGTGAACGTGCCAAGCGTCAAAGAAAGAGCTGACATCATTAGCTGCGTGCACGTTTTCCGAGGGCGTGTGGTCGACGTTTCCCCTGACAGCTTAATGGTGGAAATCACTGGCACCTCAGACAAGATAGATGCGTTCCTTAATCTCATGAGAACTTCAGGAGTCATAGAGCTGGCGCGAACGGGAATAACTGCTCTTTCAAGAGGATCTCAATCGATCAGCGTCGGCGACTGACGCGATCACCTCTTCAATCCCTTTCTTTCTGGTTCAATTAAGAATGTTGCTTAGGCAACCAGCGGAGCTTACTCATGATGCACTAGTCTTGGATAGGCGAGTGCAACATCCTAACAGTGAAGTGTACAGAGAAACACTTAACTTTACGACCCGCGAAAAGTGGAACCCAGTTAGAGAAAAGTGATTAAATCACTTGAAAATCTAAAAGAGGCAAAAAACATGAACATCTCAGAAAAAATCTTGGCTAAAGCATCAGGCAAAGCAGCCGTGCACTCAGGCGAAATCGTGGACGCCAACGTAGACGTTATCATGGTTCACGATTTGACGGGTCCTTTAGCTATAGAAGCTTTCAAGAAGATAGGCGTTTCAAAAGTTTGGGACAACAAAAAAGTAGTCATAATTTTGGATCACCAAATTCCGGCAGAATCCGTTAAAATGGCGGAACTGCACAAAATGCTCCGCAAATTCGCCAAAGAACAATCTATCCGCATTTACGATGTGGGCGAAGGGGGCATATGCCACCAAGTTATGCCCGAAAAGGGACATGTATGGCCAGGTTCCTTAATTGTTGGCGCTGACTCACACACATGTACGTATGGTGCTTTCGGCTCCTTCTCGACGGGCATAGGTTCAACTGAAGCTGCTGCGGTCTTCGCGACGGGCAAACTTTGGCTGAAAGTTCCCGAAGCAATCAAATTCAACGTGGAAGGCAAATTCCCCAAATACGTCACACCCAAAGACTTGGTGCTACATATAATCGGCAAAGTCGGCGTAGACGGAGCCATATACAAAAGCGTTGAATTCACCGGTCAAACCATGCGCGACATGAGTATCGCAGGCAGAATGACTGTCTGCAACATGGCAGTAGAGATGGGCGCCAAAAACGGCATAGTCGAACCCGACGAAACCACCCGCAAATTCTTAGAAAACCGCGTCCCCAAAGCCCAACTAAAGTTTGAGCAGTGGAAGAGCGACGCCGACGCTAAATACGAGAAAACTATCGATATCGACGTTTCCAACTTGGAGCCACAAATTGCCTGCCCTAGCTCTGTGGACAATGTCAAACCTATCAGCAAAGTAGGCACGGTTGAAATCAACCAGGCGTTTGTTGGTTCGTGCACGAACGGCAGACTCGAAGACCTGCGCATAGCTGCCCAAATCATGAGGGGCAAAAAAGTCAAAAGTGGTGTGCGTGCGTTGGTGATTCCTGCTTCTCAGGAAGTTTACGCCCAAGCGTTAAAGGAAGGTTTAGTGGAAGTGTTCACGGAATCTGGCGCTCTGATGTGCGGTGCAACTTGCGGTCCTTGCTTAGGCGGGCACATTGGGTTGCTGGCATCTGGCGAGGTTTGTGTGAGCACGTCGAACCGGAACTTCATAGGACGGATGGGCAGCCCCGAAGCCAACGTTTACTTAGCGTCACCAGCCGTTGTAGCAGCTTCGGCGTTAACGGGTAAACTGACGGACCCCAGAAAACTGGAGGCATAACCATGAAAGCTGTCAAAGGAAAAGCTATGAAATTCGGAAATAACATCGATACAGACGTAATTCTGCCCGGCAAATGGCTCTCTCTAATCGACCCCAAAGAACTAGCGAAGCACGCGATGGAAGGCTTAGACCCCAAATTTCCCGAGAAAGCCTCCAAAGGCGTCATAGTGGTGGGCGCCAAAAACTTTGGTTGCGGTTCCAGCAGAGAACAAGCCCCATTGGCGCTCAAGTATTCTGGTGTCCAATGCGTTTTGGCGGAGTCCTTTGCCCGGATATTCTACCGCAACAGCATAAACATCGGATTACCAGTCATCGAGGTCAAAGGCATCTCCCAAGCCGTGACCGACGGTGACGAGGTGTCAGTGGATTTGGAGGCAGGTAAAATCACGAACCTGAGTACCAAAAAGACGTTGCAGGGAACCCAGATGCCGCCATTCATAATGGAAATCTTGTCCGATGGAGGATTAATCGAGAACTTACGCAAAAGGATGAACAAGCGATGAAAGAATACAACATATCCGTAATTCCAGGCGACGGCATAGGACCAGAACTAACCGACGCCACCCTAAAAATCCTAGAAGCAACCGAAAAGAAATTCGGCTTAAAATTCAACTTGGTCTACGCGGAGGCAGGCGACATCTGCAAAGAGAAACGCGGTATCCCGCTGCCGGAAGACAGCGTGGAGAAAATCCGAAATAGTCACGCCTGCCTCAAAGGGCCAGTAGGCGAAACAGCGGCCGATGTGATTGTGAAGTTGCGTTTGATGTTTAACCTCTATGCAAACCTGCGTCCCATAAAGACTTACCCAGGTGTAGAAGATGCGAGACAAAACATCGACATGTACTTCGTGAGAGAAAACACGGAAGACGTTTACAAGGGCTTAGAGTACGCCATAGATGCTAACACAACTGTCTGTCTCAGAGTTATCACTAGAGGTGCATGCGAGCGAATTGCCAAACGTGCTTTCGAAATCGCGAGAATGCGCAACGGCAAGAAGAAAGTCACTGCTATCCATAAAGCCAATGTCATGCGCATCACTGATGGTTTGTTCGCTAGTGTCTGCAGGGAAATAAGCAAGCAATATCCGGACATCGCATTCAATGAGCTGTACGTTGACGCGGCTTCTATGCGTCTCGTCAAGCAACCAGAAGAATTCGACGTATTTTGCACCTGCAACATGTTCGGCGACATCCTAAGCGACGAGGCAGCCCAACTAGTGGGCGGTTTAGGCATGGCTCCTGGTGCAAACATAGGCGATAGCTTTGCACTCTTTGAACCCATTCACGGTTCCGCACCAAACAGGGCAGGCAAACACACCGCTAACCCGCTTTCCATGATTCTGTCGGCAAAGATGATGCTTGATTGGCTGGGCGAACGCTTCAACGACCCTAAGTGCATAAAAGCAGCTGCAGCCATAGAAGAAGCAGTAGTTAAGACGCTGAAGGCGAAAAACACCGTGCCAGACCTAGGCGGAGACAAAACCACCATAGGCATGGCCGAAGCGATCGCCGCCGCCATGGCGTAAGCTACTGGTCGACTGAAAACATGAAAGCCAAATCCCCCATTTCCAATATCCGTATTTTTGACACAACATTAAGAGACGGCGAACAGTCGCCTGGAGTTTCTCTCACTGTGGACGACAAAATTGAGATAGCTAAACAACTTGATCTGCTGGGCGTTGACGCTATCGAAGCGGGTTTTCCGAGTTCTTCTGAAGGCGAGAAAAAAGTTATCAAAGACATCGTTACGGCAGGGTTGAACGCTGAGATTTGCGGGTTGTCCCGGGCTAACAGGGGCGACATAGATGCCGCTATAGAATGTAACGTTGATACAGTGCACGTTTTCATTCCTACCTCTGAGGTGCAGATGAAGTACGCTGTTAACATGACGCCTGAGCAGGTGTTAGCTGCGGCGGTGGATTCGGTGGCGTATGTCAAGAAGCATGGGTTAATCTGCGAATTCTCCCCCATGGATGCAACGCGCTCGGATTTGTCTTATCTTAAGAAGGTTTGTAAGGCAGTGCAGGATGCGGGCATGGACAGATTAAACGTGCCCGATACGGTCGGCATTATGGTTCCGAAAACCATGGCTAAACTTATTGTGGATCTGAAGACCGTAGTCACTGTGCCGATAAGTGTGCATTGCCACGACGACTTTGGTATGGCAGTTGCCAACTCGCTGGCCGCGGTTGAAGCGGGCGCTGCCCAGGTGCATTGTACAATTAACGGTTTAGGTGAACGCGCAGGAAACGCGTCATTGGAAGAAATCGTAATGGCTCTGCATATGCTGTACAAATGCAAGACTGGCGTGAACACACGTTTGCTGTATAGCACTTCCCGAATGGTGGCGACGTTGACTGGTTTGTCTGTACAGGCTAACAAGGCAATTGTTGGCGAAAACGCCTTTGCACACGAGTCT